>Ga0247832_1001099_pt1 | contig 50481 bp, 38 predicted proteins | sample LaCruzMarch2015__10_FD_192407 | JGI IMG/M metagenome (GOLD analysis project Ga0247832, IMG submission 192407) | Freshwater microbial communities from meromictic Lake La Cruz, Castile-La Mancha, Spain - LaCruzMarch2015_4m | ecosystem: Environmental > Aquatic > Freshwater > Lake | place: Spain... | reverse complement strand
AGCCGGTTTGTGGCTGGATGGTCAGGGGTTGTCCCCCCAACATGTTTTGCAAATTATAAGGATTTAACCAGGAAACAGGCGGGTATGGCCCGGCAAAAGGCGGTTGGGGCACCGGAAAATCGGGATTGGCACCTGTGAGTGGTGTACATAATCGGTACACCAGCGAATCGCCATCTGCATCCGAGGCGCTGTGGTCAAAATCGATGGGTTCATTGACACAAATGGCCACGGGCGGCCAATAATTGAACACTGCTCCGGCATTACAATCCTCCAGGGCCGATTCGGAAACGTCGACGGTAAAGGAAGCGCCTGTATCGAGTGGTTCAATGATATTTCGAATCAGGTTATTTCTGCAACAACGTTGATATACAATATGATAGCCTCCGGCTAAATAAGGTAAATTTACAATTTTTTTATAAACAGAGCGGTGCACACACACGTCTGGCGGTGCAATCAGGCAGGGATTACTGAGTTGAATCGGCAAGGTATCATTGGTCATGCTGTCGAGCGATACCAAAAAAGATTGTCGCCGAATCCAATTGGCATCAAACACCCCGATGGAAGCCGGATTGTCGAACCACGGCACCCCGGTATAGCAATCGCGGTAAACCGTTAGGGTCAATTCGTACTGGTTGTTCCCCAAACACCGATAGGTTAATTCCCCTCCAACAATATGGGTCGCTTTTAAGCCCGTGGCACCGCAGAGGCAAAAAAGGATCGCAAAAACAAGCCGTTGAAACATACAGGATTATGATTTTTATGGTAAGGTAAAATAAACCGTGCGAAGTTCTATAAAAACCGCGTTCCGTTTATCAACGTAAATGATTAACATTGTCTAATATATGCTGCCTGTGCATTTTTATTCGTTTGTTTCAACCTAAATCCGTTTCTCGTTGTTTCTCACAAAAATCATCCGATGCGCTACCTATTTTTGTATTGCCTGTTGTGCTGTTGTTACATTTCCTGCCGACCTGCCGACGAAATCGTCCCTACGCCCACCACCCCACCGGTTACCACCAACCCGGATACCACTGAAAAAATTGATATCCTGGCCCTGGGTGATTCGTACACCAAAGGCGAATCGGTGCCGACTGCACAAAATTTTCCCAACCAATTGAAAACGCAATTGTATGCGGATGGATATAAGGTAATTGGATTAAAAATCATTGCGCAAACGGGTTGGCGAACCGATCAATTGCAAAATGCCATTCAAAATCAAAATCCGGAAATTAAAGACAGCACCTTTAGCATCGTAACACTTTGTATTGGGGTAAACAACCAGTACCAGGGTGGCAACCCGGAAACATACCGTACCGAATTTGAACAATTGCTCAATACAGCCCTCACGCGGGCGGGCGGGCGCCGCGAACGGGTGTTTGTGGTATCCATTCCCGACTATGCTTATACGCCATTTGGACAGGGAAATGCTACAATTTCGCAACAAATAGATCAGTTTAACACCATTAACCAATCTATAACGCTGCAATATGGTATTGCTTATGTTAATATTACCGATATTTCGCGGCAGGGATTGCAAACACCGGGTTTGGTGGCATCGGACGGACTACATCCATCGGCCAGCCAATACACGGCATGGGTTAGCAAACTTTTACCTTATGTAAAAACCGCGTTGAAGAAGTAGTGGCATTGCCTGTTTTTGTCATTAATACCCGTTTTTCAAGGTTTTTACCTTAGATCACAGAAGATTACTTAAATTTGAAAAATTTTTTGAAAAAAACTTGGAACAGGGCAACCTTCTACGCACATCGGACGCCAATAGAAGCGACAACAACCTCATGCAACAATTGAATGACCAGGATTTGGTTCGGGGTGTACTGCAAGGAAGTCAGCCGCACCAGAGCGCGCTGTATCAACAATACAGCACACCGATGTTTCGGGTCGTTTTGCGTTTCGCAAAAGATCGCTCGGAAGCGGAAGACATGTTGCAAGACGGTTTTATCCGGGTGTTTCGCGATTTGGCACAATTTAGAGGCGATGGCGCTTTGGGCGGATGGATTCGCAGGATCATGGTCAATACCGCGTTGAGTCATTTGCGCAAGCAACGGGATTTTATTCGGGATACCGCGGATTTTACGCCCTTTGAAAACAAGTTTCGCACCGAGGAGGATTTTGCCTCCAAAATGGATGCCGAATCGCTGCTTAAATTGCTCCAAAAATTGCCCCCCGGATACCGCGCTGTGTTTAATCTGTATGCCGTTGAAGGTTTTAGCCACGAAGAAATCGCAGAGCAACTGGGTATTACGATTGGTACCAGCAAAAGTCAGTTGTTCAAAGCCCGAGAGTTCTTGAAAAAGATCATCGACAAGTCTTATATCACCTAAAACAACCATTTAATCTCCAAAACCAATCCACTTACTAGCATTTTTTAACAATGACAGAACCGAATTCCTATAATTCAATTGATGCGCTCTTCAAAAAAGCGTTTGACGGCTTGCCTGAAACGCCCTCGTCCGAAGGCTGGGATACCCCTTCCAACAAAGTTTGGGAGCATGTCCAGACGCGCATCGAAGCCCCACGCAATGGTTGGAGCGCTCAAACGCTCGGCATGATTGCCGCTTTCGCTGTGGTGCTTTCTATAGCGCTGTATTTGGTTCTGTTTTCCAATAAATCTACTCCAACGCCTGTAGTTGCCGATCCAAATGCGCCTGGTATGGTGGTTGAAACACCCACACATCCGGAAGTGGCCCCTGCCGTGATCAATAGCCCGGTAACTGCGCCTGTTGAATCCAAGACGCCAAATACTGCAACCAAAAACAAGGGTGTTCAATCCAAAGCCCCCACAAAGACGGTAAATACGGCAACACCAACGTTAGATAACCAAACCGAGCAGTCTGCCATAGGACGCAGGGTAGCGCCCCGCCCTGGTGCAGCTTTACCGCTTCCAGGCAGCAAACCAGCCTCCCCCAACACAACGGTAGCACGGAAACAACAAAGCTGGCAATCGCCACTCCCCTACCTTCCCATTCAACGCAACAAACCGCAGGTGCCGAATATTCCCGCTTCCCTGCGCCTGCAAAAGCAATAACATACATCGAACTCACTTTTTAGCAGAAGTATTTTCAATTCAGGGCTGTCCGGTAATCGGTACAGCCTTTCTTTTTGTATATAAAAATCCCGAATTTTGGTTTTCACCAAAATTCGGGATGACTCATGATAATAATCGTGCAGTTTCCTGCGATGCTTAATTTATTTTGAAATCACCAATTTACGCACACCGGTTTCGCCCGCCGTGCTAAAACGTACGGTGTACATACCTTGTGGTAATGCCGTGCAATCCAATTGGATATTGGTCTGGTTGTCTGAAATTTCGCGCAATAAGATACGACCTGTTTGATCGATCACGCTAATTTCCATGTTGCCTTCCAGCGGTGTTGCAAACAAAATCCGGGTGATACCACTGGTAGGATTTGGCTGCATACGCACCCCACTCAACCATAACGGTTCTTTTGCAGCAGAAGTGTTGAATACCTCTACTTTACCCGCTTCATAGCTACAACCGCGTTCATCTTTTACCGTAAGGGTGTAAATGCCCGCCTGCAAACCGCTCAGGTTTTGGGTCGTCGCAATTTCCACTCCGTTTAAGGTCCAAGAGAAGGTCAAAGGCAGGACACCGCCCAACACGCCCATGGTGATAGACCCTACGCCTTGATTGCCGAGGTCGTTCACTACGACCGGTGCTTCAAACAGAACAGGTTCGGTGATAATTACCTCAAAACTGCAAGTTCCGGTATTACCCGAACCGTCGGTGAAGGAGTAAACTTCGGTGGTAACACCAACCGGGAATTCAGAACCGCTTGGCAAACCAGCCTCCAACTTCCATTGACCACCAGCCGCCAACAGGCAATTGTCGATGGCAACCGGTGCGTTGTAAGCCACAATATTGTCGTAAGCACAACGGGTGATGCTATTTGGGCAAGTCAGTACGGGTGCAGTGTTGTCTACTACCGTTACTGTTGCGGTGGAAGTAGTAGAAAGACCAGCGGCATCTTTTACCTCAACTGTTACAGTATGTGTGCCCAATTGATCGCAATCAAAAGCAGCAGGGATAATGGTCGTGGTTACAATGTTGCAATTATCGGTCGCAATGCCTGAAAGTGACGCCAAACTCAAGGTTACGATGCCATTTGCGTTCAAAGGCAAGGTTGCATTTTGAATAGAAAGGCTTGGAGCCTCGTTATCGGTTGCAACAATGGTCACACTTGAACTGGTTTGGCAGTTGTTGGCATCCTGCACTGTCACAGCATAGGTACCAGGCACCAGATTTTGAACCTGGGCACCCGAAGCGCCATTGCTCCAGTTAAAGGTGTAAGGCTCTGTTCCACCACCAATGCTGGCATTGGCCAAGCCGGTTGCTTCACCCACACAAATTGGATTTTGCGTCGTAAATAAGAGGGCAGAGAACGGAAGTGGTTCGCTTACGCTTGCACTGGTCGCTACTTCGCAGCCATTAGCATCGGTTACAGTAGCCAGGTAGGTGCCTGCAGCCAGGTTATTCAGGCTTGCGGTGGTGCTACCATTGCTCCACAGGTAAGTATAGGGTGCCGTACCATTGTTGAGTACCAACGAAACGCTACCATTGGATGATCCTGCACAAGCCACATTCAGTACTACCGATTGCGCGCTTACTGCACAGGCAAATTCATTCACATTAACCAACTGTTGGCTGGTACAGCCATTTCCATCGGTCACTACTACGGTGTAAGTACCTGGTGTCAAGGCAGTAATACCTTGGGTTGTTGCACCAGTATTCCACAAATAGGTAAAGGGTGCTGCACCACCTACCGGATTTGCAGTTGCGGTACCATTGTTGGCGCCTGCAGCCGTTTCTGAAGTTGCGGTAGCATTTGCAGATAAGGCAACAGGTTCAGCAACGGTCGTATTCAGGGTCGCTGGACAATTGTTGCCATCCACCACATTGACGGTGTAGGTGCCCGGAGCGAGGTTTGATACGGTCGCAGAGGTTGCGCCATTGCTCCACAAATATGTAATTGGATTGGCAGCGCCGCTCAAGTTTACATTGGCGGTACCGTTGTTTGCACCGAAGCAACTCACATTTACCGTAGTAATGGTTGCTGCAAGGGTACAGTTGAAGCTATTTACCGATACACTTTGTACGCTGGTACATCCATTCAGATCGGTAACCGTGACCGTGTACGTACCTGGTGCAAGATCAGCGATCGATTGGGTTGTTGCGGTGGTACTCCATATATAGGTGTAGGTAGCAGTTCCACCAATAGGTGCTGCAGTAGCGGTGCCATCATTCACGCCGTTGGCCGATTGCGGTGTGGCAGCGGCATTGGCATTCAAAATTTCTGGCTGGGAAATAATTGCACTGCTGGCAGCCGTACAACCTTCGCCATCGGTAACCACCACCTGGTAAGTACCCGCGGCAAGGTTTGCCACGGCAGCAGTTGTTGCGCCATTGCTCCAAAGATAGTTGTAGGTACCGTTGCCGCCTACAGAGGCAGCCGTAGCAGTACCATTGCTTGCGCCGTTGCAAGCTACGTTGGTTTGGGCCGAAATACTGGCCGCAACTGCCTGATTTTGATTTATATTCGTATTCGCAGTAGCAGTGCAACCGTTGGTGCTGTTGCTAATTTGTAATACATAGTTACCAGCCTGGTTCACCACGGGTGTCAGGGTTGTTGCACCCGAAACGATGTTACCATTGGTGGTACTCCAACTGTAACTGAAATTGCTGCCTTGGGAAGAAGCCGAAGCGTCTAATTGCACTTGAGCTGCGTTGCAATTCAGGTTAGCCGGTGCCGCAATTGCGGTGGCTGGCTGGCTATTGTTGAGGGCAACCGCTGCAGTGGCCGTAGAAGTACAGCCATTTAAAGGATTGGTTACCATCAAATTATAGGTACCAGAAGTATTTACGGACGGGTTCTGAGCACTGGAACTAAAGTTATTTGGACCAGTCCATGCAAAAACAGCATTCGTATCAGGCGAAGTGGCCGCCAAGGTTACTGCGTTGATCACACAAGTAAGGGTACCGCCATTGGCACCTGCACCTGGCGCGCCGTTGTTGGCTGCTACCGAGGATGCAGCGGTGGATGTACATCCAGACACCGAATCGGTTACCACCAGATTATAAGCACCGGCTACATTCACGACCGGGCTTTGCTGGGTCGAACTGTATCCATTAGGACCTGTCCAGGCAAATCCTGGATTCGCCGCATTGGTTGTTGTGGTTAAGGTTACAGTGGGTGCAATACAAGTTAAGGCCCCACTTGCAGTAGACAATACTGGAGCAGCCGTACCAGTTACCGAGGTTGCGGATGTATTGGTACAACCATTTGTTGTGTTGGTGACTTTCAAGGTATAGGTGCCGGTAGCGTTCACGGTAGGTGTGAGGGTATTTGCGCCCGCGCTGATGTTACCGCCATTGCTGGCTGTCCACAAATAGGTGAAGTTGCTGCCGTTAGAGCCGCTACCCAGCAAAGTCGTGGTATTTTGAATACAGGTGATAGACTGCGCCGGCCCCGCATTGGCGGTTGGTTGCGTCAAGTTGGCGGTAACCGTGGTTGCCGAATTGCCGCTACAGTTATTCTCTGTATTGGTTACCTTCAGGGAATAAATGCCGCCAGCATTTACGGTAGGCGTCAAAGTCGTTGCGCCACTTACAATGTTACCACCGTTGGAGGCGGTCCACAAATAGGTATAATTAGCTCCATTGCTCGACCCTGTACCATTCAATTGAATGCTTGGTAATGCACAATTGATGGCAGGCGGTGCTGCAATAATGGACTGCGGAAGAACCGCGGGTGCCACGGTAAATACACTCGTTTTGGTGCAGGCACTGTTATCGGTGAGGGTAACCGTGTAGTTTCCAGGCGTTAAACCATTGATCGTCGCTTCATTGATGCCATTGCTCCAATTGTAGCTGTAATTTCCCCAACCGCCAGCACCTTCTACGGTGAGGGAGGCGAAGTTGCCATTGCAACCCATGGGGGTAGATTCAGACAAGGAAACAGCAAGTGCCGATGGTGGACCTTCTACTGTCACTGGACCGACTACAATGGTTGAGCCATTAGAAGCAGTTACCGTGCAGGTGTAGTCATTGGCGGTCAAGTTGGCAATGTTTTTCGTCGTTGCGTTGTTCGACCATAAATAGGTGTACGGTGGTATGCCTCCAGATACAGAAATATTGATAGAACCGGAAGGAGTACCGAAACAACGTACGTTATTGACGCTGTTGACCGTGCTTTCCAAAGGTGGTGGCGCACAAAATTGCGCGCGTTTAGCCCACAAATTGGCCGCATTCAACTGGCCCGTTTCGTACACTTTTTTGTCCAAGGGACAAATCATGTAAATCGTTGGGTAATAATTGATGTTGTACAGGTTATTGAAGGAGGGATCATCCACAATGGGGTGGTTGGTACCAGTTACCCAGTCGCCCTGTGTCCCGCCAACACACCCAGAAGGGCCGTATAAGCAGGCAAGATTGGTCGCGGCGTCGGCCTCTACGGCAAGTACAAAGGCTTCATTGGTGCCCGACGGTCCGTAGGTATCCCAAATCGTTTCCAGCGCACCGGTGTTTTTGTAGTTCCAACATGGACCACACCAGGTTGCGAAAACATCAATATAAACTGTTTTTCCTGCATCCAGCAGGTCATACAAGTGAATGGTGTTTCCGTTTAAATCTGTTACGGTAAAATCGGGTGCAACCGACCCATTGGGCAACTGCGCCTGTGCGACATGCCATCCCATTAAACAGAAAAACAAAAGAAAGAAGAACTTTTTCATAGGCATCGTAAACAAAGAATTAGGATTGTTAGATTAGCGGCTAAATGTACAAGGAAGTGTTAGGTATTTCTCACCAAACGCAAATAATTTAAGGAAATATCTTGAAGATGACAGTTTTTTATTCTATAAAACAAGTAGAATACCATGCAAAAAATGCCCCGACTAATCCAAAAACTGGTTAAAATGCTTGTGCGCCTAATTTATAAGCATACACCGAAGCACCATTGCCCGTAAGCAACAACCCGTTACCCGATTTTTGATAAACCGTAAAAGCCGTTGTGCCTGCTAATGGAAATTGGGCTCCTGCCCTGCCCTGATGATCCAATAAATATATGGTAGCAGTACTGCGTTGTAAACCACCCAAGGTATGCCCACCAATCGCAAACAGGGTGTCGAGCGGTTCAGATAAAGGGTGCATTTTAAAAGGAGTGGCCCCATTCCCAATATGTAATCGACTGCCTTCCAATAGGGTAAATAATTTATTATCCATGCTGCTGATGCCTGTTGAAGCAGCTTGGGTCGTACCTGCCCGGATTTGCCTTACCCCACCCTGTACATCAACCAACGTAATCTGCCCGTTTGTATTAAAACAGACAATTTGCTTGTTGCCATTTTGTTTTACCGACAGTTGCGGAGGACTTTGATAAAGGCCCGGCAGCGTAATCGCCGGAAAATGGGCCGCGCCATTTCGTCCAAACACCCACAATTTGCCCGCTGCATTCAGGGCAACCAGGTAATCCTGATTCGCTTCCTGAAAATGCAACATGGGATGTAGCATGTTTCCCTTGGCCGGAAGTGGATTCCAGCCCGCCAGTGGACGGCCATATTGGTCATACCCATATATGTTACCATTTTTACAAGCTAAAAACAAACTAAAACGATGGTTTCCATCAAAATCGACCAAACAAAGCCCATTACTGGCCGGTGATTGCAATCGAATTGGAAAACCATCTACCGTTTTCCCTTGTTCATCCAACAGCCAAATGGCCTCCGTGGTGTTGAATAAATAACAACTGCGCCCATTGTCAAAAAAATCAAGCGCATACACGGCCGATAATATCGGCGCGGTCAACTGCCGCCGCCACTGGGTGGAGCCGTTCATGCCCAAACAATACAGGGTATGCGCCACGTCCTGAATCAATACTTTCGGATCGTTGCCCGTGGCATCACAAACATAAGGCTGGGTACGGGCGGGTGCCGCTAAAGGTGTTTTCCATAAAATACCGGTCTCTGCCTGGCTGTTCGGGCTTGCCTGTACGCCAATTTTTATATCCAACTGATCCCTTCCAAGCACCTGCGCTTGCACCCCAATCAGACCCGCTTTTTCCCATTGCTGCCAATCGCCTGAGGCTTCCAGCGGGTTTTGCAGCAGTTGCTGCAACAGCAATTTTAAATACCCTGTGTTAAAATAAAGCATACCATTGCCCCGTTGCGGCTGAGCAGCATATAATTGCAAAAAATCAGTATGGTTTGCAAGTGTTTGATTTACAATATATTTATCCAGCCAGACCTCCATGGCCGAACGACTACCCGCAAAAACAACATAATCCCCCACAACGGTGCACACCGGATTGCGGAATGCCGATGTCACCCCAAGGATGGGCTCCAAAATGGCTTGATCCAAAAAAGTGTACACCTCAAACATTTGATAGGTATCCACTTTCAGGGCGCCTCGTTCTGCGCCATATGCTTTCAAACTGGCGGCAACTTTCTGCTGATCCCGGGTGGCAACCACCAAAAACTGATCTTCCAACATACCCGGCGATAAAGGGGCTGTGAGGACAAATGCAAGTTCGGAGCCAACCCACGGTAAAATATACTTTCGAAAAGCCGGATCCGCGCCATGGGTGAAGGGATCCCAAAATTGGGCACGACGCTCAAATCCAGCCTGCGCCCACAAGGCAGCATGGTCGGGTATGATCGTCAGCATTTTTCCGGAATTCGATTTGCCCCAAGTACCCATCTGTTTCAACGCCCCCTGCGCCTCTGCGACGGCATAAAGTTGGGCGCCGTCCCAGGCGATGCCTAACCAGTTTATTTGTTGGGCTAATTGTTGGGGTAATTGCGCCCATTGGGTTTGCAATTGCGTGCGGATGACTTGGGTACATTGCTCCGGACGCAAATAAAACTTCCAGGGTGCGTCCGCAGGTAAGACTGCTTCATATTTTCGGCCCGACCACCAATGGCTGCTGCGTTCGTATTGGGTGAGTGCATCCTCCACCAAATACGAAAAACGTGAAAAAATCAGGTAGTTTTTGACCCGGACGAGTACCAATTGTTCGTTTTTGCCCGTATAGAGTGTATATAAGGTGTAGCCTTTAAATTGAGTTGGAAACGTGCGCACCCCCGTTTGCGCGAGCACGCGTGTGAGCGGGTAAGAAGCATCCAGTTGCAAGGCAAACAAGGCATGTTGCGCTTCGGATGGCTGCAAAGAATACGCACAAAGGGTTTTGGCGCGTCCAACGCGGTCGTTCAACGCTGTATCAACCCGGATCATTTTTTGAAATTGGGCAGCATCCTGTTGAAACTGTTTTGCCAACGAAGTGCCGAAAAAAGCATGTACGAAGGGGTTGTTTTGGTCTTGACCAGGGGCATTCAACAAGTTAAACCCGGTGGTTTCAATCAAAAATGCCGTGGAAGCTGGCACCCAGTTTTTGAGATCGGGCGTAGGACGAAGCAACAGGCTTAATACCCCAATACAGATCAGGCAACCTAAAACCAGCAATAACCAGCGCAACTTATATAATGAAAAGGGGATCATAGCGGCAAATTTAGCACAATGCGACAAGACAACGCGCTTTCTGTTTTTTTACAAGATAAAAACAATCCCTAACGCATAGAAGGCGCATTACGGTGTAGTTTTACCGCAAAAAATGATCGACTTATGAAAAAATCTGCTGTACAAACCCTGCAACTTGCAGCCCTGCTTGGTGGAATTGCGGTAGTCTTTGGTGCATTGGGTGCACATCAACTTAAAAAAATGGTCGCATTGCCGGATTTGGCCATCTTTGAAAAAGGCGTACAATACCAGTTTTACCATGTGTTTGCCTTGGGATTGCTGGCCTTTTTGCAAAACAAACTTCCCGCTAGCAGCGCGCTTTCCTGGACAAAATGGCTTTGGGTGGCGGGTATCGCAGGTTTTTCAGGCTCTTTGTATCTGCTTTCGGTGCGCAGTTTGTTGCCGTTTTCGGTGGCGTGGGTGGGCCCCATTACGCCGTTGGGCGGTTTGTGTTTTATTGCTGGCTGGGTCATGTTTGCGCGGAGTGCAAAGGCGAATGTGTCGTGATAAAAAAACCCGAATTTTGGTTTTCACCAAAATTCGGGTTTTTTTATATTCCTTTTGAATTAAAAGGACGCTTCTTAATTGATAATCAATTTACGCACATCCTGGCCGTTTTCGGTAGATAAACGAACAAAATACAGGCCGTTCGACAAGTTAGCGGTAGGCAATTCCAGGGTCATGTCGCCCGATGGAATAGATACTGCATTTTGTTGATAGATGATACGTCCTGCCACATCCACCAATTGGATTTGAGCGTCAATTGGCAAGCTGGTACGCAAAGAAAGTTGCACACCATTGCCGCTTTGTACGGGGTTGGGGGCAATTTGCCAGGCATCCAGGCCTTGAATATCGTTGGTTGCAGAAACTGCGGAGGTGCGGAAATTGCGCTGTTTCGATTCTGCACAGGTTACATATTGGTTAAACGGACGCACACGCCATTGGTAGTTTTTATTGGCCGTCAATCCGGTTACCAATTTTGAGGTTTCTGTTACCACAAAAGATTGCAACAAGGGCGTACCAAACGATGCGGACAAGTCGACTTCCAACAAATAGTACTGTGCACCGGTAACAGGCTGCCATTGAAACAAAACTTCATCATAGTATTGAGACGTTGCGCCAGCTGCGGGGCTTACGAGCAAATCGGCCGGTGTAGCGATTTCGGTAGCAACCGGAGCAAAGGTATTGTCGAGGTAATTCCTTGAGCTGGTAGCCAGGTCAGCCAGAATAATTGAATGCTGGTTGGCTGTAAACTTATAATTGGTGCCACAATCCTGAAAATAGCCCATAAAATTCACCTCCATGGGGTCAACAGGCGTGCCGAGGGGGTCGAGTGCGCCGGCAGTGTACGGATTGCAATTACCCGTTTCCAATCCAAAATTGTAATCAGGTGGTGTATCACAAATTTCATCGGCCGCGGTGGTACAGTTCGTGCCATTTACGCGCTCGGTAGGCACACCACCTGGAGACGTAACCGGTGCGGTTGGCCAACCTGCATCATCTGGTCCGAATGGGTCGGATTCCCAGCCAAAAAAGGTATGCATCAGGGAGAAAAAGTGCCCCATTTCATGTGGAAGGGTACCATTGTTGCCGCCTTTGGTTTCTGTTTTGCGCTCTACGATCCAGTCGTTGCTGGGCGAATAATAAGCGAGTACAATGCCGGGGTTGTTGTTGCCGGAATTGGGGGTTTCTACCACAAAAATATTGATTGCCTTTGTATGTCGGCGTGTGCTCATCAGAAACGAATTATTCTGATTGCTGTACACATTATCATTGTTGATAGACCGATTAAAAAGCCCATAAGTAGGGTGCGGATTGAGGTAAAAACGAATATCCATAGGGGCATACGCAGCATTCAGGTCGCACAATTGATCCAGTATGCCCGCCTCTTTGTGCTTACCAGCGCCCGTAGCATCTCCAACAATGTGATAATGCACAGGTACATATTGAATGGCACTCCGGTCAGAAACACCCTGTGCAGTTTCCACTGTGGCAATATTTTCCCGAAGTCGTGGCCGATGCTCCAATTGATCTGCTACCGTATTGCCGCAAACCGGTGTAGACTGTGCCAACCCGATTTGAATAAAAAAAAGCACGATGGCGCAGCTGCTAAAAATTTTTTTCATAGATTTGATTCCAGAATTTGTATGAATGAACATCAACAAAGGTACGAACAGAAATTTGAGTTCCCTGTCGCACGCTGGCATTTTGTGTTTTTTTGCAACCTTCGCACGGTGCAAGGTGTCCTTAAGGTTAATTTCATCGTACTGGTCTGGATAGGCGAAACTTTTCGTCGAATATTGTTGTTTACTTGGCGAAACGGGCATCATCTTTGCATTAATTCTGAACATTGCAATAATAATCAATTCTTTCAAAATAATCTTTCGTTTACCGTCGTTTTACTTCGGTCAATCCCGATACACTAACCACACCCTCTGTCCGAAATTCAGAATAAAATTCTGACAACATGAAAGCAATTCGAATATTTTTTTTATACTTGGCTATTAGCTTGCTGGGTATTTTGCCCCAAGTACAAGCTCAAACGGCCCCTTCCAGCCCCCCAATTTCTGTTTTTAACCACTTGACAAAAGTTGAAGCGGCTAAAATTACCATTGAGGCGGACTTCACCACCCTGATTGCGAACAAAAAAACGAACCAATATTTTCCGGGAACCCTCACCACAGAAGATGGGCAAACCTTGAAAATGGAGTTGCGCCCCCGCGGAAAATACCGCCGCAAAATTTCGGAAATACCACCCCTGAAAATTAAGTTTTCCAAAAAAATGCTGGTAGCCGCCGGGTTTGATACCCTCAACGAAATCAAACTGGTGTTACCCTGCACGGATAATATGGAAAGCGACGAACTCCTGGTGAAAGAATATTTGGCCTACCGGATGTTTGAACAGTTATCGCCCCTGAGTATAAAAGCCCGGCTCATCAAACTTACCCTCCGCGATAGCCATGTGGAAAAATCCAAAAAAACCATGTTTGCCATGTTGGTAGAGGACGAAGAGGAAAGTTCGGTACGCTTAAAAGGCACTGTGGTAGACAGTTATGGTATTCCGGCAGATAGCCTGTTGATGAACCAAGCAGCTTTAGTAGCGGTGTACAATTATATGATTGGCAATACCGACTGGGAAATTGCCATGATTCGCAATGTGCGCTTGCTCAAAGCCCCCGAATCGGGCAAAGTGATTGTTTTGCCCTATGATTTCGACTTTTCAGGCTTGGTAAGCGCGCCTTATGCCAGTCCATCTTCAGACAGCGGGTTAAAAACCGTGAAAGACCGGTTCCTGATGGCTTCCGGTTTGAAGCAAGATGCACTCAAACGCGCCACGCTGCTCATTCAAAACAACAAGGAAAAACTGATGAATATTTGCAATTCCAGATATCTGTCGCGCATAACCATCAATGAGGTAACCGAATACCTGGATACCTATTTCCAACAAATTGCCGAAAGTGACGGGGTGCCTTCACGCTTTGTCATGCCGATGGCCGATTAAGCGCCTGAAAAAATCTGCATGTCAACATAAATTTTTCAACTTTTTTTGGAGATTCTGTAAAATGTTGTAAATTTGCGCCGCTCTAAGCGATTGGGGCAGTAAGAAATTACGGAGGAATGCCAGAGCGGTTTAATGGAGCGGTCTTGAAAACCGTCGTACTGAAAGGTACCGGGAGTTCGAATCTCTCTTCCTCCGCATCGCCCGCAGGTTTTGCCTGTGGGCGTTTTTTTTTGCCTTTTTTCAGGCTCCATTTTTGACGCGGTAAAGCCGCATTGTCCCGGTCAATTCGGATATTTGCCCCTTCTTTTTAACCTTGCAACCATGCAGCGCGCGCCTTTAGAAGTCCTGGAGCAATATTGGGGGTATGATGCCTTTCGTCCTTTACAGGCCGAAATTATTGCCTCCGCCCTCGCGGGGGTGGATGCGCTCGCGCTCCTGCCTACCGGTGGTGGCAAATCAATTTGCTACCAGGTGCCGGCGATGTGTATGGACGGAATTTGTATTGTGGTGTCGCCGTTGATTGCCCTGATGAAGGATCAGGTGCAAAACCTTCAAAATAGAGGCATACCCGCCGCGGCCGTTTATGCTGGCATGAACCGCCGTGCCCTGGATATTACCTTCGAAAATGCCTGCAATGGCGCTTATAAGTTGTTGTATATCAGCCCCGAACGCCTTACTTCGGAACTCGCCCGCGCCCGCCTTGCGCGTATGCAAGTCAACCTGATCGCCATCGACGAGGCGCATTGCATCAGTCAGTGGGGCTATGATTTTCGCCCGCCTTACCTCCAAATTGCGCAATTGCGCACCCTTCTTCCCAATGTGCCTTTCCTGGCACTCACCGCAACGGCGACCAAGGAAGTCGTGGATGATATTCAGGAAAAACTCGAATTTAAAGAAAAAAAGGTGTTTCGGCAGGGCTTTGCGCGCCCCAACCTCTCGTATTCGGTGTTGTACGAGTATAAAAAACGGGAAAAACTGGTGCAAATCCTGCGCAGTGTGCCCGGAACCGGCATCGTGTACGCCCGAAGCAGGGGCGAAACCAAAGAAATCGCCCAATTGCTGCAAAAACAAGGAATTCGGGCCGATTATTACCACGCAGGACTTTCCCCGGAAGAACGCAATAACAAACAAGATGCCTGGATGAACAACCAGGTTCAGGTGATTGTCTCCACCAACGCTTTTGGAATGGGCATCGACAAGCCGGATGTGCGCATTGTGGTGCACCTCGCGCTGCCCGAAAGCCTGGAAGCCTATTTTCAGGAAGCAGGGCGCGGCGGACGCGATGGCAAAAAATCGTACGCCGTGTTGTTGTTTGCCCCGGCTGATGAAGACGCGCTGCGTTTTCACTTAAAAACCGCATTTCCAGATTTTAACCTGTTGCGCCAAACCTATCAGGCGCTTTGTAATTATACCCAGCTGGCAATCGGCGCGGGTGAAGGGGAGAGTTTTGACTTTGATTTACAAGACTTTAGCAACCGGTTCAAACTAGAACTGGCCCCCACGCACGCAGCCCTGCGCCTGCTGGAGCAAGAAGGCTGGATGAGCATCAGCGATGCTGGCAGCAGCCCTGCGAGTGCCTGTATCACGGCATCCCGGGATGTGTTATACGATTATCAACTGCGCAACCGCCAGGCCGATGTAGTCACGAAAGTGTTGCTGCGCGCCTATCCGGGCATCCAACACAATTGGGTGGATATCAGCGAACCCAATGTGGCACGTTTTGCCAATTTACCCCTGGAAACCGTCATTCAGGTGCTGGAAACGGCCCAAAAAGAAAATATTCTGCATTATCAACCCAAAAAAGACAAACCGCAATTGATTTTTTTGCGGCCCCGGGTAGCGGCCTCCGAATTGGAAATCGACCTGGTAAAGTTCAATTTCCGCAAACAGGCAGCCGAACAACGGATGGAACAAGCCATTCGGTACGCCACCCTGCGCCGTTGCAGAAGTCAATTGCTGCTCCAGTATTTTGGAGAAGAAAAAAGCCCCACTTGCGGTATTTGTGATGTTTGCACTGGGCGCAATGAAAGTGATGTACCCACGGCAATGTTCGAACAATATACCCGCAAAATTCAATTGGTGCTGAAACACGAGGCCCTGCCCCTGGAGGAAATTTTGCAAGCATTTGCCCCCAAACGCCATGAAGTGGTGGCACAGGTTTTGCAATTTTTGCTGGAAGAAGGCAAATTAACGGAAACCGAAAAAGGCTTAAAGTTTAAATAGGATTTGTTTTAATAAGTTATCGCCCGATACAACAAGCGCTGCCTGTTCGTAATACACAGATCGGGTTGCAAGCAATTGATGCACAAAGGTTTCCAACGCATCCCCTACCCTGCCCTTCAACAACGGACGCTGCGCGGTTTCCGACTTTAGGCGCGCAAGCAGGACCGATACCGGCATTTTTAAATATACCGTAATCCCTTGTGCATTCATCCAGGCCATATTATCGCCAAAACATGGGGTACCGCCGCCTACCGCTACGATTCCAACGGGCAACCCAGCCAAACGGCGCAAGGCATCGGCTTCCAACTGCCGGAAACTGGCTTCGCCCATTTGCTCAAATAAGGCGCTGATCGATTTACCCCATTGGTTTTCAATCATTTGATCGAGGTCGTAAAACGGAAGCCCCTGCTGTTCGGCAAGTTGCTGCCCAAGATACGTTTTTCCTGCGCCCATAAAACCAAGTAAAAATAAATGCTTATCCATTTTACCATTAACTTTGCGGCAAAATTGCACAAAAACAATCTTTATGAAACAAATATGCATAATTTGTCTTGCAGCCGGACTGTATTTGTCGGCTTGCAAAAATGACGGCGCAAGTGGGGTAAAAGAAATTCGCGATGGAGGTCCCAATGCCAGCATCATCCGCAATCCAGCCACCGCCGATATGCCCCTGGATACCAATCAGTTGGCCCGCATTACCTATGCTGAACCGGAGTTTAATTTTGGTACCGTCAACGAAAATGAGGTCATTACCCACATTTTTAAATTTACCAATACAGGTAATGTGCCTTTGGTGATCCAAAAAGCGCGCTCTTCCTGCGGCTGCACCATTCCGGAATGGCCTGAAGGCGCAATTGCCCCAGGCGGCACAGGTGAAATTCTGGCCAAATTCAATACCACTGGTAAAGCAGGGAAACAACATAAAGTGGTGTACGTGACCGCAAATACCTACCCCAACGAAACGAAAGTGGGCCTGGTAGGAGAAGTTACGCCCCAAAAATAGGTCCCTTTCTAGGACTATACCGGGTTTTAGTCCACTCAACGCGATCACAATAAGACCTTTACAGGCCCATAAAATGCAAAAGCGTCATCACCGAACAAACGGGATGACGCTTTTATTTTGAGTAGGGAGATTAAGGGGATTCGAACCCCCGGCCTCTAGTGCCACAAACTAGCGCTCTAACCGACTGAGCTATAACCTCCATGTTTCAAAAGCGGTCGCAAATATACAACCATGTATCGGACATAGACAAGTGTGTAACCATAGAAATTTATAAAAAGTTCAATATTCTACTCGCGCAACAAGAAGTTTTTCCCCATTTTTCTATTTTGCTTCCACGGTACGCTGATTTTTATTTTACGTTCGCGCATCCACCCACCACCTTCGCTGCAAAAAAAATTCCCCTATGGCAACACAAAAACCCGTAATTTTATCCCAATCAAACAAACACATGTCAACAGAAACAACAGAAAAATCAAATGCCGAACGCCTGCTCGACCAGGCCATGCAGCACCTGGACACCCGTTGGGAATATTACTCCATCTTAGCTGCCGAAAAAAGCGCCGAACTGGTCTCTTCCGTGGTGCGTGGTTTGGTCGTCGCCATCTTAGCCCTGCAAATCCTCTTCTTTTTTAGCATCGGATTCGCTTTTTGGCTCGGTGAACTCCTCGGAAGCACCGCTGGCGGATTCGCCCTCGCAGGTTTGGTTTTCGTCCCGCTCGCACTGCTTGCCTTTTTTATGCTCAAACCCATTGTACGTTCAAAAATAATAGAAGCTTTTTTGCGCTATGACGATCTTAAAGATAAAGCAGGACGTGCATAACCTGGCCGAACTGCAACGCCGCAAGGCCGAACTGAAGGCAAAAATGGACCAGGAAACGTCGGAATTAAAAGCCACCCTCGAACTGGTGAAAGAGGATTTAAAACCCGCTAATTTTGTAAAAAGCGCCTTTTTCTCCCTCCTCGGCATGGATGGCAAACCTAAAACAGACAACAAACCTGCTTTACCGGGCAGTGAACACCCCATCAAGCGCCTCGGCCGAAGCCTGCCCGTACAACTCATCACCAACCTGCTGGTCCGCGACCCGCGCCTGAAACTTCTGCTTCAGTACGCTGCCCCCGTGGCCATGGAAATGGGTCCAGATTTGTGGGAAAAAGCAAGCAACAGCATCCCCAGCCGTAAATCGATGGTGCATTCGATGCGCCAACGCCTGGCAAATTTGCGCAAACGCCTGCCCAACAATGACGCCCCCACCATCCTCCCCAACGCCCTGCCTGAGCCCGACACCCAATCGCTCAATGCAGGCCAATCCAACGATCAACCCTAATTAAAAATCCCTTCCCATGCAAAAACGCAGCACTTTCGAAATATTAGTAGCCATTGCCGTGATCGGCGGCGCCCTTTATTATGTCCTCTACACCGAACGCGGCCGCAGCTGGCTCGACCGCGTCCTCGACCAAGCCTTTGATTCCATGGATGCGTTGTTGGCGTCGTTGGAGAAAGAGATGAAGGGGAGTGATGAATGATGAATGATGAATGATGAATGATGAATGATGAATGATGAATGATGAATGATGAATGATGAATGATGAATGATGAATGATGAATGATGAATGATGAATGATGAATGATGAATGATGAATGAAAAATAAACCTTGAAAATTAAGAAAGTCCAAATGCCTAAAATTATTTTAAGAATGTGCTTTTCAAGCATTTACGACCTCGGAGAGGTCGTGCATTTGTAGAAAAACAAACGATACCAAATACCCCTCCTGACTTCGGAGAAGTCATGCATTTGTAGACGCATTTGTAGACGCATTTGTAGACGCATTTGTAGATGCATTTGTAATTCCTCTGTACTACACCATACACAAAAAACAATCGGCCCATAACACCTTGGTTATGAGCCGATTGAAATATAAAACCTTGTTTCCACGAAAAACCAAGCGTGAAACGCCCACTCATCACTCATCATTCATCATTAATTATAAAGGTACATACTACGATTCCGATCCAACTCCCTAAAATACGGGTCCTTTAAATCTTTGATAAAATAAATCGCCTCGCCCGTGGATTTCATTTCCGGTCCTAAGCGTTTGTCCACCCCGGGGAATTTTTCGAAGGAGAAGACTGGGATTTTGATAGCATAACCGTCCATTTTATTATCAATATCAAAATCTTTCAATTTGTGGGTGCCGAGCATCACCTTGGTGGCGATGTTCAGGTAGGGTACGCCGTAGGCTTTGGCGATGAACGGCGTGGTGCGCGAGGCACGCGGATTGGCCTCAATCACATACACCTCGTCGTTTTTAATCGCAAATTGGATGTTGATTAGTCCGCGGATGTTGAGCGCGCGGGCGATGCGTTCGGCGTACTCACACATATGCTGGATCACGATCGGACCCAAACTATAGGGCGGCAGCACCGCAGAAGAGTCGCCCGAGTGGATGCCCGCAGGCTCGATGTGCTCCATGATGCCCATGATACACACCTCATCGCCGTCGAAAATGGCGTCGATCTCGGCTTCTTTGGCGCGCTCTAAAAACTGATCAATCAACACCTTATTATCGGGCAAGTGTTTGAAAATCGACAACACCTGGCGTTCCAGTTCGTTGTCGTTGATCACAATTTTCATACGTTGGCCACCCAATACATACGACGGACGTACCAAGAGCGGATAAGGAATCTGCCGGGCAATTTCCAGGGCAGCATCCACGTCGTGGGCAACGCCGTATTTCGGGTAAGGAATTTCCAACTCTTTCAATAAATCCGAGAAGCGACCGCGGTCTTCCGCAATGTCCATGTTGTCGAAAGAAGTGCCGATGATGTTCCAGCCGTTTTTGTGCAGGTTTTCGGCCAATTTGAGCGCCGTTTGTCCACCCAATTGCACAATCACGCCGTCGGGTTGCTCGTGTTCCAGGATTTCTTCAATGTGCTCCCAGTAGATGGGCTCGAAATAGAGTTTGTCGGCCAGGTCATAATCCGTTGAAACCGTTTCAGGGTTGCAGTTGACCATAATCGATTCATAACCAACCTCTTTGATGGCCAACACCCCGTGTACACAGCAGTAATCGAACTCAATGCCCTGACCAATGCGGTTGGGGCCAGAGCCCAGCACCACAATTTTCTTTTTATCGGTCGTGCGGATGCTTTCGTTTTTTTCGTCGAAGGTCGAGTAGAAATAATTCGTTTTTGATTCAAACTCCGCGGCACAGGTATCCACCATTTTAAACACCCGGCGAATGCCCAATTCTTTGCGGCGGCGGGTGACTTCTTTTTCAGAAATGCGCAACAACCAGGCGATTTGCGCGTCGGAATAGCCGTTTTTCTTGATTTCTACAAAAAAGTCGTACGGGATATCCTCGGCTACGTTAAACCGCAGGATTTTATCTTCCATTTTCACTAAACTTTTGATCTGGCCGATAAACCAGGGATCAATGCCTGTGAATTTTTGTACCGTTTTGGACGGAACCCCCAGTCGCAAGGCGTCTTTCACGCGGTAAATCCGGTCGTCCGATACTTTTTCGAGCCGTTCCATGATATCTTCCGTGCGAATCCATTCTTTCATGTCTGCGCCTAAGCCCGTGCGGTTGTTTTCCTGACTTTGACAAGCCTTTTGCAGCGCCTCATTGAAACTGCGTCCGATGGCCATTACTTCACCTACCGATTTCATTTGCAGGCCTAAGCGTTGGTCGGCCCCCGGGAATTTATCGAAATTCCAGCGGGGCATTTTCAGGATCACATAATCGAGCGTGGGTTCAAAAAACGCCGAGGTCGTTTTGGTGATTTGGTTTTTCAGTTCATCCAGGTTGTATCCGATGGCCAATTTGGCCGCAATTTTAGCAATCGGGTAGCCGGTCGCTTTACTCGCCAGGGCCGAAGAGCGCGACACCCGCGGATTGATTTCCACAGCGATCAATTCTTCTGTTTCGGGATTTTGGGCAAATTGCACATTACAACCGCCGGCAAAATTGCCCAAGGCGCGCATCATCATCATCGCGTCGCTGCGCATGCGTTGGTAAGCCGTATCCGAAAGCGTCATGGCAGGCGCCACCGTAATCGAGTCGCCCGTATGAATACCCATGGGGTCCACATTTTCTACCGTACAGATAATCACCACGTTATCCACTGAATCGCGCAAGAGTTCCAATTCAAATTCCTTCCAGCCGAACACCGCTTTTTCCACCAGCACCTCGTGTGTAGGCGAGGCATTTAAGCCGCGTTTGAGGGCTTCGTCAAAATCTTCCTCCTTCATTACAAAGCCGCCGCCGGTACCGCCCAACGTGTACGAGGGGCGAATTACCAGGGGAAAACCGATTTTTTGTCCCGCTTCCTTGCCTTCGAGGTACGAATTGGCGATGTAAGAAGGCGCAACCCCCATCCCGAGTTGAATCATCAGTTGTTTGAAAGCCTCGCGGTTTTCCGTCAGTTCGATGGCAGCCGTATCCACGCCGATCATGCGGACACCGTATTTTTCCCAAATGCCCTGGTTTTCCGTTTCGATGGCCAGGTTGAGCGCTGTTTGTCCGCCCATGGTAGGAAGCACCGCGTCGATGGTGGGTAGGTTCGGGTCGTCCTGGTGATTTTTCAGGATTTGTTCGATACTTTCCACGGTAAGTGGCAGCAGGTAAATATGATCGGCCGTTATAGGGTCGGTCATAATGGTAGCCGGGTTAGAATTGATCAGCGACACCTTAATACCTTCTTCGCGCAAGGAGCGACTGGCTTGGGATCCCGAATAATCGAATTCGCAGGCCTGACCGATGACGATGGGTCCGGAACCGATGATGAGGACAGACTGAATGGAAATATCTTTAGGCATACCGATAGAATTTAGAACGCTGGAACTGTTTTTTGGCTAAAAAAATGCCGGAAACCGGTGCGTAGGCCCGGTTTCCGGCATTCCGAAAGGTTCGTAAACGTGTGCGTGTGCTTCATTTTCGGGGCGCAAAGTTATGGAGGGTTGGGGATTTTTTATGCATGATTGGGTGGATTTTTTTGGATTTTTGTGATGTTAAGATGGGCACCGCCTTTTAAAATCTTAAATCCGAAAGTCAAAGACCTTGGCGTAAAGTAGAACTTGCAAGCGAAGGAAATTTAACACTGGCTTAATATCGGGTGATAAAGGAGATAAAATACATAAATTATTGACTATCAAGTGATTAAATCGTAAATGCTTGGATCGGGCTATACAGAATGCCTAAAAAAACAAAGGGAGGTTTTGTTTATCCGGATTGTGTTTTATATTTGTGGTATAAACTTATTACCATTTAAGTCATTTGAAAACTTGGGCGCTTTCATCCTACAATGCGCCTCTTATGAATTTAATTAAATGCTATTCCAGCATAGGTACGCAACATATTTATGTTGTGTACTTAGCTTGTGATGATAATTTTTTAAAATTTACAACAAATGAGCACAAAAGGACCAATTCTTATTTTTGACCGTTCGCTTACCAAAAAAGAACTTGCTGCTCTTTTAAGAATCAGTCCAAGAACCTTATATAGGTACCTGGAGGAGGCTGGTATCGTCACCGATAAAAAAGCAATGCCGCCAGAAAAATTACTAGAAATTTATGAGAAACTTGGCTGGTATAAACCTTAACTAATATACGTAAGGCGTGGTATTTTCGCTAGGCCAGCAATATGATTTTCAAATGCATTTATTGTTTGCCACGCAATACATTATTTTGTTTGTCCCAAGTTGTCACTAGTTGTCACTAGTTGTCCGATGTTGGCACTTTTACGAATTTATTTGACGATATATCTTTGTTATCGAAATCAATTTACAATAAAAATTTTGATCGCATGAATATTCCCCCTCAATTTAAATATCTCAAATCTCGAATATTTCGATTTGACAATATTGCCACTTGTTTCGTAGACTGTACTTTCAAGGGGAATAACCTCATGAAAAGGTTTTGTTCATTTATAATTATAAGTAATTCAATAATTTTAACTGTTTATGGATCTCCTTCAAACTACTTGGATGTAAAAGAAGGATTTGCTCAATTAGATAGTTTTATCCACCAAAAAAATACTGCCGATTGCTCCACAGCAATTGCAGTTTGCAATAAAGACTTGATCGAGATTCAAAGTATTGAATCTTTTGGCCAATTTGAAGCTGAGAAACAAGACCTTATATGTAGTCCACAAAAACCATTCTTTGAAACTAATTCCGTTTGGTTAAAATGGCAGATAAATGAACCCGGTTTGGTCGGTTTTACAATACTTCCCTATAATGAAAACGATGATTTAGACTTTGTTTTGTTCAGGGTAACATCTAGCAAGGGCCTTCCATGTGATAATCTGGAAGTTGTTCGATGTATGCGTTCAGGGGCATTACTTGGAACTGAAGATACTTTAAAAAGTCCTTGTTTAGGAGCAACAGGCTTAAGCATAAGTGGTACAGAGGAAAGTCATACAACTGGATGCTACTCAGATGAAACTAATTTTTTGAGTCAGATTGAAACAAAAAAAGATGAAGTTTATTATCTATTGATAAATAATTACAGGTCACACAATGGATTCGCCTTGAATTTTGAAGGAGGCTTTTCCTTCAATTCAGAATTTGGAAACTGTGCGTCAATTACAAATGCTTCTAAACAATTGGATAACAACGGTTTTTATATTTCAAATATACATCCAAACCCAACTTCTGATAAATTAGTTATTGACCTTGAAACAGACTTATCAAACCTGCTAAATATCGAAGTCATTTCAATGAATGGCATTTCTAAAAGTCAAGATAAGGCATCATTGAAAAATGGTAACAACACTATTTCAATAGTAACAAGTACTTTATTACCTGGATCCTACCTTTTGAAGTTGACTACCTCTACGCATTCTGAAGTTGTCAGATTTTTTAAAGAATAGAAACCATGTTCGATTGCCCTTCTGGATTTTAGATTCAATTTTTAAAATATTACCTCAACTAAAAATTTGTACTTCTCATGCAGAAAGTTACATATTTCATCATTATTGCTTTTATTTTGCCTCTTTTTCTTTTTGCTCAATCAAAAAGAGAAATGCAATTGACATCGTCAACTGATCAATTTATTTTTGAGACTTTAGTCCAAGAATTTGAAGTCCCCACAAATGAACTATATTCAAATGAACCAGCATGTTCATTGCCTACAAATGTACGCGCAACTAATACTACTGGAAATGAAACTTTAATTTCTTGGGACGGCTTAGCCCCTCAACCTGAATTATTATATTATAGAGTTCGTTACAGGCCGCAAGTTGGGACAAAAGATTGGCAATTTATTTCAGTAAAGGACGGAAATCAGATTCTTCTTCAAGGTCTGGAATCTGCTACAAAATATGAAGTAGAGGTACAGAAAATTTGCTATTGGAAAGATGGTAGTGAAATTTACTCTGACTGGGTGCCTTCCTCATTACCAATTGAATCAAAAGTAACATTGCCCACCTTTACCTGTGGATCAACGTACCAATATACGACACCTAATTGTGAAACGACCAATCAAGTTGTTAATGGAGACCATAAATTTAGTGTTATTTATTATGGAGGCTTCCCAATCGAAATTCAATCGATCACATCGGACTCAAATTACGTAAATGGTATATTAGAAGTTAATTGGAGTGGTACAGGCTTAATACCGCTACCTTTTGGGGTAGATAAATATGCAACTGTTTCGTTTTCAAGTATTATTGTTAATTTAAATAACCAAGTTTGCTCTACAAGAGGAATCGAGGTTGAACGAGATGTACCACCTAATTTACCCGAACTAATACCTACTAACGGATATGGAAATGCAGAAATTTGTGTACCTAAGCCATCTTCAGAAGGCTTTGATTCGTCAGGGATAAACAAAGTAACAGGGCTTCCATGGGATACTTATGGATTTGGACAAAATGGTAAGTATATAAAAATGCCTCCATACCCAGGTTATCTACCGGGCTTTCCCATGGATACTACCTTAACTTATGATCCAAATGGCTTTAATGCCCAAGGTATCAATGCTATTACTCAAACCGCTTTTAACCCCAATGGCTGCAGTAGAGATAGTCTTGATGTAAACGGACAACCTTGCAACCCGACTATTCCGCCTTATTCGTGGATGAATTCAAGTGCAAACAATCCTCAAACAGCGGAGGGCCTGGCGTATGCTGCTCAAATAAAGGACTCATTAAATATTTATTTAATACAAATATTAAATTCCTTAAATGCGGCAAATACCGTAAAATTAAATATTCAGGTTGGTAAGTGTGATAGTATTCGGACTATTATGCAAGCAGATGTTACTTTATCCGGTGTCAATAGTACTTTCGTATTTGGACCGGATAATAAATATTTTGATCCTGGAATGCATCAGAATTTTTCGGCACCTCCTCAATTATTGACTTCATCTTCCTGGGATCATGACCGAAAGCCATCAATAATAGATCTTGAAAAACAGCATATTGCTTTGTATCATTGCGATATAAAACAATATGAATTTATACACTTAGAAGAGGTGATTTCCTCTTTTTTATCTGGATCTGGATTAAATGATTTGCATGATAAAATAATTGATTTAATTACGCGTCAAAACGCTGAAACAATAACAAAATTTATTAATGATCAAGCTTATTTTATTACCTGGTTGCGCGATCAAGTGAAAATTACAGTCAGTTATAAATTTATTGAACTACATGGAAATGCCACAGTAGGTATTGATGAGTATGAAGAAAATCCTTTTTTAAATAAACATGATACAAAATATAAAAACAACACCAATAGGTCCGGTTTTTCTACAACTAGTTTGTTGGCCTCAAATGATTTATCCTTAGAATTATTTTCTCAATCTCAAGAAGTAACTTCAGAAGACTTAAAATTTGAATATCTTCAAGGTTTTAAACGTATTAATGGTGTTAACCGGGCGTTTTATTTAGAGGCAGTTGCAAATGCTCGGAATGCCAATATGGTTACTACTCAGGCTAATCCATATTTGATGCCTATTGAGTTACTAAGTTATGGTGAGGATGGAAAGGGATTTCGAATCTATTTGGACAACATTCAGTTCTTCAATGATCATCCTGCTACGATGGATGTGTTTATCATTATAGATGTTCCTTTTAATGGTCAACGTATTGCATTTGAATCTATTGGGGTCTCTTTTACACCTTATGGATTGATGACATCGAATGGAATTAGACTCCAAATGAATAGTGATTTTGCAGTCAGAATAAGTAATAATGCCCGTTTAATCCTAAAAGGAGGCGCAAATACCTACGTAAAAATGGATTGTTTGGGCTTTGCAGGCATGGGTATTGAAGCAGATGTAGAGTTATGTAGAAATATTGTAAAACCTATCGACCCAATCACCCAAAAAGTGCTGCCAGAGCCCAAACGCGTTCAAGGCCATTTTATAACCACCATGTCAAGTTGGTCTTCTCTGTATGTAAAGATTGGAATAGATCCGTTTGTAATTACAGGCGTAGAAGATGTCAAATGGAAGGTGGATTCGATCGTTCTTGATTTAAGTGAAACAAATTCCCCTAGTGGCACGCCACCTCCTGGTTACGAAACCACCTTAGCCAATCATACTGGTTTTAAACCACTTTGGAAAGGATTTTATGCGAAAGATATTCAAGTGACCTTGCCCCGTAGGTTTAGAAAAGATAATACACCTTTAGTAGTTGGGGTACACAACCTTATCATAGATCCGATGGGTGTTAGTGGTGTCGTTACTGCTACGGATTTACTTCCCTTGAATCAAGGAAACGCTGATGGGTGGGGAATGTCGATTAAGAACTTTGAACTTACGGTTTTGATGAGCAATGTCAGTAAAGCAGAATTTGATGGTAAAATTCATGTTCCGCTTTTCCGAGATTCAACGAATACCACAAACACACTTAAGCCGGAAGATTGTTTTAATTATACTGCCCGAATTGTACCAAATAGTATATACCAATTTACCGTTTCGCAACAAAAAGGTGTTGTATATGCCGCTGATATGTGGAAAGTTGGCTCTGTTCATTTAGATAGTTCTTTAGTTCAGTTGGCATTTGCAAATGATTCTTTTAGTGTATTTGCCAGACTAAGTGGAGGGATATCCTTGAATGCAAATATCAGTGCAAATTTGCCTATAACAATACCATCCGTAACGTTTCAGCGATTGGAAATTTCGAATAGGGCACCTTATTTTAGCCCTGGTACTTGGCAGTTTCCTGTTAAAATAGGTGCAAAATTCGCTGGCTTTGAAATAGGCGTTACTCAAGTAGGAATGACAAAAACTGAAGTTGAGGAGCCTGCGCTAAACTTCGACGCATTTATTCAAATTACAGACTCCACATACAAGGTTTCTGCAAATGGGGGGTTTAGTCTTGTAGGTAGACTAGAAGTGATAGATGGTGAGCAACATTGGCGATATAAGCGGCTACGAATTAAAGAAATAGATATAGATGGAAACTTCAACGGAGTTGCTAAAATCCACGGATTTGCCAAATTTTACGAAGGGCATCCAACTTTTGGAACCGGATTTAGAGGTGCATTAGATGCAAAATTTGATATTTTAAGTGCAGAAATAAAGGTAATTGGGCAATTTGGAAGGGTGAACAGTATGAAATACTTTATGGTAGATGCCTTATATTGTGCTGATGCAGGAAAAGGGATTAACCTGGCAGGAGCGTTTGAACTAACTGGAATAGGCGGCGGCGCTTATTACCACATGAGTCGACCCGACCAAGCAATTAATTTTGGTGGATGTGGTACTCCTATTGATACAACTTTGGGTGTTTCCCTTTCAGGAATTCATTATTTGCCTACGGACACTGTACTTTTTGGGATTAAACTTACAGTTGCAGGGGGGACAACTGGATCACCGGAAGCATTCAACCTTAACGCATCCATTGAGTTTCAATTCTCTTCTGGTAGCCTGGATAAAATATGGCTAAGTGGAAACGGTAAATTTATGGCCCCCTTGGATCTAGAAGGAGTACCAACCTATTTGAAAGACCAACTCCCCAATAATAATGCTGCAGTAAGTGCTAATGTCGATATTTTACTCAATTTTGAGCAAAAAATATTCTCTGGAACCTTAGAAACCTACATGAATGTTGCCGGAGTACTTATTGGCGCAGATCCAGGTAAACCATTCCGAGTTTGTTTTGCCGAGGTGAAATTTGCCCCTAACGAATGGTATATCAAAGTAGGGAGACCCAGCCAACGCGTTGGTATTAAAGCGATTATACCAGGCATGGACAAACCTTTATATGAATTTTTATCCTATCTTCAAATAGGTCAAAATATAGATCCACTACCGGAACTTCCTCAAGATATTCGCGAAGTATTAAAGAATCATGGTGAAACGGAAGAAGATTATAACGAAAGCAGGATCAAAACACAATATAATGGCTTTGCATTCGGGGTGGATGTGCGCATGGGAGGCAAGTTTAAATATCTGGCGCTATACTCACAAATGGATGCTCATTTAGGATTTGATCTAAATGTTGCTAAAAGTGTTACGCCGCTTCTTTGTAATGGCGAACCTTTCGGGATCAATGGCTGGTATGCCCAAGGTCAGATTTACGCGTCGTTATCAGTTGAAATGGGCCTGGAAGCAAAAATATTTGGCTCTAAAAAGCAGTTTAAAATATTAAGTGCTATGGTAGGCGCTGCCTTGGAAGCCAAATTGCCCAATCCGTTCTGGGCGCGTGGACAAGTCGCCTATCAATTTAATATCATGAATGCTATCAAGGGGAATGGTAATTTCAGATTCGAAATTGGTGAAAAATGTGAATTTACTTCGGAGGGTTCTGTTGCCGATAATATTGCTGTAATACTGGATGTGCGGCCAGGAACGAAATCTGAAAACGTACATGTTTCAAGCACTCCAAATGCTACCTTTAACTTCCCAATTGGAGAAACCTTTAGTTTTGAAGAATTAAATGGCGGAAATAACGCTTTCAAAATCATATTAGATACCGCACAACTGTATTGGAGAGGCTATTCAATTCCTATTCGCGAAAAAACCTGGACCGCCGACAAACAACAGTTGCGCCTTAAGCCAGAAAGTTTTTTGCCAGGAAATGATACCATCCAAATGATTGTATCGGTGCATATTGATAGTAATGATGTAACGATTGGCCGGGAAAGACGTGCTATTTGGTTCAAAACTGGAAATGGGCTTAAAACGATTATTGCATCCAATGTAAAAGGCTCATACCCTATGAATGGCCAATATAATTATTACAGAAATGAGTTGCAAAATGGTAAAGGCTATATCCAGCTTGATCGGGGACAACCTGACGTAATGCTGCCTGATGATCCTTATATAAAAGTAGCGCGCTTTAGAAAATCCGGCGGAAATTGCCGGTTTGTGAAATTAGAATTTTCATCTGAAAATTTCTGGGATAAGAAAGTTGAATTCCCCTTGCCTGATGCGTCCTTTTTTGAGGCTGACAAAGTGTATGAGATGCAAATTGTTGACTTTCCTAAAAATGACCCTAAGTGGGGTAGCGATTTTTCTGGCCCAGCACCATGTACTTGTGCAGGTTGTATTCCTCCACCTGTTACCACTACCCCACCAGTTTTGGGTGGAATATTAACGACAAGTGTGACCAACTCCAACCAGGATGATGGCCTTCCTCCTGGCAATAACAATCCAGCCACTGTCGTCACAGAAAGAATTGTGTACGCCGCCTACTTCCGGGTAAGTGAATATGACCGCTTTGCGGATAAAATGGAGGTATTGAATATTAGTATGCCACAGGTAAAACCGGGTAGTTTGGCCGAGGAAGCACCCGGGATACCTGGTGACCTTGAGTTTGAGGTTCCTAATGTAATTGAACCATTTGATTGGTGTGATTTGAAGTTTATGGATCGGAAGATTAGTTTTGAAAACGGTCTTTCTCTGCCTTATCCAACTTTTTTAACACGTATTCCTAGGTTGTACCAAATTCCATGGATAAGCCCAAATATAACTTATTCAGATGGTATTTTGACAACAAAGATGCCTGTAGGTAAAGCATATTATCCTATAGAAAAATCATTCGAAATCACATCTTCAAATAATACAGGATTAAAGATTACTAAACAACATTATTTAAATGGAATACCTTCAAATTTTAGAGGTGCACAATTATTTAAAATGTTTGTTTGCAAATCGTTCGTTAATAATGCTGAAGGATTGATTAAAAGTAAGACTGTATACGAGACGACATATATGAGTCAAATTAGAGCAGCGGCAAATTGCCAAAGCAATACTCAACCTCTATGTGACTGTCCAGAAAATATATGGCAAAATTTTGAAGACTACGAATTTATAGAAGCTTGCGATGGGCCATTTCCAAGTACTGGTATAAAATCATACCCAATGAGATTTACCTATAAATTTCCTGGTACAGAACAAACTTTGGGAGGCTCATTTTTAATCATTCTAAATCACTAAATCATGAAATTAATATTGACTTGCTTTCAGTTTTTCATTTTTTTGAGTTTAAATGCGCAAAGTCCCATTTTAATCAAGGATATTGTTCCAGGCACGGGGGGCAGTACGACTCCACCTTCAAGTGGTGCATTTACATTAGATAGCTTATATTTTTTTCGTGCAGCAGCGCAACCTAATGATCTTCAATATTGGGTAACAGATGGTACCAGTGACAAAACGTATTTGCTGAAATCAATAGTTCCGCTAAATACAACCCCCACATATCAATCACATTTGTTTAACTATAACAATATTGCATATTTTGTTTCGTCTGACAATATGAACGGCAATGAAGGAATATGGAGAACAGATGGTACTACTGATAATACGTACAAGTTTATGGATCAATGTGGAATTTATTGCTCAAGAGATTATAATAATATTGTACTAGGAGACAAAGTTTTATTTACAGGTACTGATAGCCTTGGAGAAGAATTATGGATTACGGACGGTTCTATTTCAAATACTCAATTGGTTAAAGATATTTTAATTGGAAAGAATGGGAGTAATCCAGATCGCTTTATTCGTTTTAACAATGAAATTTACTTTACTGCAGATAATAATGGAGCGAACAGAGAGTTATGGCGTTCAGATGGGACGCCAGATGGAACACATCTTTTTATAGATCTGAATAATACAGATACGTTAGGAAGCAATCCTTTTGTACAAGGTGTGGTTAATAACACTTTGTATTTCACCGCTAGAGGTTCTGCATCCACAGGAAGAGAATTATGGAAAACAGATGGAACTGTAAATGGGACATTATTGGTAAAAGACATCAACCAAGGGAGTGGAGATGGATTATCCAATGGTTTTGCGGCCGTTTTAGGTAATGATTTATTATTCCCTGCATTTGATAGTATTCATGGACGAGAATGGTGGTTAACGGATGGTACAGAAGGCGGAACACGTCTGTTGAAAGAACTTATAGATTCAAATACGTTTGGATCTGGTTTTAGAATCATTAATGCAACTGATTCACTGGTCATCTTTTGGATAAATGACATAATCCACGGGCCGGAAATGTGGCGTACGGATGGCACTTCAGAAGGTACGTATTTGTTAAAGGATATTTATCCGGGTCCACAGAGTAGCCTTCAGTCAACTATATTTCCAAATATTAAATACAAAAATCGGGTCTTTTTTCCTGCCGTGGATGATGTCTATGGTATGGAAATTTGGGAAACAGATGGTACTACTGCTGGGACTAAACGGCTAACAGATATGTACTATTTTAATGTATTTGGAGATGATTCCAGGAAAGAAAACCTCAAAATCATCAACAACTACCTCTATTTCACCGCCCCGACCGACGAATATGGATACGAAGTATGGAAACTGTTGATTGACACACCCGTAGCAACCCAAAACCCTTCCAACCCGGCGCAATTAAACGTGGAAGTGTATCCCAATCCCAACACCGGAAGTTTCAACTTCACAGGCTTTTTGGAAAAGCCCTCCTCCATGCAAGCACGTTTACTGGATTTGCAAGGCCGTGTACTTTTTACCCAACAATTTGAACAAATAGATGGTGCTTTTTTACGCCATATAGAGGCACCACAACTCCCTACAGGCCTATATCTGTTAAATATTCAAACGGAACAGGGCACGCGGACTTTTCCCATTTCCATTGTGAAAAACTAATCAATCCTGAAAACTAATTTCATATTATGAACTTTTGTAAATTTTTGTCAGTACTGATTATTTGGGCGCTATTCCAATCTGCCCTGGTCGCCCAAGACACCACGAGCGTGGCAATCAAGGCGATTCAAAACCAAGGTGAAATTGTTATTCGATGGGCACCACTTAATTACGCCAGCTGGAAATCCGGAAATTTGGAAGGTTACAGTTTAAATAGGTATGTTTATGCTGTAAACGGGCAAATAAATACATTAAGCGCTTACATTGCGTCAAAAGTAGAATTAGGTCCTTTTTCCGTAGCCCCTGAAGCGGAATGGGCGCAACCAGCATTAACCAATGAACTTTTTGGCCTGGCAGCAAGTTGCATTTATGGTGATAGCCTGGAAGTTTTACCCATCGGAGGTGCTAGCTTAGAGAATGTTTACAACAAATCCAAAGAGTCAGAAACCCGTTTTGGCTGGAGTTTGTTAGCCGCCGATCAAAATCTTCAAATTGCCCAAATGATGGGATTAGCATATGTAGACGAAGACATTGGTAATAATATTGAATATGTTTACGAACTGATAACAAATGTATTACCGAATGATACCGCTTACACACGAGTCCTTTACACAAATGAAGATACAGCGGTACCTAAACCCATAAAAGTTGGCTTCGAACCGCTGGATCATGGTGTGTTGCTACATTGGAAACCTGACGAAGCAACCTATACCAGTTTTGATATTGAACGATCCGAAAACAATGGGCAAACTTTTCAGAAAGTAAATGCAAGTCCGATTATTTTCACTTCGAACGCGTACACCAAACCAAACGCTGAGGCTACTTTTTTTGATTCCTTGGCGAATAATACCACGATTTATATATATAGGATTAAGGGACGCAACATATTCGGCATGATCAGCCCCCCATCTGATACCATGCGGGTAAAGGGTAAACCGGACAAAATGAACGTGCTTTGGCATATTGATGAAATTACAGAAACAGAAACCTCCGTGCAAGTAAAATGGGTTTTCCCCGCAGCCTTGCAAAATCAAATCAACGGATTTGAAATTTGGCGCGGTACCAACCAGGAAGGACCCTTCGTGAAAATTAGTTCCACCCTGCTGGCTACCAATGTGCGCACTTTTGTGGACAATAACCCCCTTGTTGCAAATTATTATGTGGTTAAAACCAAAGATGTAAATAACTATCAATATGAAACATTTGCCAGGTTAGGACAACCCAAAGACCATACACCACCGCTGGCACCCACGGCGGTGCAGGGGGAGTGTACGCCGGATGGCCGGGTAAAAATTAGTTGGCATAAAAGCAGCAGCAGCGATGTAATGGGATATCGGGTATTTTTCTCCAATTTGGAAACCGATGAATACTTCCAGATTACTTCCGTTTGGATACAGGATACCTTCTTTTATTGGCAAACCACGATGAATACCCTGTCCGAAGAAATCTGGTTTGGGGTAAAAGCGCTTGATTATCGCCAAAACCAGTCGGCCATGTCGCAAGTGACCCGGGTAACAAGGCCGGATATCATTCCACCGTCCCCACCCATCATTAAAACGGTGAATACTTTGGCCAGTGGCATTAAGTTTGGCTTCACGATGAGTGGCAGTAAAGATGTCGCATCCTACCAATTTGAACGAAAACGACAAAATATTCCCGGTTGGACCACCCTGACCACTTTTCCAGCATCCGCGCCGGTGTATGATTATTATGATACTTCAGGTGACAAACGGAAAGTGTATGATTACCGCTTGCTTGCAATAGATGACGCCGGTTTGGTAGCATCCTCCGAAATTGTAAAGGCGCAACGGATAGATGACGGTTTGCGCCATCCGATCCAAAACTTAGTTGCACAAGTACTGAACGATAGCAAAGTAGTTACCCTGCGTTGGGATTATGCCTATGACGAAGATGTGATCGGGTTTGAAATATACCGTGCCGTGCAGGATTCAAACAAACAACGTTCCTACGCCTTCCTTCCTTTTCCGCAGGTGAAAAATACCAATCCGGGCTACGAAGGCACCTTGATCGTCAATGGCAACAATATTCAAGGCGGTTTTTCGGATTACGATGTGAAATTTGATGCTCCGCAACTCAACAACTTCCAGTTTTTTGTAACAGACGGCATGACGGCCAACCAGGCAATTCCCGGCCAGACCCAAAATGGGGCCACCGTGGGCACTTTTACCGTGCCGAACCCGAACAATATGAACGGACAATCCACCAGCCAGCCTTACAAACTGTATTATTGGGTAGTTGCCCGATACGCTGATGGCGGTGCTTCGCCGATTGCAGGTTGGGTTTTGGTGGTGATGAATTAATTGTTGTTTTAACCGTTTCACAAATCATTTTTTTTGATATTGATTTCTTTGCGATCCTTTAATTTAAGGGGTGGCTTAGTGATCATCTATTGAACTTTAAATTTCAATAACCCATGAAAAAGTACGTTAATATTCTCTTTTTAATTGTGTTGGTTTGTAATATGGTCAGCGCACAGACCAACGACTATTATGTCCAATTAGAAGATGCATCCGGCGTAAATATTAGTACTGCACAGGTTGATCTGGAAGCCCATGCAGAATCACTGGTTTTATCAATCACAGATTCTCTTCTGAAAACAAAATTCAGAGTGTACGATTTTGGGTTTTATCAACATCATGAAGTTACAGAAGGGTTTCCAACTTTATTTGAAACAAAGAGAAATGAAATTGCATTGCTTACACCTTATTACATTCTATTCGGTAAACAAACAGATAAAAATGGCGTATACACTAAAATTTGGGTTGATTTGAAGATGCCAACCGAAGGATGTTTTAGTGGTATTACCACTGTAACAAGAGAAATCTTTGAAATTAATTTTAAAAATTATGTTGAAGTACAATTTTCAAATATGGAAAATACTCCATCTCGATACGTTGAGGTAGAAAAACTGGGAATAGATTCGTTAAAAAGATACTTTACTCAAATTGCTGATTGTTGTGTTAATGCTAATAAAGGAGTAGGAGACTGCTCGCAATGCCCAGAAAATAGTGAGATATTTAAATGGTTGAAAGAAAAAGATTTTATTGGATTCAAATGTGACATAGATACAATTCCTAATTTTGAAAATTATAATCGTGTTACTAATTATTCGTCTTCATCGATGCTAAATAGTAATATTTTTCAAAATCTAAGTGGTATAATTTCCTCCTTACCAACCTCGAGTACTGGTGCTCCCAAAGCATATGTAACAGATAATTTGAACTTTTGCCTTACAAATAATCTATTTGATTCTGTAAATGTAAAATATTCTGCAAATCTAAATGATCATGATATTTGGGTACATTTATGGAAAGGCGACAATGGAGAAGGGTATCTTTTCGTAAAAAATGAATATTATTTCCTCGCAGATGATGAAGATTTTTTTACTGATGACATTCCGGTGGCAAAAGGCTCGAACTCGCAAGAAAAAGCTACACAATCGTATTGGATGACGATAGATATTCCTCAAAATAAATTATATGTTTCAAATAAGCCACGGCCATTAATGGTAACGGAATTGGGTTCACCTGATCCAACCCAATATGAATATTTTCATATTGTAAAGCAAGGCGAGTCATTTGCCTCTATTGCTGAGCAATCGAATGGCTCATTTACGGCATCTCAATTGGCAAGTTGGAATAATAAAACACTTCAGTCTGTAATTCACCCAGAAGATAAATTGTTTTTGTTTGTAAATGATATTATTTTGTCAAACCTGGAAGATGATTTATGGTGCTCTTCAATTTCAATTCCTAGGGTAAATTATAATCGATTTGGCTTAACCTATAAACCTATTACTACAGCAAAAAAACTGTCAGACTTTGCTAAGAATAATCCAAGTCTAGGGTTTAATAACTTTCAACCTAATCCTAGACCAGTTGTGTACATCGCACCACCAGATGAAACTATATATAAGGAACCCAAAAAGCCAACAATTGTGAATCCAGAATCTGAGCGACCTGTAGAAATCCCGGAATCAGACCCTATTTCACAATCATGGATTTCAAGAAATGGCTGGCTAGTACGTGGAAGTTTGATTGCAGCTTTCGTTCTTTTACCCTCAAACGCCTTTACCGTAAGAACAGAAGGCTCCCCTTCCTCAGATCTTTTGGATGCTCAATTAAAAGCAGAAGAGGAAATAAAAGTGGAATTGAAAAACAGAATTGTACCTTCGCCGGAAACATCTCCCCAAAAAGGAAGACGCGGGCTTTATGTGACATATACAAAGGTGCAAAGTAATGTTTTAGATCATACCAACACTCCTGATGGAACAGATATATCCATGTATACAACCAAAACCTATGTTGGCAGAACAAGGGGCTATAATACCGCAAAAAACCTGGTAAAAATCCGTAACTCAAATCACCATAAAAACAAATTCGAGGTAGGGTATACAAAACATGGTTGTGTTGATATGGCACTCTACATCACCGCATTAAATCCGGATAACCCCGCACAGCGCTACGCAGATATCAGTTACAAGTTTATCCGAGGGCGTGAACAAAATGTGATGGATGATGTCGGTAAACCTTGGGTAGAAATGCTTAATACCGATAAAAGAAAAACAAGATCTGGAAATAAAATTAACGGAATATCAAAATTGCATCCATGGTTTATCACTTGGACACAACTTGCAAGGTTATATGGATTGTTACCAAGTGTGCCTTTTACCTTTGCGCCTAATTGTACACCATAAAAACTTGCATATTAGTAGATATGATCGATTTTGGTTCTCATTTAACATTCAGCAAAAACTTTTTCAAGGTTGAAAGTTTTGACGAACACGGTTTGCCTAAAATCGTAGAAGTGTCTTATGATGGCTCTAAGTGCAAAGATAGAGTGCTTAGTGTATTTAAAGGATCTGTTAATTCGAAAGAGGAAATGAAGGCTGTGCTTCAACATTTACCTGAATATGATGGGCTGGATTCTATTGTAAATATTGAAATGGACCTTGAATGGATTTTATCTTGTGCAGATAAATTAATTTCATTTGAGTATCATGGAAAAATAAAGAATATTGACCGAATTTCCAATTTTATAAAGTTGCGTTATTTAGGTTTAGAGAATTGTAAACAGTCATTGGATTTAAGTAAACTTAATCACTTGATTGAAATTAAGGCTGTAAAAGTTGATTTCTCCGGCTTTAATTTTAGTCCACTCGCAAATATTCGGCATTTTAGATTTGTGAATTGTCGAAACCTTTCCAGTATACCGATTAACAAGAATACCCCTTTACAATACTTGAGTTTACTTTGGGATCGGGATACAAAAAGTTTTGATTTTTTAAAAGAAGCCGCAAATCTTGAAATAATTGGCCTTATGGATGTTTCAAAATTGGAACATTGGCCAGATTCTTCCCAGATGACTCGTCTAAGGCGTATCTACTTCAACAATACAAATAGGTTGTTTGATTTTAGCGGCTTGGCCAAAGCGCCCAACTTGGAGTGTATTAATTTTGGCATAAATGGCATAAAACCAGTACATCTTGAGCCCTTTTTAGCCTGCAAATCCTTGAAGTACTTGCGTTATTCCGGAACTAAAAAAGATAATGCTTTGGTGCGTGAAATGTTTCCTGGTGTGTTAATGGATGATGATGACCAGCCAGAGGATTGTAGCGGTACGAGTGTCAGATTTAGTGAGGATGATTGGGTAATGCGGTGATTTTATATTATATAAAAAACAGTAATATCTATTTTCCTACTCTAAAACTATAACATTTTTTACGTTCAGCGCCACACTCTGAGCCTTTAAAACGTTTTTACCCATAGTTTCTTCTATAAATTTAAGTAGCGATATGTCTGCAATTCAATTAGCCCTGGCAAGTACCCGGTATTATCGGTCCCTGATTTTGCTTTTCGTACCAGCGCTTTTATTCGGGATTTTGCTTTATTTTTACAAAGATCATCCCAAATTGGCCCTGGGTGGTTCTTTTTCAGCGCTGCCCTGGCAGTTTTATGTGATCGCAATTTTTGGCCTTATTGCTACGGTAGGTGGCGTGCTGGATTGGCGCTACCACCGAAACCCGTTAAATATGAAAATTCCCAAAAAGGAACGGGATGCTGAAGCAGCAGCATTGGGACTGGGAGGTGTACCCATGTTTTTTTTAATGTGGTTTGCTATGCTGAGCGATACACCCCAATTTTTTTTGGTACCCATTATTTTTCAATTGATTTTTACAGTGGTGGCCATTAGTTACGATGAGTTTGTGTTTCACATCAAACGCTGTGGCCCCCTGGAGAACGGGTATCATCGCATGTTGGTGTTTGGAAACGGGATTGCGTGGATGGCCTGGTTTCATTTTATTTATGTGCGATGAACAGCAGGCAATTGTTGCGGATCAGTACCACCCTGTTTGAAGCAAGGCCCAAGCAAGTAAAGGCCGTTTTTTCTCCCCATATTTTCACAATCGGAGCGCAATGGATGGCTGAAAGGATGGGCGTGGAAAATCGGTCGGATAAACACGATCATAACCAATTGTTTATCTATTATGGCCTGCTGAAATATGGAATTTGTGTGACCGTATTTTTAGGGGCATTTTTCTTGTTTTGGCATTTGCAACCGTTGTTGATTCCGCTTAGCATTTTGGTTTTTTATTTGTGTGAGATCCATTTTTTGTTCTTGTTTCCCTTGTTGATTGATCAGGTGCCTCGTCCGGTTTGTGCCAGCGTACGCATGACGTATCGCATGGGATTGATCCGAACGGCATTTACGGTGATGCATATTGGTTTTTTTATGGTTTCGGGGCTGTTTCAGTATAAAAATCCTTTCAAAAAATGGCATATCGGGTGCTTAGCCATTGTAATTTGGTATCAGCATGAAATTAGAAATCGGTTACCAGCCTACCTTTGAGATTCGACGTATTCAATTTCCGCTGGATATAAAAGGTTCTTGCAGCATTTTATACCTGTCAGACTTCCATTTGAATCGCTTTGGCGCAAAGTTGGTTGTGCACGTGCTTGCGTGTGTACAGGAACTCGATCCGGATATTATTTTATTGGGCGGCGATTATGTGGATACCCGTGCTGGCTTTAAACATTTCAGGGTGTTTTTGGAGGCCATTGCATCCTGGCGGCATGTCTTTGCCATTGCGGGCAACCACGACTTTTTTTTCGGCATCCAAAAAATCAAAAAGTTGATGGCCGATTGTAAGGTTCGTTTTCTTGAAAATAGCGCGGATATTATTGATTTACAAGGGTTTAAGGTCCAGATTTCAAGCATTCACGCTTTGAATGAAACCAACGAAGCAGATTTAAACATCTTATGCTTGCATCAGCCAATTTCCCTTAAAGCAGGGAAGCATCCTTATCAGTTGATTTTTGCCGGACACTTACATGGAAGTCAATTAGTTTTTTGGCAAACGCCGCAAGGGCTTTACCCTGGTCGGTGGTTTTATACCTGGAATCGGTTGCAGGATTGGCGCGATCACTGTTTGTATATCATCAGTAAAGGCTTGGGTGATACCTTGCCGATCCGGTATAATTGCAGGAAGGATATGATTTTTGTGCGGGTTGTGCCGTTAAAACATGGGTCGGCAATAGGAAGAAATTGAGGAAAATCAACTAAGGAAACATCACTTGACACTTTTTTCTTTCATCGATTCAAAAACGCAAACTGCTAGTTTAGCCATTGCCGGCAGTTTCCGGTTTACAGACGATTTCACGGAATTGCCACTTTCTGCATGTATAAAACGTGCAATATCATCGTAGGTCCAACCCAATTGAGTTTTCATGGCTTTGAAGCGATTTTCCCATTCAATTTCAGCCCTTTTCATCATTTCTGTCCTTATAAACTCAAATACTTCGGGTGAAAAACTGTTTTTCAGGTTTTTTTCGAAGTAAAACAACATTGTCTCCGAATCTGTTAGGTAGGGATTTTGTTTTTTGGCATTGTATCGAATGCTATTAACCCCAAATTGAAAGAGGTCGCATAGCATTTGTGCTTTTCGCGTGGTGGGGAGCGCACTATACCAACGGGCGTATGCGAGTTCAGCCTCGCCTAAAACCATTGCATCATCAGAGTATTCCATAGCGTAAAATATTTTGTCGGGTGAGCCAAAGTTCGATATAATTTTTATCCAACTTGACTTCATTGAGCAGGTGAAGAATATCTGTTTTTTGCTTTTCGCTTTTTGAAATTCCATACCAAATCAGTTTTGAAATGATTAGGTCTTCAGGTGAACTTATATAACATTCAACGCCCATAAAATCAACACGTTGTCGTCGCTCAAATGCTGTCCAGTTGTAATCGCTGTCTTTATATGACATGAAATCGTATTTGACTCCAGTGTTAAAATCAAGTAAATTAAACATTCGCCCAAATTGAACACTTTCCTTGAATGCATCGTTGAAGTTTTCCCACTCGGGAAAATGTTTAAGGATTTTCTCTACATCTATCGGATGGATTTGTACAATGAAATCAATATCAGCGGTAAACCTGGCTAAGTTAAAATAGCTCATCGCAAAACCGCCGACAATCATGTAATTGATGTCCTCTTGCTCTAAAACTGAAACAATTTTTTTGAGACCTTCAAGCAGTTGATTCATTCAGCAAAAGTAAACATAGGTTGACTTTGGTCCAAATTTAATTTTAAGAATCTCGTGGTGGCACCCGAATCAGGCCGATCGAAGAACATTTAGATTCTATTTTAAAAATAGTAAAGTGGAAGTGGATCATGATTTTATTAGCGCAACATGCTTGGAAAAATTGCTTTTAGCCACGAATAAAACGGATATTACGATGAAACGATGGTGGGCGATAAGCCTATACCACACGTCGGGATGGTGAGTTGAGGTGGTTCAGTTTTGCCGGACAGTTTGTTAAGAGAGTAATGATTGATTTTTGAAGTTTTTGAGCCCTGGTTTTCCACATTTCAATGCCTTGTCAAAAAAACTTAATATTTTTTTGACAAAAGGTGTTGAAATTGTTGGAAACCAAAGTCATCGCTGCATGTTTATTTTAGTTCTTTGACATATTCCATGGTCCCTCCAATTACTTTCGAATTTATCCGGGGATATATAACCGATTGAAGAATGTCGTCGCTTTCGGTTATGATAAATCTCAATATATTCAAAAGTTTTGGCCTTCGCCTCCTTTAAATTTTCGAATCCCTGCCCATTTACCAACTCGGCTTTAAACCTTGAAAACAAAGATTCGGCAAACGCATTATCATAGTGATTGTCCACGCGCGTCATACTTTGTTCGTACTTGTTGTCCTTCAAAATCTGTCGAAAATCCTGATCCATATATTGCCCTCCTCCATCGGTATGAATGATCAAACCAGCCTTCGGATTACGCCTTTGAATCGCCTTTTTGATACTGTCAATCGCTATAGAAGCCTCCAGGGATTCACTAATTTGCCATCCAACAATCATTCGACTAGTCAAGTCCATCCAAGTAGCCAGGTAAGTCCAAGATTTATCTGCCATCGGCAGATATGTAATGTCACCTACCCACACTTCATTGATTTTTGTTACACTGTCCATTTCCAGCAATAAGTTAGGACTTCGTTGCAAATTCGGGTTAGTTTGGGTCGTTTTGGGTACAAATGAACGGGGTTGAATCGCTTTTAACCCCTGCTCTTGCATCCTTTTTCTAACTTGGTACCGACCTACCTGTACACCAGCATCTTTTAATTCTGCCTCAATCCGACGTGTGCCATAACGCCTTTTATGCGTTTCAAACACCGCTTTTATATGCTCGCTAACTACCTGTTTTTCGGCGCTTTCAACATGCGTTTTGCCTTGTTGCCAAGCGTAATAAGAACTACGACTTACACCAAGAACTTGACACATCTGAAATACCGGAAACATCTGGCTATGCGCTGCAACGAACGCATACAGATCCGTTAGATCGGTCGGCTGAAAATGGACAAGGCTTTTTTTAAAATTTCACGTTCCATTTCCAATTGCCTGATGTAGCGCCGCATACCTTCTAACTCTTCATCGGCATTCGAAGCAGCTCCATTCGATTCTGCGGCCGATTTCCACTTATAAACCAGGTTTTCGTTGATCCCAAGCGAGCGTGCTACATCTGCAACACTCCGACCCCCAGCAATCAGCCGTAAAGTCGAGGCTTTGAATTCATCGTCGTAACTACGACGTCCTTGTTTCCCAATCGAGGCTGTGTCTTTTTTCATCTTGGCACAAATTTAAGAGAATTTTGTGTCCGTAAAAACTGAACCATGTCAATAAGCCTTTACCACACGTCGGGATGGTGAGTGCAAAAAGTCGTGGCTATTTACAATTTTGTTCAGCTGCGTGTAGTTCTCTCTTCCGCAATGCTTAATATCTCGTAGCGCGGCGGGGGGATTGAGCGTGGGAAGAACGAAGATCACACTCAGCGGTGGAGCATCGAGCGCGTGAAGATCTTGATCAGCGGTAAATAAACCATAATACCTCCTTTGTTGAAGCGTTAAACGATGGCAACATCATATGACCTCAAAACAAAAAGAAAATAACATGAAACATATTCCTACCAAATGCCCAGTGTGTGGTGGAAAAGTAAATGCGGGCACCACCACATTTACCGTCGATTTAACAACCGGTGTGATTGTTGTTCGTAATGTTCCGGCCTGGGTTTGCAACCAATGCGGTGAAGACTGGATTGAGGATGAAGTAACGGCAAAACTGGAAGTGATTACGCTGTAAAAGTAAGCAGCGCGAGGTACTTCCAACATTTTAAATTCCCTTTATTTTGTTTCGCAGTTCTTCTACATTTGAGACAGTTAGACCTGTATCTTCTGCTATTTCCTCATTTGATAAATTGCGTTTGATAAGTTTTTCAGCAATTGCTATCTGTGTTTCTGCTCTTTCTTCCGCTCGTTCAAGGGTAATCACCTTTCGTTTGGATGCCTCTATTTTGGCTTGTTCCCACTCATCCGGGCTAATATTTTCGTAACGCACAACTTCAGTAGCACGTTTCACACCTGCATTTTGCGTATTGATTTGTGGATTTTCAGGATTATGTATGCTTTCATAAATCAAATCTAACCAATCGCGATAATTAGGAGGGGTGTCTTGTCCTTTATAGTTAGGATTCAGATAAATCAGCTTGTGGTTAAAAAGATTGCGTTCTATACCTTTCAAATTTTTAGGATTCAGGTTAGATATCAACACTTCATCTTTGTATAATTCATTCGTTTTTGTATTTACCTTGTAAGGCGCCGTCATTACCACAATCGTATAAACTGTTTTTTCAACAGAATAATCCTCCGAACTGCGTTGTTGTTCGGTAATAGCCTGTAAATGATAATGCAAAAATCTATCAAAATTGTGGTCATATTCTACTTTTTGAATTTCAATCACAATTCTACGCTTGACATCTTCTGCAAAAATGTCATACTTAAAAGCAATATTGCCCAGTTTGGGCTGAAAAGCCTTTTCCGTTTCAATTTTGGTTGGTTCTACCTCAATGCCTACAATATCCTTCACAAAAGCTTTAAATACAATTTCGTCTGTAAAGGCCTTTTTGAAAAAAACTTCATTATCTAAACGTGCAAGTATCATGATGCTAATATTTTTTTACAAAGATAAAGATTTTGTGTCTTTGTTGCAAAGCGCACCTCAACTTTTACGCTCGCATTTACGGATGACTTCAAAGAATTGCCACTTTCTGCATGTATAAAACGTGCAATATCATCATCTGTCAGGCAAGGATTTTGTTTTTTAGCATTATATCGAACGCTATGACGCATTATATCTGGCGGAATGTGGGTACATTTGCCCACATTCCGCCAGATATAACGCATTATTTATGGAAAACATACTAATTGGCCGCTCCAAAGAGCAAGAAGTGCTGCTAAAGGCGCTGCATTCCCGCAGTCCTGAAATGGTAGCGGTGATCGGGCGCAGGCGCGTGGGTAAAACGTTTTTGATCCGGTCCGTTTACGCCGGACAAATGGCCTTTGAAATATCCGGCATTCAGGATGCCACCTTAAGAGAACAACTTAAAAACTTCAAATATCAACTCCAAAATACCTTCGGAACTGTTGCTCCAGCAGAAAAACCCGCCAGCTGGCTGGATGCCTTTCAACAATTGATTACCTGCCTGGAACCTAAAATTGGTCCCGAAAAATTGGTTGTTTTTTTTGATGAATTGCCCTGGCTCGCAACCCGACGCTCTGATTTCCTCAAAGGACTTAGTTTTTTTTGGAACAGTTGGGCATCTCAAAAAAATATCGTGGTGGTGATTTGCGGCTCATCTGCCTCCTGGATGATTCAAAAAGTTGTGGAACATCGGGGAGGATTACACAACAGATTAACCAAACGTATCCATTTATTGCCCTTCAATTTGTGCGAAACGGAAGCCTTCCTGAAAAGTTTAAACCTCAAATTTGACCGCTATCAGATTGTCCAACTCTATATGGCCATGGGCGGTATTCCACATTATCTCAATGAAATAGAAGGTGGATTGAGCGCGGCACAAAATATCGAACGTATTTGTTTTTCGCCATCCGGGTTGTTAAATAATGAGTTCTCCCGCTTGTATCCCGCCCTGTTTGACAATGCTGATCATCATATTGCCGTGATTAAGGCTTTGGCCGAAAAATGGCAAGGACTTACGCGCACGGAAATCATCGCACAAAGCAAGCTGGCCGATGGCGGCGGATTAACCCGATGTTTGGATGAATTAATTGCTTCCGGTTTTATTTCGAGTTATTTTCCATTCGGTAAAAAGAAAAAGGAAATGCTGTACCGGCTCACGGATGAATATTCTTTATTTTATCTGCAATTTATTGAAAATAAAGCATATAAAGGAACCGATGTGTGGCAGGAACTCAGTCAAACCCAGCATTACAAAAGCTGGAGTGGGTATGCTTTTGAGAGTTTATGCCTCAAGCACATTCCCCAAATCAAAAAAGCCTTGGGTATTTCAGGGGTTTATACTGAAACTTCCAGCTTTTATCAAAAAGGAACCGAGCAAAACCCGGGTGTTCAAATTGATTTATTAATCGATCGAAAAGACAATGTAATCAATGTTTTTGAACTAAAATTTTATACCGGTTTACTGAGTATCAACAAAGCTTATGCGGAAAATTTGCGCGAAAAAATGACTATTTTCAGGGAACTGACGCAAACGCGCAAACAACTCTTTTTGAACCTGCTAACAACGTTTGGTTTGAAGCCCAACGAACATAGTATTGGATTGATTGACAAAGACTTAACCATGGAAGTATTGTTCCAGGAGGAGTAAAAATCCACATCGCTTCGTTTTTCATTAAAAACAGCCGTACTTTTACCGCTAGAAATCCATCCTTCAAATCCATTTAAATCTGGGTTAATGTTTCAGGTAAACGATTACATACAGGTAAAAACGGGCGTTAAAGACCCCGACAATACACAATTTGATTTGAGTGGCTGGCAAGGCAGGGTGCTCGAAACAGAACCACAGGAAAATGGCGAATTGCTGGTGACCATTTTGTGGGACAGCATTACCCTGCTGGCACAACCCAAGGATTTTTTGGAAGATTGTTTATTAGGGGGCTATGATTTCTCTGAAATGACCCTGTTTGCCCGTGAACTGGAACCTGCAACCAAGCGCGACACGGAAGAAGATCGAATTTTTGCCCTCCAGGAAATACAAGATGCAACTTTTTGGCTCGATGCGGGCGAACAAGGCAAACGGATTCAAGCAATTGAAGACGCCTGCGATGAAAATACGGATATCCTGGATGTGTGGCTCGATCATTTGATCCAAAATGTGCCACTTCCCGTGAAAGCACAATATATGGGCGACTCCAATTCCTTGATTAAGGAGGGCGATGCGGTAGAAATCACCGGATTTTCGGAAGTTCAGGAAATTTATGGGGTGATTGTGTCGGTAAAGTACAAGGATAACTGGCAGGAATTTCCGCTTGGCTCTTTGCACATTGAAGAAATCAATGAAAATACCCAGGCCCTGGACGATTATTTGGTTTGGTTTGCGGAAGCAGGTTAAGGCCTGATTTAAAATGGCGTATGGCCTAATACCTGAAGTACCGGCAATACTTTTTGTTTCCAGTCTAGTTTTTGCGCGGCGTATTGCCGCATTTCCGCTGCATAATCGGGATGCGCAGTTTGTAGCTGCGCCCGTTTTTGATACAAATCAACAATATTAAGTGGTGCATCTGTTTCCGGCACCCGGAAGACGTATGGAAAATTGTCTTCAAAATCGAGGTCTGCCGCGCTGCAAATAAACGGCAGTCCGGCCGCACCGTACAACCGGTGTTTTAAGGAAGCATCGGTTTTTAAGCCTTTTCGATGAATGGCGAGGGTCCCAATACCCCAATCGGCCTTTTCCAAAAAAGCATGCAAGGCAGCACCTTCGCAAGGCGGATGTAAAAAAACCGATTGTTGTAAGCCCAACTGTTCGATTTCAGCGGCCCAATGGTGCATTTGTTGCGTTCCGAGCCCTACGATGTCCAATCGTACGCTAAACGTCGCGTGGTTCGGTTGTTTCAAATGAGCGGACATCCCCTTCAACACCCGATCCAGGCCATGCCATGGCTGCAAATTTCCGACAAACAACAGGTTTAATCGGGTAGGATCGCGTTGTTTCCAACCGCTTGTTGGGATTTCATCGACCGCAATGCCATTTTGCACGGCGATAACCGGAATTTTCCAGATCGCTTGTTCGGTACCATAGTAATTCAGTACATAATCGACCCAGGGATACAGGCTTGTTCGGAACTGTCGATCTATCCAGCGTTGTATTCGGGCAAAACCGGTGTTCATTTCGGCATCATACGGCCAGGTCGGAATTTCTATTAGGATCTTTAAAGCCGGGTTTTGTTTTTTGGCGACTTTCAACAACCAGCGGAACATCGGGTGGGTCGGCATGTGCCGAATCAGCATAAAATCGTATTGACGAAAATCGGTGCGGCGCGCCATCTGCCAATCGCCCAAAGCATAAAACAGCAGCAAATGCCCCATCGATTTTTTAATGGGCCGGAGCACAGGGCGGTACCACAATTGGTCGTTTTTTAAGATGCCTTCTGTGTGGTACATCCATACATCTACTTGAATACCGTGGCTTTGCAACGCTTTTGCGTACGCGCGGCATTTTTGAACAACGCCTAAATTGTTCGGATCATCCACATGGGTGCGGTAATATAAAAGTCCCTGCATGGCGTTCAATGAAATAGGCGATCTTCGGGTGCGTACAGCTGTTTGGCTGTGCGTACGGCCATTTTGATCAGGGGGGAGGCATAACGCTCGGCACGCACATAAGCGACTTGTTGTGCGCCCATGGAGGCATAAACTTGCCCGACACTCGGGGTCATGCCACCATGAAAATCAAAATGCAGCCCCCGTTTAAGCGCCATTTGAATGCCTTGCCACAACAAAAAACGCGAGGCACCCAACTGCGGCAAGCGGTCGTCCAGTCCGCCCAGGAGGAAATAACAACTGCGCTGGTCCCAAACAAAAAAAGAGGCTGCATGGATTGCGCCATCCTGATCAACTGCGGTATAAACTGCGCCCTGTTGCACTTCCCCACATGCATTCAGGAGGTTTTGCAACTGCGCTGCCGTGTAGCGCATCGGCAATTTATGGCGGCGCAGGCTCCGTTCCGATAAAGCATGGAGGATGTCTGCATCGTGCGATACCTGACATTGCAGGGACTTTCCCGCTTTGGAAATATTGCGGCGCGACAATTCATTCATATTGCGCCATAGTTGAGCGGGGTCCGCTTGGCAATCAATCTGATAGGTGTAGGCCGGCCTGGTTGCAAATCCGGCTTGTTCCAGGTGTTTTGCTTGTGCACTACTTGCCGTTATTTGCCAATAAAGACTCGTTGGAAACTGCTTCATCAGAAATGGTATATCAGGAGTTTGGATCGTTTTTTCAGCAGGAAACCAGGCATTGCCCATCATAAAAGGCGGCTGGGTGAGGTAGCAAAGGGGGCCTTTTTTTTTCAATACAACCGGCCAAATCATGCCGTTTTCATGGGCCAATGGCAACCATTGGTGCCTACCCAGGAGGGCATCCAGCCACCAGGGCTGAAAAAACAGCGGCAACTGCGGGGCCATTTCAGTAGCCAGGTTTTGATACAAGGCGGCAGATTTCTGAAGTTTCAGTACATTTGTTGGACCCTGGCTTTGGACCATTTTTTTGTTTTTACCGCGATGAAAAGTATGATTTTTCGAGTATTGTTTATTTTGATCCGCGATGCTTCCCTGTTCCAATTACCTGGTTTTCGGTCCGTTCGGCAATGGGTGGTGCATCGTTATTACAAAACGCCCGAGGTGTACCTTGCCCGGTTTGCCCGCTTGTATGCTGCCCATCCCGCCCCTTCCAGTGTATTGAAAACGAATGGGTTACTGGAGTTGGGCCGGGGTGCTTCGGTGGATTATTCGGGTGGGTTGTACACCGAAACCGATGTATGCTTTGGCGATGACGTAAAAGTAATCACGCATGAGCACCCGGTGGATGGTCTGCACAAAAATATTGAAGACAACCCGATTAAATATTATGCCTTGCACGTGGGCGCGCACGTAAAAGTTTTTGCCAATGCCATTATTTTACCACAAGTGGGCACCATTGGCGATTTTGCCATCATTGGCGCCGGAGCGGTGGTGACGGGTCCGGTGCCGGCGTACGCCATTATGGTCGGCAACCCGGCGCGTGTATTGCGTTTTCGCCAGGTAGGGGAAGCAGGTACCACGGTAATGCCTCCTACCGTATGAGCTATTTAAACCGGGTAAATGCGTTTTTTACCCCACAACGGTGGATGGTATTGGGGGGATTTTTGGCGCAACTTACATTGTTTGCCTGTATTCCGTTTTTGCTTAGAATCTATTCGGCAGCCGCTGTAGCCCACTGGAGTTTGCTGCTCACCTGGGTCAATTTGCTGTGGTCTTTTTCCCAATTAAAAACAGATCAGGCGCTGGTGCAGGCATCCGAATTGATGGAACGCAAACAGTTGTATTCCATTGGTTTATGGAGTAATTTAATCATCGGTGGAAGTATTTTAACCATTGCCTTTTTTACCGGGTGGATTGCGAGCATTTTCCTTTTCGGGTGGATGTTGGCCGGCTTGTTGTTGCATGGCTGGCATCAAATGAATTTAAGTTGGTTGCTGGGTGGACATCAATTTCGGACCTTAAGTTGGTTGCGGGTGCTGCAGGCAATCCTGGCTTATCCGGCGGCTAAATTGTGGCACCCCATTTTGGGAGAAGATGGTTTGTTGATTTGTTTTTGCGCCAGCAACGCCTTTTGTATCGCAATCGCCTATTTTTGGCGGATTGCACCGGGCTTTTTCGTTTTAATCGACCGTTTGCAATGGAAATCCCTTTTTGTAAAAAACCAGCATACCTTTACCTACCTCGCGGGCGGAAACATGCTGCTCAGCATCGCCGATCAAGCGATGGTACTCTTGATTGCCTACTTTTTTGATCCGGTTTCGGGTGCAGCATATTTTATGGCAGCCCGCATTTGCAACCTCCCCCTTTCCTTGATTCAATCGGGATTGAGCCAGTACAACTTGCGGTGGTTTCAGGATTTATACAACCAAGGCCAATTAAAACCCAGGGTGCCAATTCGGTTTTGGTTAAAATGGCTCCCCTACAGTGCGGTGTACTTTTTGCCTATATTATTTGCCGGCCCCACCCTATTCGCCTGGTTCTTGGGTGAAAATTGGCGATTTTCTGGCCAAATAGCACTTTTATTAGGCTTTTCGGCCTGGTTACGCTTGCTGACCAATCCGACCAGCATGGGATTTTTTGTGATGGGCCGCCCCATGGTTTTCTTTTATTTTACCTTATTGTTGGCAGGCAACACCCTTTTATGCGGCATCATGGCCTGGCAACAATTCCCATTTATGCTGGTGATCGGGGCTTTTGTTACAGCACAAATCATCATTTTTCTATTTTATAACATTTTAATGCTGCGCATGATGCAAAAAAACTAACGCATCAACACCATTTTCCCCAATCCGTGTTTGAACATACCGTCGATGTTGTTTTGTTCAAAAAATTCAAAATCGCTGCCATCGGCTTTTTTGGCTACTACCCGGTAGAGGTACACGCCATTGGCCAATTGGTCGCCATAGGTATCGCGGCCATCCCAGCAAAAATTGCTTTGATGGGTTCCTGTCAATAGCGGACCAAATTCGGCCCCCGTAATTTCGCGCA
>Ga0247832_1001097_pt1 | contig 50501 bp, 45 predicted proteins | sample LaCruzMarch2015__10_FD_192407 | JGI IMG/M metagenome (GOLD analysis project Ga0247832, IMG submission 192407) | Freshwater microbial communities from meromictic Lake La Cruz, Castile-La Mancha, Spain - LaCruzMarch2015_4m | ecosystem: Environmental > Aquatic > Freshwater > Lake | place: Spain... | reverse complement strand
TAAGTTCTCACAGTACGCTTCCTCTCCCGAATCAAAGGTAAAAAAAATTAATAAAAACTTGCTTTTAAAGATAGTACCTTTTCGCTTCAACTCGTTGCTCGGCAAAGGGCCTCGCACCGGGTTTCCGTTCCAATCACTGTCGCTAGCAGACGTATAACGTTTGGCTGGATGGGGAAACTTAAATTCCTTTCCTAATGTTAAAAAGGGGAAACTACATTTCCCACCCTTGTTCAAATTTCGGAATTTAAACACTTTTCTCCTATTAAAACTTTTCAAGATTTGTTTGAAAACTTAGCCGTTTATAAACGTTTAACATACGACTAATTGATATTCACGAGCGTATATTGCTCACGGGGAGGGGATGGAGTCCCCCTGTTTTTGGTTGTAAAGTGACTCGCAAATGGTCTCCATACCAATCATTGTTGCTAGCAGATAAGTAATATTTGGCTGGATAATGAAAACTGAATTTCCCGTTTTAGGTAAAAATGGGGAAACTACATTTCACACCATAAGTAAAAGTGAAAACTGAATTTTCTGCGTTTGGATGAATGTTCAATTTACATTTCCTGCCTCAAGATTAACGGAAAAACTATATTTTCTTTTTTAAGTTAAAAATGCTAGTAATCCTAAAAATATGGGAAACTACATTTCCCACCCTCGTTCAAATTTCGGAATTTAAACGCTTTCCTCCTATCAAAACTTTTCAAGATTTGTTTGAAAACTTTGCCGTTTATAAACGTTTAACATACGACTAATTGGTTTGCATCAGCGTATATTGCACACGGGGAGGGGATGGAGTCCCCCTGTTTTTGATTTTAAAGAGCTTCGCACATGGATTACGTTCCAATCACTGTCGCTGGCAGGCATGTAGCGTTTGGTTAATGGGGTAAACTGAATTTCTTGCGTAAAGTTAAAATATGGGAAACTACATTTCCCACCCCAGTTCAAATTTCGGAATTTAATCACTTTTCTCCAATCAAAACTTTTCAAGATTTGTTTGAAAACTTAGCCGTTTAAAACGTTTAACACCCAACTATTAAAATTCTATTTCTTAAATTGACGCTTGCAGGAAATGTAGTTTCCCACTTTTTTAAATGAAATTCAAAATTACCTATAAAGCAAGCGGCAGCGGTTGAGCGGTTTGTTTGAGCTCTTTTAAAATGAAAGAGGGTTAACCCTCTTTCATTTTAAAAAGCGAGTAGCGAAAACGCGACCGAATGGGGCCGCCCAATTAATTTAATGATTTTTTAATTGTAAAATACTAATTGATATACAATAGATGTTTTATTCTACAAAATACATTTTCACTTTGCCTTTTCCTTTTGCATCTATTTCGCCTCTGTATTTGCAGATAAATTCATTTTTAACTAAGGCATATGTTGTTTCAGAAATATTCACTTTCCCAATTTCTCCGCTACTTTCCATTCTTGAAGCCGTATTTACAGTGTCGCCCCAAATATCGTAGGCAAACTTTTTAATTCCTACAATTCCAGCTACAACTGGTCCTGTATGCACACCAATTCTAATTTCAAAATAAGGGAGTCCTTTTGCTATTTTTACTGCTTTTCCTTCTTCTATAAATGAGGCAATTTCAAGCGCGGCATTTACAACATCTTTTGCATGTGTAGCATTTGGAGTAGGTAAACCACCTGCTGCCATGTAGGCATCCCCAATGGTTTTTATTTTTTCAATTCCATATTTCGCTGTTATACGGTCGAATGCCGAAAAACATTCATGAATATCATTTACCAAATCTTTGGGGCTTAATTGTTCTGCCATGGAAGTAAATCCTTTAAAATCAGTAAAAAGGACAGATGCTTCCTCAATTAATTGTGCTTCGGCACTTCCTTTTTCTTTTAACTCTTCAGCAACCTCTTGAGGTAAAATGTTTAGTAATAACTCATCACTTAATTTTTTACCTTTTTTAATCTTATTTCTCTGATTAAAAAATATTCCTGCAAACAGCAATACCAGCGCAAGACCAGTTAATAATCCATTTCTTATAAATTTTTGTTTTTGTATTTCTTTTTTAGCAATTAAGTCTTTCTTTTCTTGTTCAGCTTTGTTTATTAATTCCTTATTTTCAAAATCATATTGCATCTTGGTTTGAACTATCTCTGTAGTATTTTCTTCATTAAACATGGTGTCTTTCGCTTCAATAAAAATTTTATAATACCTAAATGCTTTTGAACAATTTCCTTTCGCAGTTTCAAGGTCTGATAGTCTTTCATGCGAGGATGCAATTCCCTCCCAGTTATGAAGTTCTTTGGCTAATTGGGCAGATTTGTTTAAATAAAACTCAGCTTTATTAAAATCCGATAATCCAAGATAAGCTTGTCCAATAACATCACAACAAGAAGAAATTAACTCATCTGATTCAATTTCTTCCGAAATTTTAAGGGCATTTAATCCGTTTTCTAAACCTAGTTTATAGTTTTTAAGTTCAACATATATTTCTCCTATATTGCCATAACTAGAAGCTAAACCATTCATGTTTTTTGTTTGTTTATTAATATCTAAGGCTTTTTGATACATTAATAAAGCGTCTTTTTTATTTCCTTGAATTGAATAAACTAATCCTATATTGTTATAGTCTCCAGCAATTCCTTCCTTATCATAAATTGTATCACGAAGTATAATAGCTTCTCTATACATTTTTATGGCTTCAGAATATTTTTTTTGCATATCATAAATCATCCCAATATTTGACAAAGTAGGAGAAATATATGGTTTATTTTCAGCCTGTTTCAAAATTTTTAATGATTCTAAATAGTTTTCTTGTGCCCTAGGAAAATCTCCTTGAACAAAACAAATATTTCCGACATTATTAATTGCATTTCCAAGACCTAGTTTATTCCCTGATTTTGTAAACATCTCCTTTGCTAATTCATAATATTTTTTCGATTTTTTATAATCCCCTTTATAAAAATACAATACTCCTAAACTATTAAAGGCATCTCCCATTCCTTCTTTATGGTAATGTTTGGCAGATAAACTCAAGCATTTGAGCGCATATTCTCTTACTTTATTCGGATTATCTCCCCAATACATTTTAGAAAGTAAATAGTTTACGAAAGCTTCTGCAGTATCTAAAGTAATATTGTTTTCTTGTTTATTAAGTAGTCGTTTAGCTTTAATTGATTTTAAATTTAATTGCAAAGAGTCAATGTTCTCAACATATTGGGCATTTAAAATTAGTGAAAAAAATAAAATTAAAAATGCAGTAATTAATTTAATATTCATAAAAGGTAGATTAATATTATTTAATTAAGGATTTAATCGTTTTCTCATAAACAAGTCAATCACCTCAAATAATTGTGTTGGTTGGTATTTCCTCCAATTAAAGGCATCAAATCTTTCGCTAAATAAAATATATTGGTCAATATTATTTTGCTCAAATTCTGTAATTACATGATCCCGGAAGTTTAATCCAACAATCCATCCATCTTCAATGTCGCTGAACCATTCCTCATAATAATCATCTTCAGAAGCATGGAAATTTAATACGTTTTCTCCTATTAAAATATAATTAGATATACCTTCACTTATCATCACATCTATGATATCTCTCTTCAAAAACATGATATCATTTCCAATCGCATCATTCCATTCACCTATCATTTCTATGATTGCGAAATTCAACTCATAATCAACAAATAGAATTTTAATGTACAACGTTTCCGAACCCATATCGTCCCATTGCGGATGAATGTAGAAATTATAAATACGACTGCTGTATTCAAACTCACTGTACTCACGGTTATAAAATGGAGAAAGTTCATCTTCGGATGCAACGTATAAATGCCTCCAATTATAGAATGGTTCTAAGTCTTGCATAGGTTTACCAAGAAAATTTAAATACGAAAATTCATACATTAATACCAACTTTTCAAAAATAGCTTTTTAACATTATGTTTGGTTGTTATCAATTTTTATTTTATAATTTAATAATAAAAAAAGGCTGACTCATAGAGACAACCTTTTTTAAAATAATATTTAATTTATATTCAACTCGCATACAAAGGCCACTCTTTCAGTGATTTGCCTTCTCTATTTACAACTCTCACTTGGTATTTTCCTTTTGGAATTTTACTTAAACTTAAGTCCAAAGGTAAATTTGCAAAGCCTTGAGGTTGCCCCAAATGTACTTGTATCACGCGCACTGTTTCGCCACTTTCGTTTGCCAATTCAACTGAAACTGTTTCACGTTGAGGATTGTAAAAACTTAATGTTCCTTTTATTTGAGTTGGAATACCTGAAAATTCCAAATCATCACCACTCTCCGCATTCGCATATTCAATAGAATACCAACTTGGATTGGCTTTTTCTTTTGCGCAAATAAACTGAATCGTTTTTTTTAAAGTGATGCTGTCTAAATCTTGTGCACATACCGAAGCTAATTGATGATTATTAGTAAAATGCCAGATAACTTTTTGATAGAGACTTTTCGAAACTATTTTCTCTTCGTTCATTTGCTGCAACACCTCACAAAGTAGCTGAGGTCCCATTTTTGTTCGGTTGAATTTTAAGTTATTTTTTGGAGACGAGGCGCCGCTGTTTCCGCAGTATCCTTCCATCCAAATTTCTCTTTCTTCACCTGCTTCCAATCTAATTGCAACAGGTCTTGCAACTACAAAAGGCTGATATTGACCTGATTCTTCTAAAAAAAACCTTCCCGATTCCACAGCTACTTTAATTTTGTTTTTTCTATTATTCTTAATTTTCAAGAACATTCTTCTTAGTCCTGTCTCACTTTTTACATCATATCGAATGGCTTTAGCTTTTAGCGCTTCTTCGAAAGTTAGATTTTCAGCAGTTACTACTTGTGTAATCAACAAATGCGTAACAATAATTAAAAATGAAATTTTCATATATTTATAGGAATTTATTGGTTTAATTGGAAGAAAATAAAGTTTGCGTTTTACTTGGTTTGTATTGCAGTGTTTTGACATTCCTTTCACTTGCATTCTCGAAATCATACATTGCTCCTGCGAGCATATCAATTGATTTTTCTTTCCCTTTTTCAAGGTAAGTAATTGTGATTCTTGCATCAAATTTTAGCTCTCCAAAGGGAATTATTGGAAACTCTCCATCTTTTTTATTTTTCATTTCTACACAAATGAATGGCGCTTCTTGACAAATCTTTAATTTTACAACATGCATTTTTTTAGGAGCAATAAGTTCAATTTTGTTTGTACTTCCTTGAAGTGGTTCAAAAAAAGCATAAATACCAGGACATTTTAAAATGACATTAAATCCAGATTTCCCATCTGGTGAAATATAATTAATGGGCAATGTTTGTTTTTTCCAGGTTTTAACGCTAGGGTCCCATCTGTACCATGTTGGTTTTTTAAATTCTTTCACCTTTTCCATTGGCAAGTAAACGTTCAAACCATTTTCAAGACAGGTGCGTCCATTTATTTCTATGCGCATAGCGGAAATTAATTCCATAGGTTTCCCACTTTCATCGCAAGTTGTATAAGTATTTGCAGTCTCCAATAAATCAAGTTCTTCGAATGTAAATGGTAATTGTGGAGTTTGGCAAAATGCATTACTTCCAATTAAAAGCATTAATAATACGTTACTTTTCATATGACACAGAATTATAATTATGGATTAGGCTTATTGGTATCAGACCAAATTCAGAAGGAATATCAGTCATTTTGAACGTATTTAATGATAGATTTTCTTTATTTAATGGCGCTTTTTCTGTTTGTTTGTAACAATCAGTAAGTAAGATTTTTTGTTTAGCATAGTTTTTACCATCGAGCGCTATGAAGTCAGCAACAAGGGTGTACTTCTCTTTTTCTTGCGTCAATTCTACGAGAATGGCCTTACCTCCAAGCATAATATCAACAGGAATGATAATTCCATCAACATTTTCAATGTGTGCTTTTTTGATTCCAATTGTAGAAGGACATAACAGACCATAAGATTTTTTTACCAATTCTTGTTCTGAAACAATTCTATAATCTCCTGAATCTTGAATACTTGCATGGTATGCAATGGTTTTTCCTGTTTTGACCGATGCGAATTGAACATTTGAAACGCTACTCCAACAATTACAATCGAGCTGAAATTTCTCCAAATAGTAGTTTAACTTTTTTTCGTTGGCTGTATTTTGATAAATTACTTTGATTGACAGCGCTTCCGGGTTTTCAAACTTAAACTGTTTTAAAACTGAAATTTCTTTTATTAATCGATTACTAGCTAATTGTGAGATATTTGAAGCGGTAATATTTGGTAATGTTCCAACTTGTTTTAAATCGCAATAACGCATAGATATTTTTAATCCAAAAGGCTGCTCAATGCTTGTATCTCTTTGGCATTCAGGATTTGCATTTGTAACTAATGCACGCGAATACAAAGGTTGAAACTGTATTACCAACGCAATGTTATTCTTGCTAATCTTTATTTTGCTCCTTTTTTCTCTTTTAATTTCTACGATGCTTTCATCAATTCCTTCTAAAAGAAGCATGCTTTCAACCTCATAAATTCGGTCTTTAGTAATTTGTGGCAAGTCTTGTTGAGTCTGAGCATCTAGTATAACAATAGAAATGTTGCAGGAACGAAATATTTTTGCTGCATCAATTTGAATTTTTAGAATCGACTCAGAGGTAGGTTTTTTTTCGTCATTAATGTATTCCAATAATATAGTATCAATAGCACTACAGCTTGGTTTTTTTTCGGGATTTGCCAGAAGCAAAGTCCCGGCTATTAAAATATGAAACATCAGCAGTTGGTTTTTGGTCAGCGTAAGGATGTTTCATTTCAGTTGCGTTTTATAACCTTAATACGTCAACTTATTTGGAAATATTGTGAAGAATGTTAAAAAAGTATAAAACGGTTGATTCTGTTGTGAAATTGGTTAAGTACTTATTAAACCTAAAGCAATTTTTTAAGCTACTTTCGGTAAATTGATACTTAAAAAAAGAAGAATTGAATTTTATTTGGTATAATTTTCAATCGCTTTCCGAACACTTCCAAATTTCAACAAAGCCTCTTTTGCTTCTGATTCAGAAATGTTAACAGCTTTTGCAATCATTTTAGTGCCTCTTTGTACCAATTTATGATTGGTTAATTGCATGTCGACCATTTTATTTCCTTTTACTCTTCCAAGTTTTATAAGCACTGTTGTAGAAATCATATTCAAAACTAACTTCTGCGCCGTTCCTGCCTTCATACGCGTGCTACCGGTTACAAATTCAGGTCCTGTTACTACTTCTATTGGATATTCTACTATTGCAGCCAATGGACTTTCTGCGTTGCAAGTAATGCAAGCTGTAGTAATTCCTGCACGTTTGGCATCGCTCACGCCACCTATAACGTAAGGTGTTGTGCCCGAAGCGGCAATACCAACCAGCGTATCATTTATATTGATGTTGTAAGCTAATAGGTCTTTCCAACATTGCTCAGTATCGTCTTCAGCAAATTCTACAGCTTTTCTTATTGCGGCGTCTCCTCCTGCAATTATTCCAACTACTTTATCGAATTCGATTCCAAATGTTGGCGGACATTCAGAGGCATCTACAACACCCAATCTTCCACTTGTGCCTGCCCCAATATAAAACAGACGTCCACCAATTTTCATTTTTGGAACAATGCTTTCAATTAAAGCTTCTATTTGAGGTAATTGTTTTTCAACAGCAGCTGCCACTTTTGCATCTTCAGCATTGATGTTTTTAAGTAATTCGCTTGAAGATAATTGTTCTAAATTATCATACAAAGAATCGGCTTCGGTAGTTCGCTCAATCATTTAAATAGCAGGAAATTGACTTGGATTATATTCATTGAAAATGGCATAAACAGTTTCAACAACATCGTCTACACTTGGTTTTGAAAAATAATCACCATCAGAACCATAAGCAGGTCTATGATCTTTTGCAGTTAATGTTACAGGTTCAGCATCTAAAAACCTAAAACCACCTTGTACTTCGAGTATTTGTTGAAGAATAAATCCACTCGCACCACCTTGTACATCTTCGTCTAAAATCATCAGTTTTCCTGTTTTTTCAAGTGATGCAGCAATTTCATGACCTCTGTCGAAAGGTAATAATGTTTGAATGTCGATTAATTCAACAGATATTCCCATTTCTTCTAATTCTGAAACTGCATCTAAAGCAATTTTGCAACAAGAACCATAAGTTACTAAAGTTAAATCTGACCCTTTATTTAGCAATTCAATTTTCCCCAATGCTATTTTATATTCACCCAAGTTTTCTGGTAACATTTCTTTTAATCTGTAGCCATTTAAAGGTTCTATAATAAGTCCAGGGTCATCAGCGCTTAACAAAGTATTATAAAAGCCTGCTGCTTGTGTCATATTTCTTGGCACACAAACATGAATGCCTCGTATAGAATTAATAATCATTCCCATTGGTGACCCTGAGTGCCAAACGCCTTCTAATCTATGTCCTCTGGTTGCAACAATTAAAGGCGCTTTTTGTCCACCTTTTGTTCGGTATTGTAAAGTTGCTAGGTCGTCGCTCATTATTTGAATAGCATACAACAAATAATCTAAATATTGGATTTCTGCTACTGGGCGTAATCCTCTCATTGCTAAACCAATTCCTTGTCCTACAATGGTCGCTTCTCTTATTCCTGTGTCGCTGATTCTAATTTCGCCATACTTTTTTTGAAGTCCTTCTAAGGTTTGATTTACACCTCCAATTCCACCGCTGTCTTCCCCAAAAGTGAGAAAGAATGGATTGGTTTCCAGAATTTTATCGAAGTTATCGCGAATAATTTCTCTACCGTCTACCAACTTAGATGTTTCACTATAAATAGGAGCTACCGCTTCAACTTTCACCGCCGATCTTTCAGTTTCGTTGTGTAACCATGAATTATACTGGTCTTTACTTTCAATTCCATTTGCAAATAACCAATCGCGTAAACTGTTTTTCAATGCATGGTTTTCTTTTCTTAGTTTTCGAAGAACTTTTCGCCCAACTTCAATTACATCTCTGCGCTGAGGCTCCTTATTACTTTGAAGATCAGCAATATGTTTTATTTCATTTAGAAAAGGAAACTCTAAAACAAGTTGATTTGATAATTCTAAAACCTCAGATTTTAACTTTAAGATTGGCGCTTGAAAAGCTTCCCAAGCTGCTTTTTTAGCTTCTTTTACTGTGATTTTAGCATTTTTTTCTATTCCTTCTAATTCATCAATACTTGCAATTGCAGTTTCTAGCGCCCATTCACGCATTTTCTTAATGCAGTCGAATTCAGTTTCCCAATCTAATCTTTCTTTGCTTTTGTAACGTTCATGTGAGCCGGAAGTTGAATGTCCTTGAGGCTGAGTCATTTCACGAATATGAAACAAGGTAGGAACATGCTCTTTTCTGCATTTGGCAACACCTTTTTCATACAATTCGCACAAACCAGCATAATCCCAACCTTTTCCTTCAAGAATTTGAAAACCAGGTCCATCGGCATTAGCTTCAAAACCAGCAAGCGCTTTTGAAATATTAGCTTTAGTAGTTTGAAATTTAGTTGAAACTGAAATGCCATATCCATCATCCCAAACTGACATCGCCATTGGAACTTGCAAGACACCTGCTGCATTCATAGTTTCCCAAAATAAACCTTCTGAAGTACTTGCATCGCCTATGGTTCCAAAAGCTACTTCGTTACCATTCACAGAAAATTCTGTATAATCGCGTAATTCTTCGTTTTTACGAAAAACTTTTGAAGCATAAGCTAAACCTAACAAACGCGGCATTTGACCGGCTGTTGGAGATATATCTGATGATGAGTTTTTATTTTCGGTTAATGATTTCCATGAGCCATCTTCATTTAAAGTGCGGGTTGCAAAGTGACCATTCATTGACCTACCAGCAGACATTGGTTCTGCAACAGCATCTGCATGAGCATATAATTGCGCGAAAAATTCTTGAATAGTTAATAAACCCGCTGCCATCATAAATGTTTGGTCGCGGTAATATCCTGAACGAAAATCTCCAGGCTGAAAATATTTCGCCATGGCAATTTGAGCTATCTCTTTACCATCGCCAAAAATGCCGAATTTCGCTTTACCTGTCAATACTTCTTTTCTTCCCAATAAACTGGTTTCTCTGCTTTCACAGGCAATTCTAAAGTCGTTTAAAACAGAGTTGCGAAACTCTTCAAAAGAAATGCTCTTGTTGCTTTGAGTTGGATTGGTCGGTTGGTTGCTCATATCCGATTATTTTCCGCAAAGATAAGAATTCAAGCTATAAAATACATTTACTATTTACTTGCAATCTGACCGATTTTTATTCATTTTTGGAAAATGAAATGGAAGAAGTTTTTAAACAGATTGGGTTTAACAATTATAGGAGCTGTAATTTTGTCTGGAGGGGTGCTATTTTGGAGTAATGCTGAGATTGAAAGTATAAGTGAAGATTATATTTTTAAATCACTAATAAACATTCCTAAATCACGTGTAGGCTTGCTTTTAGGAACGAGCAAATACAATAGATATGGAGGTGCAAATTTGTTTTTCAGGTATAGAATTGATGCAGCAATTTCTTTGTACCAAAATCATAAAATTGACTATATTTTGGTAAGTGGTGACAATAGAACACTTTCTTATAACGAACCAAGAGATATGAGAAAAGCTTTATTAGCAAGAGGAATTCCCGATACTGCAATCTATTTAGATTATGCTGGCTTGCGCACTTTCGATTCCGTTGTTAGGTGTAAAAAGGTATTTGGACAATCTGCATTTATTATAATTTCTCAGGAATTTCATTTAGCGAGAGCTCTTTTTATAGCTCAAAATGTTGGAATATATGCTATTGGTTACAGTGCAAAAAATGTCCCTGAAGCTTATTCAATAAAAACAAGCATCAGGGAGTATTTTGCAAGAACTAAAGCGGTTTTAGATGTTTTTATACTTTCAACTAAACCAAGGTTTTTGGGAGATTCCGTAACTATCGGAAAGCAAACATAAAAGTTACTTAAATACTTTTTTCAAAATGACAGAAATTCTTGCTGCTGGATATTTTCTAATTTTTGTTTCTTCTTGAGCTATTAATTTAAATAAGCCTTCGAGTGCTCTCTGAGTAACATATTGATCCAGATTAGGATTCTTTTTAGCAACTCCTGGAATCCTGTTATATCCATTAATTATTGGAGTCCAGTATTTTGTAAGCTCAACTTTGTTCATGGCTGTTTTTACTATTGGACTAAATTTAGAAGTTAGTTCTGCTGTTGTTTTATTTTGAAGAAAATTGGTAGCCGCATTATCACCTCCTCTTAAGATGGTTAAACCATCAGTAATAGACATTCCTTTTATTGCATTAATAAAAACTGGGGCTGCTTGTTTTGAAGCTTCTTCAGCTGCACGATTCATTGTAGTTACAAATCTATCAACTTGACTTCCCATTCCATATTGACGGGCTTTTGTTTCAACAATTTTAACTTCAGGAGGAAAAGGAATTTTAATCAATTGATTATTTAAAAAGCCATTTAGTTTTGAAGCTGAACCTGTGGCATTATTGGTTCCTACATTTAATGCTTCTTTTAGGCCGTTTGTAATTTCAGCGTTTGTGAGTCCCGTTCCACCGCCGCTACTTGAATTTCCAGTTGCATTTTGAACTGTTTTAGTAACGTTTTTGATAAATTTGCTTTGTGCATTGGTCAAACTTATGTTTAGACATAATATGCAAACTAAAAGATAATTTTTCATAGTTGATTTTTTGATTTAATATACGCATTTCAAAATCATGCCAAGATTATTGGTGAGCTTTAAATGCTCTCTTTTTGGCATTATTTGTTCTAAAGATGTTCAATGTTTCTACAATTAAAGAAAACGCCATAGCTATGTAAACATATTGTTTCAAGTCGATATGGTATACTTCTTCTGTATGAAGTGATTCTAAGATTAAAACCAATCCGATTGCAACTAAAAATACCAAGGCAAGCATTTTAATAGATTGATATTTATTAATAAAATCACTCACTTTTCCTGAGAATATTATCATGATAACAATTGCGATAACAACAGCCAAGACCATAATTACTAAGTTTTGAGAAATAGCAACGGCTGTTAAGATGGAATCGAAAGAAAAGATAATATCAAGTAATACAATCTGAATAATTGCTTTAAAAAATACTTGTGCTCCTCCACTTGTGGCTTCTTGTTCTCCAATAACCACTTTTTCATAAATCTCCATGATTGTTTTAACGGTTAAGAAAACGCCTCCAACAAACAAAATTATGTCTCTTCCGCTTGCGCCGAAGCTACCAATGTTTAAAATAGGTTCTTTTAGTCCTGCGATCCAAGAAATAATTGATAACAATGCAATTCTAAATATAAGTGCCAAGCTCAATCCAATTAAACGCGCCCTTCCTTGATCAGCTTTGGGGAGTTTGCCTGCTACAATTGAAATGAAAATGATATTATCAATACCTAAAACAATTTCTAAAACGCTCAAGGAGAATAACATTATTAAACCTTCTAGACTAAATAAATTGCTCCAGAGAACTGGATCCAAAAATGACATCATACTTTAAAATTGAGTTTGCAAAACTATTCAAAAGCAACAAGCAATTTATTAAGTTAATAAAATCTTTATCACAAATAAACATAGGGACAAATTTCCCATTTCGAATAAATTTCTCCGTTCGAAATAGTAGAATATAGTGCAATTTTAATTGATAGTTAAAATGAATGTAAGCTTTGATAGCTTTTAAAATAATGTAGTTTTGTCGCATTAGTAACTTAAGCTAAACATGAATAAAAGCAGATTAAACTGGATTATGCTGTTTCTTGGAACAATAGCAATAATAACAACTACTTTGAGGTGGAATGGCTGGTTAGAATTGCCGCATTATATTCCTGTAATATTACGCTGGCTGGCAATAGGAAGTGGATTTGCAGTTTGTTACCAAAGAAAGTCTCTTACTGTTTGGATTTTAGTTTTTATGGCAGCAGGAATTGAATTAGGTATTGATTTACCTGAATTTTCATTGAAATTAAAAGTATTGAGTGATATATTTTTAAGATTGATTAAAACCATCATCGCTCCATTAATTTTTGCCACATTAGTTGTAGGAATTGCTGGCCATTCAAACCTAAAGCAAGTAGGAAGAATGGGGCTAAAAGCAATTATTTATTTTGAAGTTGTCACAACTATTGCTCTATTTATAGGCTTGGCAGCAATAAATATTAGCAAAGCTGGCATTGGTTCTTCACTCGAGGCAAAAGCAAATCAAGTGGAAAAGGCAGAAAAGTTACTTGGTCAAAAAAATGAACACGATGTGATTCTGGATATTTTTCCGGAGAATATTGCAAAATCTATTGCTGATAATCAGGTTCTTCAAATTGTTGTTTTCAGTATATTATTTGGAATTGGTCTAGCTTTGTTAAAAGATAAAGATAAGAAAGCATCTGTTTTAAGATTCACTGAAGGCCTTTCAGAGGTAATGTTTAACTTCACCAATATTGTAATGTATTTTGCACCTTTAGCCGTTTGTGGCGCTATAGCTTATTCTGTGGCAAATATGGGTCTTGGCGTATTAATGGATTTGATTAAGCTCGTAATGACACTATATGCCGCTTTAATAGCGTTTATTTTATTGGTTTTAGTTCCGATTGGGTTGATTGTAAAATTGCCATTTAAGCGTTTTATCGAAGCCATAACAGAACCTGTTTCTATTGCATTTGCAACAGCCAGTTCAGAAGCTGCATTACCAAAAGCAATGGAGAATTTAGAAGAAATGGGAATACCACGGAAGGTTGTAGCTTTTGTGTTACCTACCGGTTATAGTTTTAACTTAGACGGTACTACATTGTATCTTTCATTAGCCTCAGTATTTGTTGCGCAAGTATGTGGCGTAGATTTAACAATTGGGCAGCAAATACAAATGTGTCTGATTTTGATGTTAACAAGCAAAGGTGTAGCAGGGGTCAGAGGTGCGTCTTTTCTTATTTTAGTGAGCACAGTAGCTTCACTCGGTCTCGATCCTCACAAAGCATTTGCAATTTTAGCAATAGATGCAATAATGGATATGGGCAGAACTACAGTTAACGTAATTGGCAATTGTTTAGCAACTTATGTTGTTGCTAAATGGGAAAATGAAATATAATAGAAGTTCCTTACAACCAAGTATTAAACATAAAATAATCTTTCTAATTTTGCCATTCAAATCAATAAAAACTGAATGAAAAAACTACCAATTATCATTCTTAGCATATGCAGTTTTTTAACTGCTCAAGCCCAAGAATTTAAAAAATGTGCAGCTGATGAAATTTATCACCAGCATTTGATTTCTAATCCTGGTTTATTACAATCCAGGAATGAAATAGAAGCTCATACTAAAGCATTCATTCAAAACTACAATCCTAATAATGCACAACGCGCTATAATTACCATTCCTGTTGTGTTTCATATTGTTTATAGAAATGCTACTCAGAATATTTCAGATGCTCAAATTTTATCTCAAATAGAAGTTCTAAATGAAGACTTTAGATTATTAAACCCAAATTTTGAAGCTTATACTCCCTCGGTATTTCAAACATTAGCTGCAGATTTTGAAATTGAATTTTGTTTAGCTACTATAGATCCAAGTGGTAACCCAACAAACGGAATCAATAGAGTTTCTACTAACGATAATGGATTTGATACGGATGACCAAATCAAGTTTACCGCTCAAGGTGGAACTAACGCTTGGCCAAGTGATAGATATTTGAATATTTGGGTGGGAGATTTGAATAATCTATTAGGATATGCTCAATTTCCAGGTGATGCAGCAGAAACAGATGGAGTTGTTTTAACTTACACTTGTATAGGAAGGCCTCCTGCAAATCCATTTAATAATCCATATAATTTAGGCAGAACTGCTACGCATGAAATTGGACATTGGTTAAGTTTATATCATATTTGGGGAAATCAAGATTCTGGATGTAATACAGGTGGAAATGGAACTGATGAAGTAAGTGATACTCCTGTTCAAGATGATGAAAATTCTGGATGTCCAAACCATCCAAATCCTTCTTGTAACAATGGGGGCGATATGTTTATGAACTATATGGATTACATATTTGATGAATGTGTTACAATGTTTACTGAAGGACAAAAAGAAAGAGCTTTAGCAATATTTTCTCCAGGCGGAGAACGTGCTTCTTTATTAACTTCTAATGGATGCGGAACCGTTGTAGTACCTCCAACCCCAACTTGTTTGGATACTTTAAATTTTCCAATGCCAGGGACAGAAGCTGTTTTAGAAATAAATAGTGCAAACCAATCAGGCTTTGTTTCAGGTACAAATAGCTATGGAGACAAGGGTAAGTATTCCAAGTTTACTGAAATTGGAGGAAACAATATTCTAACTGGTTGTTTTTTTAAATTTGGATTTGCTAGTTTAAACAATGCCCCTTCCAATACTGAAATCGCAGTAAAAGTTTATGATGCAACAGGAGCGAATGGCACTCCAGGAGCTGTTTTGGCTACAGGTACTATTCCTTTTGGTTTAATAGAACAAACGATAAACGACGGAGTGTATGTGCTTCTTACTTTTAATTCAGCATTAACGGTTTCTAATGATTTTTTTATAGGAATTGATTTAAATACTAGTTTAGGGTACGATTTAGCTTTATTTACTAATTTGAATAACGAAGGAGAATACGGCAACACTGCTTGGGAGCAATGGAATGACAATTCTTGGCATGATTACCCAGATGCTTGGAATATTAATGTTGACCACGCCATTCATCCAATTATGGGAGCACCATCACCAGTGGCAAGTTTTAATATTAACGATAATTCTATATGCACAGGGCAAACAGTAACTTATACTGCAACCGGAGGAGGAATAGGTCAATATAATTTGTCTTTTCCAGGGGGGAGTCCAAGTGCTTCCACTTCTGCTTCTCAAATTGTATCATATCCAAACTCAGGAAGTTTCAGCGCTACTTTGTTGGTAATTGGAGCTTGTAATGGCGAATCTCTAACACAGACAAATACAAATTTATTAACTGTTTCAGATTTACCTGCAGTTCCAACAATAACTATTTCTGGAGCACAACTCATTTCAAGCTCTTCAACAGGTAATCAATGGATAAGAAATGGAATTTTTGTAAATGGAGCAACAGCTCAAACTTTTACGCCTACTCAAAACGGAAATTATACACTTAGGGTAACATCAAATGGATGCTCGGCTGTTTCCAGTGCAGTTAATGTTAATTTTGTTGGTATAGATTATTTAGTAACAAACAATGTTCAGATTTTTCCTAACCCCGCAAATGATGAGTTGTTCATTCAGCCAGGTTTCGAAAAAACAGAATCATCTATTCAATGTATGCTGTTTGATTTGGGAGGAAAAATGGCATTAAACAAAACGTTTAATAACGTATTGCCCACACAGACGCTCTCCATATCAACTTCAAATTTAAGTGCAGGAGTTTATCAGTTAGTGCTTCAAACAAATAAAGATAGAATAACAAGAAAAGTTGCAATTGCACGTTAATATATCTTGAAATTTTTAAAAATAAATTTAAGTGGTTTATGGCTGATATTTTTTATCTGCTATAAACCACTTTTATTTTGTCAGGTACATTCAGGAACAGAACAGGATTCAACTTACATATTATCATTAAAACATAGACCTCATCTCACTTTTGAATTTGCCAGGAGATTGCAAAGCATTCAAATAAGAAACCCATTAGTTGAATCTGTTTTTGTTCAATATGATCCAAATACAAGCACGAATTTAATGGCAAGTTTCGATTATAAATGGATAAGTTTATCAGTAGGGTTGGTAAATTTTAATGCTGATGATAGTTTTAGAAAGGGAAATACAGAACAGTTTTCATTGAGGGCGAGTTTTAATGGTAAACGTTTTTGGAACACGAATTTTATTCAATGGTATCAAGGATTTTACTTAGCTAACCCTGGTATTGCAAATAAGAATTGGGACCCTATCATTGATCCTTATCCTTATCGCCCTGATATTTCTAGTGTTACACTTTTTAGTAATTTACATTATTGTTTCAATCCTTCTAAATTTTCATACAGGGCTTCATTGTGGCAACTCGACAAGCAAAAGAAAAGTGCCGGTAGTTTAATTACTGGCGTTTCATATCGCTTAAATGTAATAACAAGTGATACAAATCAAGTGTTAATACCACCTTCACTCGAGAATTCTTTTGAACCACAATACAGATTTAATGCACAAGCCTTATCTAATTTTACCTTCCACTTTGGCTACATTCATTCTTTTGTTTTTAAAAAAAATTGGTTTTTAACACTTTACTTTTTACCAGGAATTTCTTTTCAAAATGGAAATTATCAAGTTAGAAATCAATTACCTACAACAGAGCGTTCGCAAATGGTTGGAGCTTCAGAATTCAGATTTATTTTAGGTTATAATTCCGACAAATGGTTTGCTGGCCTTTCGAGTCATTCATTATCTTTTACAGGCAATGAAAGATTGCAGATTTGGATTGATAATAACTACACTTGGACGCGCTTATTTGTTGGATATAGATTTAAACAAATCAATAAAGAAAGAATTCCCAAATGGATGCATAAAATAGGATTATAATTTTTTCCCTTTTTACTTTCCCCTTTCCCCCTTCAACTTTTAACTTTTCACTTTCAACTTTTCACTTCTTTCTCACCAAACTCAATCCATCCCTAATTGGAAGTAAGATTACTTCAATTCTATTATCATTCTTTAATTGCTTATTTAATTGTTGTAAAACCAAAGTTTCTTCATCATTTTTCTTTGCAATTTCAGTGACTTTACCACTCCATAACACATTGTCAATTATAATGATGCCACCTTTTTTTATTTTTGAAAGTATCATTTCGTAGTATTTGATATAATTTAATTTATCAGCATCAATAAATGCAATATCAAAAGTTATATCAAGCGATGGAATAATATCTAATGCTTGACCTATATGAGGAATAATTTTATTATTATTTCCAGATAAATCAATATACTTATTTACCAGTTCTTTTCTTTCTTCATTTACATCAATGGTATGTAAAATGCCATCTAGAGCGAGGCCTTCAGCAAGACAAATAGCTGAATAACCCGTATAAGTTCCAATTTCTAAGATATTTTTTGGTTGAATAATTTTACTTATAAAACTTAAAAAACGACCTTGAAAATGTCCAGAAAGCATACGAGGTTGCAATACTTTTAAGTGTGTTTCTCGGGCTAGTTGTTTTAAAATAGAAGGTTCTTCCTCACTATACTGTTCTGCATATTGTTGAATTGCTATTGGAAGAAATTCCATAAATTATTTATTAATTTCGGTTGGGTGGAAATACTGATATACAATTTCAGCTTTAGATTTACCAATAGATTCGGCCAACTGAAGAACAGATAATTCTTTTATCTTTTTAACAGATTTAAAGTCAGTTAAGAGAATTTCGGCATTTGCTGGTCCAATGCCTTCAATCTGGTGCAATTCTGTCTTTAAAGTTCCCTTGTCTCTTCTATTTCTATGGTGTGTAATTCCGAACCTATGTGCTTCGTTTCTAAGGTGTTGAATCAATTTTAGACTCTCGCTTTTTTTATCAATATATAAAGAAATCGAATCTCCAGGAAAATAAATTTCTTCTAACCTTTTTGCTATTCCTACAATTGTTACTTTTCCACGCAGGCCTAATTTATCTAAAGAGTTTAGGGCTGCACTCAGTTGTCCTTTTCCTCCATCTACAATAATCAACTGCGGCATTTCTAAATCATCTGCTAAAACTCGGCTGTAACGGCGCAAAATAACCTCTTCCATGGTAGCAAAATCATCAGGACCTTCTACAGTTTTTACATTATAATGCCTGTAATCCTTTTTGCTCGGCCTAGCATCTTTAAAACAAACCATTGCAGAAACAGGAAATGAACCTTGGAAATTTGAATTATCAAAACATTCAATATGTTTAGGTAATTCCGGCATGCGTAAATCTTTCTTTAATTGTTCTAAAATGCGTTTGGTATGTCTTTCAGGGTCTACTAACTCTTGTTGCTTATTTTTTTCTCGAATATAGTTCAGTACATTTCTTTCGCTCAGTTCAAGCAGCTTTTTCTTATCTCCAATTTTTGGAATAACTGGATTTAAAAAATCATCTTCTAAATCAGGCAAGACAGAAACAATTAATTCTTTTGCAGTGCTACCAAATCTTTGACGCATTTCTCCAATAGCAATAGAAAGAAGCTCTTCAGGAGTTTCATCTAAGCGTTTTTTTAATTCTATGGTATGTCCTTGAACTATACTTCCCTCTAAAACTCGGAGGTAGTTTACATAGGCAGTTTTCTCTTCACTAACAATCGAGAAAACATCTACATTGCTAATAGAAGGATTTACAATGGTGGATTTGCTTTTGAATCTTTCTATTAACTCTAATCTTTCTTTTAATTCTTGAGCACGTTCAAACTCATATTTTGAAGCATGTTCAATCATAGATTTTTTTAATAATTGAATTAAATCGCTAATATTTCCTTTAATTATTTGCCTAATTTCCTGAATTGTTTGCAGGTAAGCTTCTTCACTTTGATAACCAACACAAGGCCCAGCACAATTTTTTATATGATATTCCAAACAAACTTTAAATTTCCCGTTTTTTATTGCAATAGGTTCTAATGCTAGGTTGCAATTTCTTCGTGGATACAAAGCTTTGATAAAATCTAACAAAGTTCGCATCACCTTTACAGAAGGGTAGGGGCCAAAGTACTCTGAACCATCTTTTATTACTTTTCTTGTTGGAAAAACCCTAGGAAATCGCTCGTTTTTGATACAAATCCAAGGAAAAGTTTTATCGTCTTTTAAGTTTACATTATAGCGAGGTAAATACTTTTTTATTAGATTGTTTTCTAATAGCAATGCATCTAATTCTGTTTCAACTACTATGGTTTTGATGTCGGCGATTTTACTAACCAAAACCCTGGTTTTACCGCTATCGTAATGTTCTTTTGTAAAATAAGAGGTTACTCTTTTTTTGAGACTTTTAGCTTTTCCAACATACAAAATTTTTCCCTCCACATCAAAATATTGATAAACACCTGGTTTATCAGGAAGACTTTTTAAAATTTGCTGTAAAATAGGATGGTCAGTCACTTTATTGGATAAATCTAGCGCTTCAATTTACTTTCGTACAAATTTATCCAATCATTTAAAGTCATTTTTTTGACTAATTCCCCAATCAAATCGAACGGAATTTCTGCTGGTTTTTTAAACCGAATACAACTCTTTCCCATATCTAACTTAGACTTTGAATGTTTTGGAAATTCTGCAACAAACCAATTCAATAAATCTGGATTCATATAAATACCCATATGGTACAATGCGATAAAATTTTTCTGCGCAGCAATTGCAAGAAAAGGAAGAGGCAATTTAGTGTCGCAATGATAACCAGCTGGATATATACTGTGGGGAACAACGTATCCAACCATTCCGTAATTTATTTCTTCATGAAAACCTTCAGGAATATTTTGAACAATAGTTTCTCTAAGCGTTTGAAATGCTTGTTTTTTAGAACTTTCTACATTTTCTAAATATGAGCTTACAGATAATGCTTTCAATTTTTCCATTTTAAACTTTAAAGAATTTGCGTTATTTCAAGACTTTATTTTTCAACATTATTTCAGTAGCTAATCTCCTGGTTTCGGCATCAGTTGCTACATATTGATCATAATTTGGTTTTTCTATATAAGCAACTTTTTGCATGCAATTTTCAATTAAATCGCTCATTGCCAAAAATCCAATTTCATCCTTTAAAAAACCAGCCACAGCAATTTCATTTGCAGCATTTAAAATACATGGCATATTCCCACCTTGTTTCATTGCTTCAAAAGCAAGATTTAGGTTTCTAAATGTTTTATAATCAGGCTGCTCAAAAGTTAAGCTCGGGTAACTCAAAAAGTTAAATCTCGGATAATTGCTTGGTAATCTATTAGGGTAAGCCAAGGCATATTGGATAGGCAATTTCATATCGGGCAAACCCATTTGAGCTTTCATACTTCCATCGCGAAATTGAACAATGCTATGAATAATAGATTGTGGATGCACAATTACATCAATCTGGTCGAACCTTAGTTGAAATAACCATTTGGCTTCAATCACTTCCAGTCCTTTGTTCATTAGGCTTGCGGAATCGATGGTGATTTTAGCACCCATCTCCCAGTTGGGATGTTTCAATGCTTGTTCTTTGGTAACATTTGCCAAAAAGGCTGCATCTTTTCCACGAAACGGTCCACCAGAAGCGGTTAAGTAAATTTTCTCAATTGGATTTTGCCATTCACCTGCTAAACATTGAAAAATTGCTGAATGCTCAGAATCAACAGGGTAAATATTTACTCCACTGTTTTCTGCCAGTTTTGTAACCAATTTTCCTGCAACAACTAAGGTCTCTTTATTGGCTAATGCAATATGTTTTCCTGCTTTTATTGCGGCCAAAGTTGGCTTTAATCCAGCATAACCAACACAAGCAGTGAGCACAATTTCAGTACTTTCCTGTTCCATTATTTGAACAATAGAATCAGCGCCGCTGTAAACTTTTATGGGAAAAAATGATAATGCTGATACTACTTTATCGTATTTACTTTCATCTCCAATAACAACAGAACCGGGCAGAAATTCTACAGCTTGCTGAATCAATAAATCAGCATTAGATTGTGCAATTAAACAATCTATTTCAAAACTATCAGGATTTGCTCTTACAACATCTAATGCTTGCGTTCCAATAGAACCTGTAGATCCTAAAATAGTAATGTGTTTTTTTGCAATCGGTTTAGTCATTATTTACTTACACAATCAAAAAATCCTTTTTCTTTACTTTCCTTTTCTTCTTTCCCACAAGCTTCTTCATCTACATTGGCATACTGGCAAGTATATCCTTGTGATTCTAACAATACTTTCCAAGAATCAACTGAGAAGTTATTCAAAGCTTCGTCTCCAGTGCAACCTGCTACTGTAACAACACCTAGTGTGCATGTTCCGCACTTTTTAGTGCAATCGTAGCATTTTTTGCAAGAGCCAAATGCTAAAACAATTAAGAAAAGCGAAAGGATTTTTTTCATTTTTATTGATTATTAATTTGTACGAAAATATAAAAATACTATTTAGAACCTAGCTCTAAAATTCTATCAAATTCTTCCACCTTTAATGGCATTACACTTAAACGAGATTGTTTAATTAAGCCAATATTCTGAAGTAAAGCATCTTTTTTGATAGTTTCTAAACTTACTTCATTAATTGCATGCAGCGGCTTTAATTCTACCACTAACCACCTAACATCTTCAGTTGTTGGGTCCTGATAATGTTCTTTTATAACTTCCGCAACACCAACTACACTCATTCCTTCGTTGCTATGATAAAAAAGAACTTTATCGTTTAGCTTCATTTCTCTCAAATTATTGCGCGCTTGATAATTTCTTACTCCATCCCAAACTGCTTTTCCATCTTCTACAAATCTTGCCCAACTGTACTTTACAGGTTCTGATTTTACCAACCAATATTGCATATTTTAATGTATCAATTTAAATGTTAGTTCTTTAATTAACTCTCCATGGTCAGCACCATCGCTGTTTACACCTTTGCTTTTTAAATCACAGTCGCGTAAAGTGTGCATAATTCTTATCAATTTTGCTGGATTGTAATTTCTTGCAGCCACTTCATAATCACCTAAAAAGTAAGGATTCATTCCCATGTCTTTTGCAATATTGCTACTACCCGAATTTTTTAAATATGAAAATTGAAGAACCTTTTGGAAAAATGAATACAATGAAGCTATTAAAACTGGAATAGGATTGTTCTTTGGATTATCTGCAAAATAAAAAGCAATTTTATTTGCTTTCAATATATTTCTGGTTCCTAATGCTTTTTGAAATTCGAAAATGTTATACTCTTTGCTTATTCCGACCATTTGTTCTACATGCTGCTCTGTAATTTCTTGGTTTTGAGGAATATTGATGATTAACTTTTCTGTTTCGTTCACCACTTTTTCTAATTCATTTCCTACAGATTCTGCTAACATAATTGCAGCTCTTGCAGTAATTGAAAATCCTTTTTTTCTTAAGTGGTTACCTACCCATTCAGGAATTTTATCGTCTTTAAGGCGTTCAGTTTTAAGGTAAACACTTCGTTTAACTATTTCTTTTCCAAAGTTTTTACGTTTATCGGGTTCTTTTCCCTTCATAGCAATAACCAGAATGGTAGAAGGTTGAGGATTAAGAATATATGTTTCCAAATCTTCCATTTTTTTAAGTAGCTGAGCTTCTTTTACAATTACTACTTGGTATTCGCTCATCATTGGGAACCTTTTGGACGTTAGAACAATTTCCTCTGGAGTTGTTTCTAGGCCATATAGAACTGTTTGATTGAACTCTTTTTCTTCGGCGGACAATACATTTTCTTCAATAAATTTGGTAAGTTGGTCAATGTAATAAGGTTCGTCGCCGCAGAAAAAATAAACAGGAGCATATTTTTTTGCCTTTAAATCTTTTATAATCGGTTCAATATTCATTGCAAACTTAGAAGCGAAGGTGTTTTACGGTGTTTCCGTTATTAATCAATTCATTTAAAGATGCAATGCCAATTAAAAGATGATCATCAACAAAGTTTTGTGTTACAACAGTGTCGCTTTTTTCGGTTTTTACACCAGTTGCCACCATAGGCTGATCGCTCACAAGTAACAATGCACCTGTGGGGATTTTATTGTAAAAACCAACACTAAAAATAGTGGCAGTTTCCATATCAATAGCCATTGCCCTGATTTTACGCAAGTATTTTTTAAAGCTATTGTCGTGTTCCCAAACACGGCGGTTGGTGGTGTAAACCGTACCTGTCCAATAATCCTTATTGAAATTTCGAATGGATGTTGAAACCGCTTTTTGTAAAGAGAATGCAGGCAAAGCAGGAACTTCTGGTGGAAAATAATCGTTAGAAGTTCCATCACCTCTAATTGCAGCAAGTGGTAAAATCAAATCACCAACTTCATTTTTACGTTTTAATCCTCCACATTTTCCTAAAAACAATGCTGCTTTTGGTTTAATGGCTGAAAGCAAATCCATTATTGATGCAGCATTTGGGCTTCCCATTCCAAATTTTATAATTGTAATTCCATTTGCAGTGGCAGTAGGCATTGGTCTGTCGGCACCTACAACAGGAACCTTCATCATTTCTGCAAATTTCTCTACATAATTGCTGAAGTTGGTCAATAGAATATATTTGCCAAAATCTTCTAGGGGCATTCCTGTGTATCTTGGAAGCCAGTTACCTACGATATCTTCTTTACTTTTCATGGATTTTATAAATAATTTACCGGTTTTAAATTTCCCTCCTTTTAAATTTAAGCTAAAGGATGAACAACAAAGAACGCAAATTTATGACGCTTTTAGAAACAAATTTGTAATCTTAACTCCAGAAGAATGGGTTAGACAACACGTTTTACATTATTTAACCGATATTCAGAAAATTACAAAGAATAAAATAGCTGTAGAATATTCCTTAAAACTGAATGGGCAACAAAAACGAGCAGATGTTTTAATTTTTGGTAAATCAATGGAACCTATCGTTATAATTGAGTGCAAATCAACAGATATAAAAATTTCGCAAGCAATTTTTGACCAAGCAGCAAGGTATAACTTGGTGTTAAAAGTGCCTTATTTAATTATTACCAACGGATTTGAAATGCACATTGCCGAAGTAGATTTTGAAACACAAACGACAAAGCTGCTTAAAGAATTTCCTGCTTTTTTCTAATGTAGGTTAATTTACAAATGGAAGGATAGTTTTTAAATAGTAAAAGTTAGAGAAATAATATTAGAAAATGGGGGACTTAAAGTCCCGCCCCGCTTGCAATTTAGTAAAGTGGATTCTAAATAGTCGTATATTAAACGTTTATAAACGGCTAAGTTTTCAAACAAATCTTAAAAAGTTTTTTATGAAAAAAGTTTATTAATTCTGAAATTTGAACTGGGGTGGGAAATGTAGTTTCCCCCTTTTTCTAAAGAAAGGCTATTTGCTTAAGTTTAGTGTTTAAAATTCTTTTTTTTAAACATATCTTAATTATTTTTCTAAAGAACTCAGCTATATTTGAAAATATTTTTTTCCAATGATTATTTTTCGAGTTTCTATAACGCTTGTTTTGTTCGTATTTTCATTCAGAAATTTAGCTGTTGCCCAACCACACCAATACGGTTGTCAACATTGGCGAAATGCTGGTGGACAAGCTGCGCATATCACCCAATCAGGCTCCAGAGCGCTGAATCCAAGTATTTTGAGAAGCGACACTTTTGATATTTTGCATTATGATATTGCAATAGATATAACAGATTATGCCGGCCACACAATAAAAGCAGAAACTCAAATTCAATTTACACCCAAACAAAATGCCCAAAGTTTTATTCGATTTGATCTAGTACGCTTAACAGTTGATTCTGTAAAACTTGGAAACCAACCATTGGTTTTTGCCACTGATAGTGAATTTGTAAAGATTGATTTCCCTCAATCATTAAACATAGGAGACACAACAACTATTTCTGTTTATTACCATGGACAGCCTTACCAAGATCCACTTTGGGGAGGATTTTATTTCGAGTCTGGTTATATTTACAACTTAGGAATAGGCCTTTCAACCATTCCTCCGAATTTTGGAAAAGTATGGTATCCTTGTTTCGATTCATTTGTTGAACGCGCAACTTATACTTACCATGTTAAAAGTTCTGGAGCATTTAAAGCACATTGTCAGGGAGATTTTATCGGTGAAGTTGTAGTAGGCGGAGATACGGTAATTAGAACATATAATTTTACAAAACAAATTCCCACACACCTTTCTGCAATTGCAGCATCCGATTATCGGGATTTAACATTTGTGCACCAAGGTAATTATGCCCCAGTTCCTGTAAAACTTAGCGCAAAACCAGCTGATACTGCTTCTATGCGCTCAAAATTTGGAAGTTTGGATGATGCAATTAATTCTTGCGAATTTTGGTATGGACCAACCGGCTGGCAAGGTGTAGGCTATGCACTTACAACAGATGGAGCACTTGAAATTGCAGGAAATATTGCTTATCCACAATTTATGATGGGACAAACTTATGCAGAAAACAGGGGACTTTTAGCTCACGAATTAGGACATTACTGGTGGGGAAACTGGATTGCTCCTTACAATCATAACGATATGTGGTTGAAAGAAGGACCTGCGGAATACAGTTCCCATTTAACCGTAGAAACAGAAGATGGTCGTGCTGCTTTTGTTGAAGAAGTAAAACTCAATCACCGATATGTGTTGCGTTCTGCACACACTAATGATGGTGGTTATTTCCCACTTTCTCCAATGCCTGATAATGTGATTTATGGAGACCATACCTATTACAAAGGAGCATCTGTGATGCACAATTTACGCGGTTATTTGGGTGATTCACTGTTTAAACAAACTATGACAGCCGTTCAAAATGCACATGCTTATGAAACCATAACTCCAGACCAGTTTCGACAATATTTAGAAGAGGGTGGTGCATTTCCTTTGGATGATTTTTTTAATGACCAAGTTTACAAACCAGGTTTTTCAGTGTTTGTGGTTGATTCCTTTAAAACCGAGCAAGCTGGAAATCAGTTTAATGTTAAAGTAGACATTCAACAGAAGCTCCGGGCTTGTCCTTCTTTTTATGGTGAAGTGCCATTAGACTTAACCTTAGTAGGAGCCAACAGGCAAAGACATGATTTTCGGGTTATTGCTAATGGTCAGTATTCAGAAGTATATGTTACTGCCGCATTTATTCCCGAAATGGTCATTTTAAATGGTTACAATCGCTTGAATCAGGCAAGAACAGATTTTGAAAACATATATGGGCCGGGAGAGGCAGCTCCAACAAGTAATTTGCCACACTCAGAATTCAGGTTATTCCTCGATACGCTCACCGATTCTTCGCTTATTCGTATCGAACACATATGGGCGGCGCCAGATTCTGCCCTGCGAACAGGAGAGATTTATCAGTTTTCATCAACTCATTATTGGCATGTTGATGGAATTATTGCACCTAATTCAACTGTTCGCGGGCAAATTAGCTATTTAGGAAATGTTGCTGGTTCTTTCGATTTCGATTTATATGATATAACTGAAGCAAAGGGAGTACTGATTTATAGAGAAAATGCCGCATCTCAATGGAAGGTATATAGTGATTATACTTTTGTTCCTGGCTCATCTCTTACCAATGGCACTGGCTATTTTAAAATAGATAAATTGCGAAAAGGCGATTACGCATTTGCAAATGGTTTGGCGCCAAATGTTATCCCAAAAAATGAACTTGAAAATTATAATTTCACTTTATTTCCAAATCCAGCAAGCAGCTATTTAACCATTATCTCTGAGAGCATGGAACTGAAACAAGCCATCATAACAATTAGTTCTTTAAATGGTTCCTGCATTCAAAGATTTACAAGCGATTTTATTACATATAGCCCTTTTCAATTAAATGTTAGTGAATTAAAGAGCGGTAATTATTTTTGTACTATTCAAAATAATAAAGGAGAATTTATTTTAAGTAAGCAATTTACAATAGTTAAATAAATTAATTCCAAAATATCATTTAATACTTTTGAAGAGATAAATAATTGCTTTTGATTTTTATCAGAAATAAACCATAACCCAATTAAACCATAGCTGGCCTGCAACTGGCTGCCACACCAAATACATAGTTTGTAATTACTTCTAGTTCCTGCGCGCAAATAGCACCTTGAAATTCTTTAATATCTTGGTATTGGATAATTTCTAAGTAAACATCCAACAGATTTATAGAAAGTGGCGTGTAAGACCAATGCCATTTTTCTTCTTCGTAACCATTTGGGCGCTCTTTAGATTTAATAGTATATGGTTGTGCGAATCCAAATTTGCCTGCGTTTTGGTGTAACCAATGGTAAATTTCTTTTCCTTTTGTTGTTTCAAAATAGGCTTCTTCTACAGAATTAAGGTCGAAGTCTGTGCCCCAATGGTGACGGCTGGTGCAGGGCATGGCGCTGTATTTTAAAATTGCTTTTGCTTTTTCTAGGTCACTTAAATTTTCTGTTGCCAAATTTCGTCCCTGTGTGAGTGTAATTCCGTTCCATTTATTTTCCCAAATGGTTTTTTGCCTTTCGAAATTGCGGGTGCTCGATATGATTTGCAATTCAATTTTATGCTGTTGAGCAGCTGCATGCATTTCTAACCAGGCATCTAATACTTCACTTTGCAGAAAATGATTTGGTTCGTCAGCAGTTGCAAGCGGAACTTCATCGAAAGTTGCTTCATCTGATGGATTAAACTTACCCAATAACAAATCTATCATTGCTTAGTCTTTAAGTCGAAGATGCACTTGACCGGATTTTTCCTTACCGTCGTAGTAATAGATATAGAAATAAACACCTTCTGGAAGTAATTCACCACCACGATTTTTGCCATCCCAACAAGAGGGAACATTGTCTGTAACACTATCGAAAACTCTTTCGCCCCATCGGTTGTAAACTAAAAGATCAGTACACGGTAAGAATAGTTCGTTATAAGGAGAAGCAACATCTTGTAAAGCGGGACTAAAACAATCGTTTAAACCGTCGGTATTTGGAGAAAATGCATTTGTTTCATTATCTCCAATATAAAAAGCCAATGGTTGCAATGGAACAGCTTTAAACATACTGTCTTTACAATCCCCATTAAAAACTGTTAGAGCTGCCGTTAATATTGAGTCATACGGGAAAACATAAACTGGAGCAGCATCTGTAGTTTCAATTCCATTACTAAATCTCCAGATTAAGTTTTGATAATCTGAACTAGAATCGGTGAAGACCACAGAAACGCCATCACAGCCTGGGTAAAGTTGGAGGCCAAATAAAGCTTCCGGTTTAGTTGTAATAGCTACTACTATTGTATCTTTGGCAGGACAACCTGGGGTATTACCTAGTGGAGTTCGAATTACAATAAAGGAAGTAGTATCAATTACCGTAGCTGTTGGCTGAGTAAACTCAGGATTGTTTAAGAGCGCCGTTGGAGCCCAAGAATAGGAGTAATTTCCAGAGGTGTCTGCAAGTCCGAGTAGAACACCTTCGTTTACACATGCTAATTTATCGGTTCCAGCATTAAATGTATCAAATCGTGGATTAACCTTCAGCTTAAAAGAATCTACGCATCCATCAGGGAATGTTGCTTCCAATAAATACTCAATAGTATCATTGGTGTAAATTAATGGATTTTCAATGCTGTTATTGCTTAATCCTGTATTTGGTGTCCATTGGAATGTTGTGCCAGTTGGAAAAGGATTGGGCATTTGGGTAGGAACAGTATCTAAAGTACACACATTTAAATCTGGTAATTGTACGTTTTGACCACCCAAAACATTCACTAACTGCACTAATGTATCTGCACAAGCGCCAATACTCACCACTAATTTATACGCTATGGTTGTGTCGGCAATAACAACTGGTTGTCTTTCTGTAGAATCTGCAATTCCTATAGTGGGCGTCCAGCGATAGGTAAAATACGGGTCTGAAAAATCTGTAGTTCCTAACGTAACTTCTGTGCCTCCGCAAACTGTAAAAGTTGGTAAACTTCCTTGAATCGAAGAAAGCACAGTTACAGTTAAAGAAACAGTATCGGCTCCATTACAAGTGCCACTAGCGGTAGCAATAAGCGTAACCTCGTAAGTACCACTTTCATTAAATGTGTAAGTAAAATTTTGAAGATTTGAAACTTCTGTATCACCAATTCTCCAGCTAAATACATCAGCATTTACGCTCGTATTGTTAAAATCTACTTCATAAGGAGCACATCCTACAGGGTCATCAACATTCACAAAAGCTGAAACTGTAATTGGCGATTCGAAATCGAATTTAACTAAAGCGTTGTTGCAATTAAAGGGACAATTATTTGTTGTTGAATAGGCATCTGGTGTTACAGGAAAGTCGCTCTGCCCGCCACAACCAGCACAAATTGATTGGTATATTACTCCTTTTCTATCAAATCGAGATGTGCCACCGTCAACATGGTCAGCAGTAATTGTTCCTCCTAAAAAAGATGCATAAATAAGACTTTGGGCTTGGTTATCAATTACATATAAATAAAAATCATTTCCGTCTGTATTAGATTGGAATGCATCAGTAGTTGTTATTAATCCATTAGTATTAGTGCCAAAACCTGTAAGAGAACCACCCCAGCCTGTAACGTAAATTTTATCGCAAACATCAACCAGTAAAGCTGTTGGTGAAATGTCTGGAGCACCAGTTGCATTGCCAAATGCAGTACTCCAAACAACTTGGCTTAAATCTGGAGCAAATTTGGTTATAAATTGATTCCCTCCCGAAACACCAACAGAGGTATTTTGGTTATAAAAATTACTGGTTTCACTGGTCTGTCCGAAGACATAAACATGCTCAGTTTTATCTGTACCGACAATATATGATTGGTCATATTCACCCTGTCCAATATACGTAGAGGCGATTAAAGTTTGTCCATTAGAATCAATTTTAGCCACAAATCCATCAGGATTCCCACCAATGGCATATGTTTGATCCCATGCTCCTGAAGTTACTGGGAAATTTTGAGAAAATGTTCCACCAGTTACCAGCACTTGTTGATCGGCATCAACAGTTAAATAATAAATACCATCATCTTCAGTTCCACCCATGTAAGTGCTCCAGATTAAAGTGCTCAGATTTCCATCTAATTTTAGAATTACTCCATCTTGAGCGCCACCATATGTTGGCTGAATGGTTCCTGGAGTTGTAGGGAAATCTTGGCTATTTGTGCTAGTTCCTACATAAACATTATTATTAGCATCTACCCATAATGAGCCTCTTATTTCATCTGCGTAATTTGTAGCTAAAGATTCTGCACCATTAAATCCATCATTTCCAGTTCCTCCTACATATGTGGAAGCATACAATTGAGATAAATCGCTGGAAAAACGACAAACGAAAATATCTAAACCATTGTTAACTGGAATGCCAGGAAATAAGGTTGAAGGACCTCCTTTAAAATCAGTTTCATAAGCCCCATTTGTTGTTGGGAAATTTTCTGAGCCAGTAGTTCCAAATAACAGCAATTCATCGTATTCGTTTACAATCATACTGTGCGGAAATTCAACTTCGTCACCACCTAAGTAAGTTATTTGTAAAACATCTGTCCCGTCCGGATTGTATTTTAAAATACCTATATCTATTTGTCCTCCTCCAAAAGGCAATTGATACGCTCCTGGTGTGGTTTGAAAATCAGCACCAAAAACTATTCCTCCTGAATACCCATTTCCACCATTGTCGTTGGTGGCTGTATAGCCCCAATTATCATCGACACTTCCAGAATAAGTTGCAAAAATAAGTTGTGGGTCAATGATTAAATCGTAATCGTTGTTGTAACTTCCTACATCAAAACCAATGTTTCCATTTGCATCCTTGGTAAAACTGCAGTTTACTGTCTGCTTTATTCCATCAATTTCTTGATATGCATAAGGAGCTTGCTCGGTAATGGTTCCAAGAGAAGTTTTGATAGTTAAAATTTCGTTTTGCAGGGTAACTTCATCAGCACCTGAATACAGCATTTTTATAACATTAAAATTTACATTTTGATTGGCTTTTACAATAAAATCGTATTTAATTCCTGCGGCATTTGTATACACATATAAGTTGATACCATTATAAATTTCAGGATATAAAACTGCTTCATATTCTTGTAATCCTGTTGCCCATTTTGATTTTTCATTTCCTAAAAAATAGCTGTATTTGGTATTCCTTGGTGCTGAATTATTCACAGGAACAACTGCTTGATTAGCACCAACAAAATCTAATTGAATAGCATGGTGATTAATCATTATAGGAGCATGTTCGGCTTCTCCATTACCGTGCGAATGTTGATGTTGCTCATTTACAGCCGCACCATCAAAAAAGACATAATTAAAGCCCGTGTTTTTTAGGAAAATTGCTCCATTCGGAAGCGACATTCTATAGCGAACCTGGTTGTTCCATTGTCCTGCATTTGGAATAAAACCTTTTTTTGCGGGTCCATTGCCAAAAAGTAAATTAGGGATAAATAAAATTAACAGAATTAAAAGTCTGTGTGTATGAATCATAGAAATAAAATAGGATACGAAATTAAATAAAATCCACTTTAAAAAAACATGGAAAATGCAACGCTTAATTTTGAATTTTTAACTAGATTTTAACTGTTTTATAGCCTAAGAAACGATACTTTTTTATGCCTTTTTTGATTAAATAATAAAAAATCATGTAACTGCAATAATTATTGGTAGTGATAAGCATTTTGTTTTTCTTTGCGCTTACACCAAATATAATATGCATTTACGACTGATTGCCGCGCTGTTTTTGATTCCTTGCTCACTTTTTGGGCAACGTTACGCAAATAAGGAAACCGAAAAATTTGATTATTTACTATATTTTTTAAATAATAACTATGTTGATAGTGTAAACGCTCACCAATTGGTAGAAGATGGGATGCGTGCAATGTTGAAAAATCTGGATCCTCATTCGGTTTATCTCACCAAAGAAGAACTAAAAGAAATGGATGAACCATTGGTTGGAAATTTTGATGGTGTAGGAATTCAGTTCAATATTTTAGAGGATACCATTGTAGTGGTAAACACGATTGTGGGCGGCCCGTCAGAAAAAGTGGGGATTTTGGCTGGTGATAAATTGGTAAAAATTGAAGGCGAATCTGTTGCTGGAATCAAGATAAAAAACAAAGATGTTATTGGCAAATTGCGCGGTAACAGAGGAACTGTTGTGAATGTGAGTGTGCATAGAAGAGGAGTAAAAAATCTGATTGATTACAAAATTACAAGAGACAAAATTCCGTTGACAAGTATTGATGCAACTTATATGGCAGATGCTGAAACGGGATACATAAAGTTGAGTCGTTTTAGTGCCACATCTGGAACAGAATTCTTAGAGAGTCTTACAAAACTCAAGGAAAAGGGAATGAAAAACCTGATTTTGGACCTTACCGGAAATGGTGGTGGATATTTACAAACGGCCATTGATATTGCTGATAATGTGCTTCCTGAAAATAACTTGGTAGTTTACACTAAAGGCCGAACTGAAGGTTCTAAGGTACCTTACAATTCTACTTCAAAAGGACTTTTTGAAAAAGGAAAATTGATCGTATTGATAGATGAAGGCTCAGCATCGGCGTCGGAAATTGTATCTGGCGCGGTTCAAGATTTAGACAGAGGTTTAATCATTGGTCGACGTTCTTTTGGAAAAGGTTTGGTGCAAAATTCATTTCCATTTCCTGACGGTTCTGCCATGCGCCTTACAACAGCGCGTTATTATACGCCAAGCGGACGTTGCATTCAAAAACCTTATGAAGAAGGAGTGGATGATTACTATGACGATTTGAACAAACGTTTTAAGCATGGAGAATTTACAAATAGAGATAGCATTCAATTTGCCGATTCGTTGAAGTTTTATACAAGTGGTAAGCGTTTGGTGTATGGCGGAGGCGGAATAATGCCAGATATTTTTATAGGACTAGACACCACTGAAAATTCTAAGTACTTGACAGATGTTTATAGAAAGGGAGTTTTTAACAAGTTTACTTTAAAATATGTAGACCAAAACCGAGCAGACATCAAAGCAAAGTATCCTGATTTTAAATCATTTAAAGCAAATTTTGTAACAACAGACGCGATATTTTATGAGTTTATTGCTTCGGCTGAAGTAGATGAAATAAAACGTGATGAGGAAGGTTTGGCAAAATCTGGCGTGTTTATTCGCCGACAAATTCGTGCCTTGATTGCTAATAATATTTGGGGAACGAATGAGTATTATGAATTGATAAATGAATTGAATCCGATTGTGAAAGAAGCTTTGGTTCAAATGAAAAGCGATAATTTTAAGAAATTGAAATTGAGGTACTAAGCAAGTTTCGGCTGTAATAATTATTTTGGCATTTTTTTAGTCAAAAAATTGACGTAAATTGCGTCATGTTTTTGCACGTTGATGATTTTTCGGTAAGTTCGCCCCAGCCTTTGAATGCTGACTGGGAAGGCTGGGCACTTCCTTATTTTGGAACAGTAAGGGCTGGATTTCCAAGTCCAGCGGCTGATTACATAGACCAAAACATAGATTTAAACAAGGAATTAATTGCACACCCAAGTGCTACATTTTTTGTACGCATAAAAGGGCATTCTATGAAAGATGCCGGTATGGAAGATGGAGATGTGGTATTGATAGACCGGGCCATAAAGCCGAATGATGGAAAGATTGCCTTGTGTTGTTGGAATGGGGAATTTACCATAAAACGACTTTCTTATAAAGGAAAAACATTGTGGTTACTGCCTGCCAACGATCGTTTCTCACCAATAGAAGTTTCTGCTGAAATGGAAATGGTAGTTTGGGGAATTGTTACCTACATTATTAAAAAAGCCCGGTGATGATAGCGCTGGTTGATTGTAATAACTTTTATGCCTCTTGTGAACGCTTGTTTCAACCGCAACTCATAGGAAAACCTGTGGTGGTTTTGTCGAATAATGACGGATGCGTTATTGCTCGCAGCAATGAAGCCAAGGCTTTGGGTATTCGCATGGGTGTTCCTGCTTTTGAAATTAAAGATTTGATTGCAGCACAAAATGTTTCCGTGTTTTCTTCTAACTACGCATTGTATGGCGATTTGAGCGCAAGGGTGATGCACTTATTACAAACAGCTGCACCTGAGGTTGAAATTTACAGTATAGATGAAGCATTCATGCTCTTAGATGGGATTCCGGAAAAAGAGCTCATTCCTTTTTGTATCGATTTAAGGCAAAAAATAAGAAAATGGACGGGAATTCCTGTTAGTATTGGCGTAGCTGCAACAAAAACATTGGCAAAGGTGGCCAACAAATACGTAAAAAAACAAAGCGCTGAAAACGGCGTCTTTATTTTAAATGATAGCAACAATATAAAAAGAACTTTGCTGGAAGTGGCGATTGGAGATATCTGGGGAATGGGTGGAGCAACTAGCAAGAAATTGAATGCTATTGGAGTGCTTACAGCAGCAGATTTTGTGGCACTTCCCTTACCCTATGTGCGCAAACAGTTTACCGTTACAGGAGAACGCACCTGGAGAGAATTGCAAGGAGAGTCTTGCATAGAATTGGAAACGATGGTTCCAACAAAGAAAAATATTTGCACCTCAAGGAGCTTCGGTACTATGCTCAACGATTACAAAACAATAGCAGAAGCAGTCTCTAATCATGCGGCTAGTTGTAGTGCAAAACTGAGGGCACAAAAAACTGTGGCATCGGTCGTACAAGTATTTATCCACACAAACGGGTTTAGAAAAGATTTAGCACAATATGGCAGCAATATTTGCTTGCAATTGCCGCAACCAAGCAATGATGCGGGATTAATTATTCACACTGCCTTGCTGGGTTTAAAGAAGATATTCGTTAAAGGATACGCTTATAAGAAAGCTGGAATCATTGTAAGCGAATTAAGCGCTGCGAATGCAGTACAGGGTAATTTATTCGAAATGGCGAATCCTAGAAAAAAGGAAGTTGGATTGGTGCTAGATGCCTTAAATGCGCGGTTTGGGAACCAAAAACTGCGGATTGCTGCCCAAGGTTTTGGCAAAACATGGCACTTGAAGCAAGAAAAACGCTCGCCTTGCTACACCACAGGTTGGGATAATTTACTAACTATCAGCTGAATGAAATTTTTATGCTGGAAAATGAATTGTTTTTTTGGTAAATGTGCTGCAATGTTTACTTTTGCACCTCTCACACTGGCCTTGGTGGTGGAACTGGTAGACACGCAGGACTTAAAATCCTGTGACCATTGCGGTCGTACGGGTTCGATTCCCGTCTAGGGCACAAAAAAGCTGCACGTTCGCAGCTTTTCTTGTTTTATGCGGTTAATTTTCTTCCTTTTCTTGCTTTCTCAAAGCTGCATTGCGCAAACCGTTGCTAAGTTACTGGTGGTACCATTGAAAGATTCTCATATTTATTTTGAGCAGAAAAGTAAAAAGGTATTGAAACGAAATCGGGTAATGGAAGATTCTGCGCGAAAAATTATCACCAATCATGCGCTTAGTAGGTTGAAAAGTAATTTATCGGGATTTGAAATTTTATGGAGCAATCAATTTCCGGAACTCAATTTTCTGATGGATAGCGTTGCGGTAATGGAAACTTTTGTTTCGTTTTACTACACTGGAGAAACAAGCAGCGATGGATTTCAAAAGTTTATAACAGCTGCAAACAAGGACATAAGAAAATTGTATTAAGGCAGGGTGTTGAGCAACAAAGAAGTGAATGCAATGAAAAAAGTGATTGATGCTCAAAAGCTAGATTACATTTTGCTTATCAATCGTTTCGACATTAATGCTCCTGGATTTTATCCACATCAAGTTTGCTACCATGTGGAAGTTTACGATATGGAAATGCGTCTAATTTTCAGCGGTAAAAGCAGAACAGCTTATGATTTTTCGAAGAAAATATATTTTGGAGTGCTGAATTATTATTATAAAAATGCCGCCGATGATGTTTTTGGGCAGGTGAAGAATTTATTGAAGAAGTAAGAGGTTTAAAAACTACATTTTATCAGGCGCGATTGGCGCAGGCACCAAATTGTTTACTGCTGGAATGCTTTTTAAATACATAAACATAGCATGCAAATCATCGTTCTTTAGATTTACATAATTCATCCAAGGCATGGGTGGCAAAAGTGTTCTTGCGCCATCAATGCCTTTGTATTTTCCTTGGGTAAGGGCTTTTTTGAATTGTTCTTCGGTCCAATTTCCAATTCCTGTTTCGTGTGGAGTTAAATTGCCTGCAAATGAAACTCCCCAAGGACCAGCTGCAGCTGTTAGGTCGGGATAGAACATAGAAAAACCAGCACTCAGCATTTTACTGTCGAATTTTACAATTTCGCTTGTTGCTGGATATCCAGATAATATTAATTCAGGAATTAATTCAGGACCATTTGGCCCCATTTTCTTAGGAGAATGGCAGTCGTTGCAGCCCATAATACCAACTAGGTATTTTCCTTTTTCAACTATTTCTTCGGGTTTAGGTACTTCTTTTTTGTTTTCAATTTCCACAATATTATTTGTACAAGAACTGGTGTTTAACAAGAGTTGAATTGCGAAAACAGAGATTACAATAAGTGATATTTTCTTCATTTTATGTTGATTTATTAAAAAGATGAATGTTTTCCAAAGTTGTTTAGTGTGTATTTTCTTTTTCGTAAACTTTATATGCCCTTTTAATTAGAGTAACAATAGTAGTTGCCAAAATAGCTCCAGAGAAAGCCAAGAAAATATCTTTTTGCGCGTCCCAAATATCGCCTTGTGTTCCAAGGTAAGCATCAACTTGTGCTTGAAAGAAAATATCTGCTACAGACCATTCTATGAGCTAGTAAAAGGCACTAATAGAAAGTGTTATTTCGATTGGTAAAACCCAAGAAACCAGTTTCGGATATTTTAACCACTTCAAAAACATTTCTTGCATTGGGTAAGCCAATAAAAATCCAAAACTGAAATGCACAATACGATCGTAATGATTTCTGCTAGAATTAAAATACTCGTGAAGCCAATATCCAAATGGATTTTCTGCATAAGTGTATTTTGCACCGTAAACATGCAGACATAAATACACACAAATTAAAAGATACGTTAAATCGCTAAATTGATATTTTTTAAATGTTACAATTAGAAAAATTAAAAAAATAATGGTTAATGTATTTTCTAAAATCCAATTATTAATATCGCTTGTGCCAATGAATGTATTTATCCAAATGCCAGCAAAAACAATTATAAAAGTCCATAACCAAGGATTTTTCTTGATTGGTGTTCTATGTTGAGAAATTGCTATTGTAAAACTCATTTTCAATAATATTTTAGGTTTGATTAATTTTGAAACAAATTCAATAAAACTCATTAATTGATTAAAGATTAATTATTAAATTTAAATTTATTAATTTATTTAAAGCCTTATTCTTTTAAAAATGAATCAATAGAATATCTTTCTAAGCAAACATAAATAAAAAAATGTTTGGTGAAAAACTTTGAAACTATTTTAATCCTTAATTTGCATTTTTAATGCTAAATATGGGCCTTTTTTATTTTAATTTTTAAGCTAATTTCCCATTTATGTTGCTTTAAATCACATAAGACGATAGTCTTTAAATTGCGTTTATAGATTTAATTTTCAACTAATGCTTAGCGTACATACAATTTATTTAAATAATTGGATATAAGACAATTAGGAAATTACATAGGAGATAAAAGCTAGAAACGATTACCAATCAAACTGATTCTGAAAAAGTAACTCATAAGATTTTCCAGAATATATTCCGCAATACATTGAGGTAAATCTGAAATTCTTATCTTGCTTTTAATTTACCTTAATAAATTTACTTACCACTTTTTTATTACCTGAATTTATTGTTAGAAAATACATACTTTCATTTAAATGAGAAGTTTGTAAAATATATTTTGAATTATTCTGGGTAATTACCTCTGTTAAGATTTTTTTGCCAACCATATCAGTAAAAGTAATTTCGTCACCTGCATTAAAATTAATATTTGTAATAGTCAATTCATTTGAAACAGGATTTGGGAAAATTGTTGCATTTAGAGCATTTATTTCTGTTTCAGTTGTAGAGATGATAATATCCTCAGACCTGTTGTCAATCCATGTTACGAGCACTTCATCAGTTGTAAGAACCGAACGCACTGCTAAACTTACTTGTGCTTGGTACAATGTACTGGTATCTCCATTTATTTTTAAGTCTGTATCCCAAGTTAGTCCGTTATCTGAGGAAATGGAAATGTAGACATCATGATTATTTGTTGATAATCCATCACGTTGGTCGCACCATGTGACATACAATTTATTATTATCGCTTTTTACAATAGAAGGCCATTGTTCGGAATTGTAATTCCATGACTGCATAAGCGTTAGACCATTGTCTGAAACCTGCACCGGTGCGCTCCAAGTTTGACCAAAATCGGTACTTTGTGCGTATAGAATTTTAAAATCTTGTGTATTCTTTTCATAAGTCCAAACAATATGCACAGTGCCTGAATCATCTACCATAGTAGTGTGATATTGCATAATTTCTTGAAAATCGGAGTAGGAAGTGAATTGATAATTGGTCCAGGTATTTCCGCTATCTGTAGTTGTAACTGCTATCAGATTTTTTTTGCTAAACTGGTCGTGAGAAACTACAATAAGCGCTTCTCCATTTTCTCTTGCAACTATTTCACAAGGCTCGCTAAATTGTGCCCCGCTGAATGCAACTACCATTGTTGTCCAAGTGTAACCTCCATCACTACTGCGGCTAAACCATGTGTTGCCAATGTTTCCACCAGTATCGCGGAACCATGCTGCATAAATATTCCCACCTGCATCAGCTGCTAAATTTCCATTTATATTTACTGGAGAATCACTATGGCTGCTAACTTGAACAGAGGGTTGAAAGGTATTTCCTCCATCATTACTCACAGCAACACGATATTGAATATTGTTGTTTCCTAATCTACTATCGCGCCATCCAACAATCACCTTTTGAATAAGCGCGCTGTCTATAACTACTAATGAAGGCCAAATTTGAGTTTCTATATCTATGTCATCATTCACAACCACGGGAACGGTCCAGTTTATTCCATCGTTACTTTTACGCAAATAGATATCTGCATCACCACTTATAGAAGAATGATAAACATGGTAAAAAACACCATTGTGTTGAACCAGATTTTTTTGTCCCGCACAAGAATTGCCGCTTAAAGTATCATCGGTAAGGCTACTTTCAACTCCCATTGAAGTTATGCCATTTTGATTGAAACTAAGCTTTCTTTCATGTAATCTATAATAATCCTGGGTATTTGCATGAAAGCAAATGATTGCTAATAGGAGGGTAAATGCTAGTTTCATATTGGAAAAATTATAGTTTGAAATGAAGAATGTAAACTGCTGATTTATAAGTAAAAGTAAAAATTAATAAATAGGAAAATACAATTTACATGAATTTAAAAGTGTTGTTAAAAATAGAAGCATCAAAATTCAGCGTTTTAAGTTTATTCGGAAAGCAATTTTCAGGTATAATTTGACCTTACTTTTTCTTCTTTTTATTTCGTGAAATTTTCTCTTATTTATTGCAAGCAAATTGAGATCTTCTTATGTAAGTTTCTCATTAAATGTTCTGCAACGATAAGCTCTACCAGTACGTTTAGATTACATAAATTCTCAACTTATGCGCATCGTACATTCAATTTTATTGGCATCATTAGCTACTGGAGCAATAAGCAGTTGTAAAAAGGAAGAAAAACTTGAAATCATTACAAATCAAGCTGGAAACCAAAATGGAGTGCAACCTGAAATACAGGCAATTACCAGATATGCGGGTTCTGAAAAATCATTTGTTTTTGGTAATAGAAAGTACATAACCGGATTTACACAACGCGCTAACAACCAAGATGCTTATGTAATATGCGAAGAGAATAATGTAATAATTTGGTCGCGTTATTACGATACTTCTTCAGATGATTCTCGCGGAGAAGGAATAATAGCAGATGGTTCAAATTTATATGTTGCATTTTCTTGTACTGGCGGAAATACTAGCTTTAAAGCCACTTCTGGGGCATTTCAAAATAGTTATGGAAGTGGTGGTGGACCAAAGATTTTATATTTAACACGTATGAAAACAATAAACGGAAATATTGAAGGTGCTACTTTTATTGGAGGAAAATTAAATAACGGCAAAACCAATACGTTGCGCTTGGAAGATGGGAATATTGCTCCATTAAGTATTTTACCAGGCGGTTTATTGGAAGTAAAAGCTACCAAAGCTTATGACCGTGCAGATGGAAGATTAACTCCAGATATTGGTCCTGATGCAGATTGCTTAATTTCTGGCGGAGGTTGGACGGGTGTTTTTAATGCTGAAATGAAGTTGCTAAGTGGAGATTGTAGTGCGGAGCAATGAGGTGAATCTGATAATTCTACTTATTACAATAGTTCATTAATTTTCTTTCCAAATTCAATGGTTTAAGCTTGATACATAAAAAATATCGAACTTTATCGTTGAAAAAATGAAAGTTACGCAGTACTTCAAAAATTTATGGCAACGTATTCGTCATGCCATACTAGAAATATACAAAGCCAACGGGAGTCCGCACGAAGTAGCTTTAGGTGCAGCAATTGGTGCTTTTTGGGGCGTATTTCCAACTTTTGGTTTAAGTACTCCTTTAGTTTTAATAATGCGAAAATTTATTCGTTTTCAAATAATCGCAGCATTCGCCGGGGCACTAATTTCAAATCCATTAACAAGTCCTTTCTGGCTTTATACAAGTTATGTTATTGGAGTGAAGCTTTTTCCATCTGATGTGCCATTCGATTATAAAAACTGGTATAACAAATTGCCTGATTTTGGCATGCAAATGCTTGTTGGCGCCAGCTTGTTGAGCCTTGTTGTTAGTTTGCTTGTATATTTTCTGGTGTACGTTATAAAAAGAAAATTACTCATAAGCCATGATTTAAAACAAGGGTTATAAAACAAAATAGCCCTCAATATACATTGAAGGCTATAGTGTTTTATGTTTTTAAAATCTATGCGTCAATTCTAGCATATTTTGCATTCTTTTCAATAAAGTCTCTGCGTGGAGGAACTTCGTCGCCCATTAACATTGAGAATATTTGATCAGCAACGGCAGCACTGTCAATACTTACCTGACGTAAAGTACGATTTTCGGGATTCATAGTTGTTGTCCACAATTGTTCTGCGTTCATCTCACCTAAACCTTTGTAACGCTGGATGTTTACACCTGTGTCTTTTCCATCTTTAGACATTTCACTTACTGCGCGTAAACGGTCGTCTTCGGTCCAGCAATAACGTTGGTCTTTACCTTTTTTAACCAAATAGAGTGGAGGAGATGCAATGTAAATATAGCCGTGCTCGATTAATTCTTTCATGTAACGGAAGAAGAAAGTAAGAATCAAGGTAGTAATGTGGCTTCCATCCACATCAGCATCGGTCATGATAACAACTTTGTGGTAACGAATTTTAGTAAGGTTTAAAGCCTTGCTATCTTCTTCGGTTCCAATGCTTACACCTAGTGCAGTAAACATGTTCTTAATCTCTTCATTTTCGAAAATTTTATGGAACATGGCTTTTTCTACGTTCAAGATTTTACCGCGTAATGGTAAAATTGCTTGGAAGGCACGGTTACGGCCTTGTTTGGCTGTTCCACCTGCGGAATCTCCCTCAACTAAGTATATCTCGCATTTTGCTGGATCAGTTTCAGAACAATCGGCTAGTTTTCCTGGTAAACCAGTGCTACTTAAAGAGCTTTTGCGCTGTACCATTTCCCGTGCTTTTTTAGCAGCATGACGCGCAGCTGCAGCAAGTATCACCTTGTCTACAATTACTTTCGCTTGTTTTGGATGTTCTTCTAGGTAGTTGTTTAACATTTCTGAAACGGCCACGTCCACAGCGCCCATTACTTCGTTGTTACCTAATTTGGTTTTGGTTTGTCCTTCGAATTGAGGCTCTTGTACTTTTACTGAAATTACGGCAGTTAAACCTTCTCGGAAGTCATCACCACTGATATCAATTTTAAGTTTGGCCAACATGCCTTCTTTTTCGGCGTAGCTTTTCAATGTTCTTGTAAGCGCACGACGGAAACCAGCCAAATGCGTTCCTCCTTCATGGGTGTTGATATTGTTTACATAAGTGTGAATATTTTCGGTGTAGGTGCTATTATACAACATGGCAACTTCCACAGGAATGCCTTGTTTTTCACCTTCCATGAAGATAGGTTCTTCAATAATTTTTTCTCTTGTAGCATCCAAGTATTCAACAAATTCTCTTAAACCACCTTCAGAGTAAAATACATCAGAAATGGGCTCATTGTTTTCGTTAAACTCGCGGTTATCGGTCAAGGTAATGCGAATGCCCTTGTTCAAGTATGCCAATTCGCGCATTCTTGAAGCTACTGTTTGGTAATTGTAAATTGTTGCTGTGAAAATGGTATCATCTGGTTTAAAATGAACACGTGTTCCTGTTTTACCGCTGGTGCCAATCTGTTTTACATCATATAAGGGTTTACCTATAGAATATTCTTGTTGGTACATTTTACCATCACGTTCTACAGTTACAATTAACTGCGTAGAAAGTGCATTCACACAACTCACACCCACGCCGTGTAATCCTCCAGAAACTTTATAGGAATCTTTGTCGAATTTACCACCTGCGTGCAACACTGTCATTACGACTTCCAATGCTGAACGACCTTCTTTTTGGTGCATTTCAACAGGTATTCCACGTCCATCATCTTGAACGGTAATGGAGTTGTCTTCGTTGATTTGTACTTGAATGTTTTTACAATATCCGGCAAGTGCTTCGTCAATAGAATTATCTACTACTTCGTACACAAGGTGGTGCAATCCACGCACACCAGTATCTCCAATGTACATAGACGGGCGTTTGCGCACTGCTTCAAGTCCTTCTAGAACCTGAATACTGTCTGCGCCATAAGATTTGTTGGGGGAATTTTCTTCTTCTAAAATCTGGTCAACCATAGGTATTTTATCAATTGTAAGCCTTGTAAATGGCTATTTTGAGAGTTATTTTTGATTTACGCGCAAATGTAGTGAAAATAGACCTCAATAAAAAGGCTGAAACCATTGATTTGAATGATTTTTTACACAATCAATTAACAAAAAAATGCGCTTAATTTAATAATTAGAAAATAGTAGCTAAGAAATGTTTCAAGAACTTTTAATTTACAAATTTATTCCTCCAGAAACTTCTATTTTTTGTCCATTAATCCATTTTGCATCATCGGTGCATAAAAAAGCTACAACACTTCCAATATCGTCTGCATATCCAACTCTACCTAAAGCCGACTGTGTAGATAGAAAATTTTTCATTTGAGGGTTATTGCGAATAGCTGCACCGTTAAAATCAGTTTCTATTGGACCTGGGGCAACAATGTTGGAGCGAATTCCTCTGTTGCCATATTCTTTTGCAACATACTTTGTAAAAACCTCAACTGCGCCTTTTAGTGAAGAATATACTGAATAACCAGGAACACAAAAACGGGTAGTACCAGATGAAATAAACACCACACCACCATTATCATTAATTTGCGGAAGAAATTTTTGGGTAAGAAAATAAACGCCTTTAAAATGAATGTTCATTAAATTATCGAAAATCTCCTCTGTAACTTGTGCTATGGGAACAGTTGCTCCAATGCCAGCATTATTAATTAAAAAATCTATTTTATCTGTTTCCCAATTTTCGTTTAAATTCAATAATACCTGATTTAAAAAATTGTCGTAAGATTTTAATTCGGCCATATTTAATTGCAGCGCGATGGCTTTTTGTCCATTAGCAATTATTTCATTTACCACTTTTTCGGCTTGTTCTTTATTTTGATTGTAAGTAATAATTACATCAATATTTTTTTTACTAAGAGACAATGCCATATCTCGGCCAAGTCCACGACTGCCGCCAGTAACGAGTGCAATTTTATTCTTTTCCATTTTTATAATTGAATATGTTTTTTAATCTAAAATTAACCCCAACTTATTTTTTAATAAAGTAATATTAGGATTACTTTCTTCAAGAGCGGCTAATTTCTCTTCGGAAGTATAAGGTCTTGTTTTAATTGGTACAATTGATTTTTCAAGATTTAATTGCACGCTGTAATTATTTAATTCTTTCCTTAAGAACATCAATAAAGCAGCTTTTTCCAATTCAATTTCTTTGAGTTGTGCTTCATTTTGCACTTGAAAATGCAATTGAAATCCATCTGTTAAAGTTGGTTGTGTAATAGACAATGAACCAGACATTGCTTTTCGACCTTCGTTGGATAATTTATCGCAGTATTTTAACCAAATGGCTTGTGCTTTTTCTTCGTTAAATGGAGCATTGGGTAAATCTTCAGTAATAGAATGCTCTAATGATTTCGTTCCAGTTTCTACTTCTATTCCAATTTCAGCAACTTGTTTTTTTTGAATGTGTTGATTGATGGAAACTGTTTTAATTGTGGCCGAACCACGGTAATTCATTACTGTTCTTTTTTCTTCCAATGCGGGAATTTGAGGTATTACCGGTTGAGGTGCAGCACTTGGAATTCCTGCCGAAACTTCAGGCTTTTTTTTTTCTTCTTGTTGCATCAAGAGCATGCTCAATTGCAAAAGTCCTAATTCGATGTGTAACCTTTGGTTTTTAGCTTCACGCAAGCCTTGCACCGTTTTAGAAACAATTTCTAAAGATTTAATAATCAATACGGGCGAACATTGTTGACTTTGCTGCTGATACCTGCTTTTAACACCAGTGCTTACTTCCAATAATACCAAAGTAACGGCATCCTGACAAACAAGCAAATTTCTATAATGCTCGCCTAAGCCACTGAGGAAAGTACTTCCGTCGAAACCTTTGGATAAAATTTCGTCGAACAACAATAAGGCTGCTCCATAATTGCTTTGCAAAAGGATATCGACCATTCTGAAATAATAGTCGTAATCGAGCACGTTAAGGTTATCGATTGCATTTTGATAGGTCAATACTTCGCCACTTGCATAACTTACCAATTGGTCGAACATAGAGAGGGCATCGCGCAAACCACCATCAGCTTTTTGCGCAATAACGTGCAATGCTTCCGGCTCTGCAACAATATTTTCGCTTTTTGCAACATGTTGAAGGTGATTAGCAATATCATCGACTTTTATCCTGTTGAATGTAAATACCTGACAACGTGAAAGAATAGTTGGTAATATTTTATGTCTTTCTGTAGTTGCTAAAATAAAGATGGCATGTTTTGGCGGTTCTTCTAACGTTTTGAGGAAAGCATTGAATGCCGCTGTAGAAAGCATGTGCACCTCATCTATGATGTAAATGCTGTATTTTCCAATTTGTGGAGCGAAACGAACCTGGTCAATGAGGCTGCGCATTTCATCTACGCTATTGTTGGAAGCAGCATCTAATTCATGAATGTTTAAAGAAGCATTGGTATTGAATCCTTTGCAGCTATCGCACTCGTTGCAAGGTTCAATGTTCGCAGGCAGGTTCATGCAATTGATTGTTTTTGCCAAAATTCTTGCACAAGTAGTTTTACCAACACCTCTTGGCCCACAGAAAAGAAATGCCTGTGCAAGGTGATTGTTGCGAATGCTGTTTTGTAAAGTGGAGGTTATATTTTCCTGACCAACAACAGATTTAAATGTTACTGGACGGTACTTACGGGCAGATACAATGAAATTTTCCATTGATACAAATATATAACATACCATTGCTGTTAACGGCCATTGTTAACATCTTTTGAGAATGTTTTAGAAATAAATTTATATGAAAACCTAAGCTGTTGGTTTTGCGATAATTGTTACAATTAATGCTCTTGTAAATTTTCTTTTTTGAGCGCAGGATTGATATTTCGGTACTTATTTGATCTTGGTGTTTCGCGACCGCCATCGAGCACATGTTTTGGCACTTCTCTGATTTCCCAAACAATGCCTAATAAACCTAGCAAACGAATGAAGTAGTAAGTGATGTCAATTTCCCACCAGTAAAAACCTTGGCGCGCAGTGCTTTGGTAGTAATGGTGGTTGTTGTGCCAGCCTTCTCCTAAAGTAACTAGGGCAAGGATAACGCTGTTTTTACTTTTATCGGTAGTTGCATAACGGCGACCACCAATTATGTGCATTAATGAATTGATAGTAAATGTACCATGATATAAAACTACTGTACTTAACACAAAACCAATAAGCAAAGTTCCAAGGCCAGCAGAAAAATCGAAGATGCCAGTGCCATGTAAAACATTACCTGTAAAATAAACAACTACGGCTAAGAATAAAGCAGGAACCCAGTGATACTTATTCAACCAAACCAATTCCGGATATTTTGCAAGGTCCTTAATTAAGTCGTAGCGAGTAGCTTTAAATTCTGGACTAATAATCCAGCCGATATGCGCGTACCAAAACCCGTAAAGGTTTGCAGAGTGCGGATCTTCTGGTTGGTCGCTGTACTTGTGGTGCACCCTGTGATTGGAACACCACCATAATGCACCTTTTTGCAAACTACTTTGAGCAAAAAATGCCATGATGAATTGAAATACACGAGAAGTTTTGAAGGTTCTGTGGGAGAAATATCGGTGATATCCTGCAGTAATAAAGAACATTCTGAAAAAGTAAAGAAATATTCCAATATACCAGTCAACTGGTCTTACTACTGTGAAAAATGCCAATAGGGGAACGAATTGTAAAATTATAAACCCCATTTCTTGTCTCCAAATTGGGCTTTTTCTGATTTGTTTTTCCATTGTAGAATTAAGGCCGCAAAGATAGTTAATTGTTGATTGCTTAATTGAAAAAAATATGACCTAGCTAAACCAATTAAACAACGCTTCAAATAGCGTATTGTTTGATATAAAATCAATATTTATTTTGATTCCATTAATTGTTTAAGGTTGTTTAAACCAATTTCGAGGTCATTGCCAATCATTTTATCCATATTCATAAAAAGTAGCATAAAGTTAGTGGGATATTTCATGGAACTTTGAAGACTCCAGCTAACCTTACTTTCAGTTGCATTAATTTCATCAATTTGAAATACTGCATTGGCTAAACCGGGAAAAGGTCTTATGAATTGAATTTCGAGTTCAACGCTTTTGTTTGGGATGAGCTTAGTTATTTTTTGTTGGCCTTTGCCTACATTTTTTATTGGACTATCCCAAGCTGAGACAAAACCAATTTCTGCATCGGTTCCGGAAAATTCTTTTTTCATGTTGGGGTCCATCATGGCCCATTTGCTGTAATTATCTTGATTTTTAAGGAATTTGATGTAATTAAAAATACTGGGAGGAGTTGCTGAAATGGGAATAGTTCTGACTACTAAATAATCTTTCTTTATAAAAAGAGCAACAATTAAAACTAGGGCAATAATGCCAGCTAACACAGCTAAAATGTAGAGAAGAATTTGCATGATAGTTTGTTTTTTAATGAAAGTGATTATTAAAAAAGATGATATTTTAAGGAACGAATGTAAAAATTTTGGTATGAATTGAATGTTAATTAACAGGATAATTTATCTATAAACCAAAATGCTCGCGGCCACGATTGACGCAAATAGCCTCCGAAGGAGCTATGGCGGAAAGCGTGAAGTGCCGCCCTAAAAATTAAAGTCATTGATAATTAAGTTGTTATATATTATTTTGAAAATAGTACTGTGTTATACATAGTACCGTATTTAAAATAGTTCTATGTTTGCAGCATGAATCTTGAAAACACAAAAGCACAAATGCGCAAAGGAGTTTTGGAGTTTTGCATTTTATCGGTTTTAGAAGATGGAGATGCTTATACCAACGACATCATAGCGCGCTTGAAAGCTGCCAAACTCATAGTGGTTGAGGGCACGTTATATCCACTACTTACGCGATTAAAGAATTTTGAACTGTTGCAATACCGATGGGAGGAATCGCTATCGGGACCGCCCAGAAAGTATTATGGTCTTACAGAAAAAGGTCGTAATTTCTTAAATGAACTCACTGCCACCTGGGACGAACTGGTGGAATCTGTAGCAAATACACGTACCAAACCTTTTGAAACTACGCACCATGAATAAGACCATTAGTATTAATTTAAGTGGAATGCTGTTTAACCTTGAAGAGGCAGCTTACAACCAATTGTTAAAATATATTCAAACCATTAAAAATTATTTTAGCGCTGCTGAAGGACGTGATGAAATAATAGGCGATATAGAAAGCCGCATTGCAGAGTTGTTTCAGGAGCGATTGAAAAACAAACAGGTAGTATTGGAGCAAGATGTTGCAGATGTGATAGAAATAATGGGCAAGCCAGAAGTGTATGCAGCCGAAGCTGAAACTGAAGGGAATGCTGAAGGGAATGAATCCAACAATTTTTCTCAAGAGAGCTCATATTCAAAAGAAAAAAGACGCTTGTTTCGCGATCCTGATGAGGGAATGCTGGGTGGCGTTTGTGTTGGAGTTGGGCATTATTTAGGTGTAGATGCGGTTTGGTTGCGCATTACATTTTTAGTTGGTTTGTTTTTCTTTGGAAGTGGTCCATTGTTGTATATAATTTTATGGATTGCCTTACCAAAAGCTGAAAGTACGGCTGAAAAACTACAAATGCGGGGTGAAGCAGTAACAATTGAATCGATTGAAAAAAAAATTAAAGAGGAATTTGAGCGCATCAATAAAAAAGCAGGAGAATTTACAGAAGGTGCATCGAGAACTTTGCGTGATAAGAAAGTAGGGTCGAGGGCAACTAATTTTTTGAATGAGTTGTTTGAAGCGATTTTAAATTTTATAAGGAATCTAATTCGTTGGATGGGTCGTTCATTGGGTGTTTTTCTTTTTGTTTTGGGACTTGTTTTATTTATTACTTGGTTAACTACTGTAATTGGACAAGGACAGGCAATTTCTTTTAATGATGATGAGGGAGTTTCAAGTTTTTCATTAAAAGCTTTTATGTCGGCATTTTTTGCCAACGATAAACATGTAAATATTGCAGCCATTGGTCTTGCTTTGTTTCTGCTGGCTCCAGTAATTGCTTTGTTGATTGCTGGAATAAAACTGGTTTTTTACCCACGATTTAAAAATGTGAATTGGCCTGGTGCAGTGAATGGTGCCATTTTTACAATAGGATTGATATTGTGCATAATTGCAGCAGTTTTGCTGACCAGTCAGTTTAGTGCCAAGGGCAAGATTTTAGAATCGGTTCCATTTGCGATACAGAATGCAGATACGTTATACATAAAGCCAAATATGGATAACACAGTGAATTTGAAAGAGAATTTAAGTTTAGACCACTGGAGTTTTTATTTTAATGATGGTGATGAGTTAATTACCGGAAGAATTAAATTAAATGTGGTAAATGCAGGAAATGAAAATAACTACATGACCATAGAGAAATTGGCGCGTGGAGCTGATAAAAAGGTTGCAATTAAAAGCGCAGGGCAAATTAATACATATGTAAAAGAAAACGGGAATGAACTGGTATTTAATTCTAATTTTAATTTAAAGGATGGAGAAAAATGGAGAGGGCAAAGGGTTACTTACGTTTTACATTTAAAGGAAAATCAAGTTGTAAAATTCGATAAGAATATGATTGATTTATTATGGGATGTTCCGAATGTTCAGAATTTAGATGGGGAAGAAATGCGTGGTGAAACCTTTAAAATGACGAAGGAAGGTTTAACTTGTATGAGTTGTTTGGATGTAGATGGGGAATTGTAGAAATTAATAAGGTGCATAAAGACGAAGTTTATTTTTCGTCTTTATGCATTTTATATATTAATTAAAAGTTTTACCAAAGCTTACGCCGAAAAGGGGAACAATAGCAGGTCCAATATCAGCATTAAAAATATTTATTAAAGGAGAAAATGAAAGCCTAAAGATTAATCCTTTTTCACCAATATAGCGATACCCACCGATTGGGTTAGCTATCCAATAACTTTTTTTTTCGTTAAATAATGTTACAAAAGTTCTAGAGCAATTAAAGCCTAATTCAAAGTAGTTTTTTTTATCTCCTATTAATCCGTTTATACCAAAAGTAGGTAATGCATGAATATAATATAGAGAACCCAT
>Ga0247832_1001092_pt1 | contig 50713 bp, 71 predicted proteins | sample LaCruzMarch2015__10_FD_192407 | JGI IMG/M metagenome (GOLD analysis project Ga0247832, IMG submission 192407) | Freshwater microbial communities from meromictic Lake La Cruz, Castile-La Mancha, Spain - LaCruzMarch2015_4m | ecosystem: Environmental > Aquatic > Freshwater > Lake | place: Spain... | reverse complement strand
CCTCTACGCGGTGTGCGAAGACATTCAGGAAAAGGCCGCAAAGCCTGCCACGTCGATCGCCCGGACAGCCGATGAGCAGGCGCACGAGCGGGGCTTCTACCGCGGCGAGTCCTCCGCCGCGACGCACATCGCCCGCGCGTTCAGCGCCCTCGATGCGATGGACGACGACAACTTGCGAACCGCCCTCGCCAAGTCACTTGGAGACGCCGATGCCGGCTGATCTCGACGCCCTGCCGCGCCGGCGCGAGCCGATCGACACCACCACCCTCACCGGTCTCGTCGATCTCATGGCGCCCGAGCCGGCCGCCATCAATGTCCGCGCCATCGCCCATGGCCTGGCGCAGATCAACCGCTGGGTCGGCGCGAGCGTGCTGGCCATCTGCGTCGCCCAGCACTCGCGCATGGTCTGGGAAATCTTCCGCCGGCTGTTCCCCGACGAGCGCCGCTACGGCATCCATGCGCTGCTGCACGACGCCCACGAGTACATCTGGAACGACATCACCCGCCCGGTCGAGAAGCGGATCGATGCCGATTTCCCCGGCTTTTCCGCCTGGCTGGGCAACCGCAAGAACGAGGCCGATATCGCCATCCGCACCGCGCTCGGCGTGCCCGAGCCGCCGATGCAGATCCGCGCCCTGGTGCACGAGGCCGACATGGTCGCCGCCCACCTCGAGTGGCGCCTGCTGATCCCGCCCGAGAACGGCCCCAGCCCCTTCGCCCTTTTCGCCGAGCGCCACCCCCGCGTCCCCATCCAGTCGATCAAGACCCAGCTCCCCGCCGTCGCCGAAGCCGATTTCCGCACCGCCCTCGTCACCGAACTCGAAGCCCGCCGGTGGGAGCAATGAGCCGCCACGCCCGTCGCCGTGCCGCAGCCATGCAGAGCGGCCCCGCCGATCTCGGCACACTCGCCGCAGTCGGCCGCATCGCCTTCCGCGAGGAAGGCAGCAACTGGAACGCCTGGTATGCGCTGCCCGACACGCTCGATGGCGCCCTGTTCCTCGGCTCCATCCGCATGGCCATCGTCACCCGCGACCCCGGCCGCAAGGCAGCCTTCATGGCCCTGATGCGCGAAGGCGTGGCCGACATCATCGAGGACAAGTCAGGCGTCCGCCCGATCTGGCCCAACCCCGAAGGCGCGCCCGCCCCCGAGCACGAGAGGACGGAGGAATGACCCTTCCGCCCGGCATGTTCGCCATCAGCCTCTCCGTGGTCGCTTCGGTGGACACGTCCAATGAAACGATCCACGAGATCTTCATCGACAAGCTTCGCGATCTGGCAGCGTTCGACAGGGTCTGCGACGAACGCCGCAAGGCGCACCTTGAAGCGTCCCGTTTGCCGACACCCATCTCCGAGGGCACTGAACGGCCCGTGCCTTGCAGGCGGCCGACTGCGCCCCGGACGTTCGACGAGTGGCACGAGGAGCATGGCGACGTCGTGTGGTGGTGCTGGCGCGACGGCGAGTGGCTCGGTGAACCAGCATATATCGGAACCCCGCTCGACCTCGGCCGCGGCTACGAACTCGCCATCGGCGATCACTCGTTCGTCGTCCATCTCGGCGGCTGGCCCGGCTACCACACCCACTGGACGCCACACCCCTTCCGTCCGGCTGCCCCGGAGCACGAGAGTTCGCAGCAATGAGCCAGCAACCCCTCAGCACCACGGACACTGCGGGCCGCAAGGTGGTGGCCGGCGACCGCATTCACTTCGCCTACGGCATCCCGCCCGTCGGCGTCGATGCCGATGTGGTGGAGAAGGGGGGGCGCCTGGTGGCGATCAGCCCACCGCCCCACAAGCCGCGCGAGAGCTCGCTGGAAAGCCTGCGCCGCCACGTCGGTGAGTTCTGGCGGCTGACCGCCAAGGGCCAGGTGCTGCCGTGAGCGACCGCCCCTCCCTCGACACCTGCCCCTGCTGCGCCGGAGATCCGCGCGCCGATGAGAAGTCCGCCGGCAAGGCCGTGTGGTTCGTCATCAGCTGCACCAGCTGCCCGCTGGTGATCGAGGGCCCCAAGGGCGATGCCGGCGCCATCGGCTCCACCAATGCCGCCTTTGTCGCCGCCGCCGCCCTCTGGAACCGCCGGCCGCCGCAGACGCGCCGCCACAAGGCCAGCCATGTCGGCGCGCCGGCGGTGTTCTCCCTCGAAATGGCCGCCCGGCAGCTGCGCGACGCCTTCGGTGGCGATGTCCACCTGGTCGGCTCCGCCCTCGAGCGCGCCGATCGCCGCGACGTCGACGTCCGGCAGATGCTCCCTGAGGCTGCCTTTGCTGCCCTCTTCCCGCGCGTCACCGGCCACACCTGGGAGTTCGACACCCGCTGGCTGCTGCTGACCGTTTCCATTTCGGCATGGCTCAGCCAGCAGACCGGGTTGCCGATCGACTTCCAGTTCCAGCCGGTCGGCCACGGCAACAAGCTCCACCACGGCCCGCGCAACCCGATGGGCATGCGCTTCGTGCCCGCCGAAGGCTACAGCGAGCGGCTGGGCATGATCCCCGCCGCCGGCACCGATCCGGAGGATGACTGAATGAGCCTTGACGAAAAATACCGCGACAACCTGATCAAGCTCTCCCGCCGCCTTGCCGATCGCGGCCAGCTGATCGAATCCGGCTGGACGGGTTTCCGCGCCCTCGTCATCCCGCCCAGCGCTCCGCAGCTGCAGGTCGATGAGATGAAAAAGGCATTCTATGCCGGCGCGCACCATTTCTTCGCGGCCGTGATGAGCGTCATGGACGATGGCGACGAGCCCAGCGACGCCGACCTCGCCCGCATGCAGAACGCCGCCGCCGAGCTCCGCAGCTTCGCCGCCAGCTTCGAGCGCCGCTACGGCTCGGTCGGCCGGAGATGACTGGCCATGGCCCTCCGGCACCAGCTCATCAACATCCGCTGCGGCGGCTGGCGGCTGTCGTGGACGAAGTGGGGCACGCCCCTCCGGATCAGCCTTGCCTACGGCCACGTTCGGCGCGCCCCCTGGTATGAGCACCCCCTCGCCGAGAGCCGGCGTCTCGGTCGCTACATCACCCAGAACTCGGTCCATGAGTTTCGCGATCAGCCGGGCTGGCACTGGCTGCAGATCTGTTCGTTGTTCGGGCGGGTATGGCCATGACCACCAAACCCAGCCCAGAGGACGAGAACGCCGAAGCCAGGGCCCAAGCCACCGCCGCCGCACTCGCGGCGCTCGACGCAAACACGCAGACCTGGTGCGACCATGTCGGTTGGAAGGAGCAGCTCGACCAGCTGGCTCAGATGTCGGCCGCCTTCGCCGGCGGGAGGGCAAAGGGGCCCAGCGGCGCCGAGCTGCGCATGCTCATCCTCCGGCAGCGCAGCCTGATCGACCGGTGGGTGCGACAGGTACCGCAAGGAAGGCGCGCCGCGCGTCGTGGCGCTCGCCTGCGCGGCACTTTCCGCTGACCTCGAGCCCGAAGACGCACTGCGCCCGATCGCTCGCCGCGCCCCGCTGCCGGACCTGAAGCTTAGCGGCTTCTCGGGACCAATGGTCGGTGGCACCGGTCCGCTTCCGGCAGGTGGTGCTGGCGGCCCCGGCGGACCGCGCAAGGGCCGTGGGTGATGCCCCACAACTAAGGCTTCTTGTCGCCGCCATTCTTGAGCCGCAGGATTTCCTCGAGCGTGCGCTCGATCCACTCGCGGCTGGACAGCCATCGTGCGTAGGCCTCGATGATGAACCAGCAGGTGAAACCGGTCGCGCAGGCCGCGGCCATGTGGATCTCGAGGCTGTCGCCCTTGAGGAACCAGACCAGGTTCTGCGTCGCCGGGGAAAAGATCACGCCGGCGATCGGCGCGAAGAGGATGCGGTAGAGGGCGTTCCGGCTGGTCTTCGGTGCCACCAGCAGCATCGACAGTAACACCCCAAAGGCGGACCCAAAGAACTTCGCCGCCCAGATCTGCAAGTCCATTCTCGGAGATCCCCCGCTTGCGCTCATCTGAGCATTCCTTTGACGCTGAATTCGGGCCGGAAGCGCCGGCCGCGCACGCACCCGGCGAGTCAGGGCGCCTCTTCAGCCCTGACCGCCCACTCACACACCGGCGCGTCGCGAGCTTTTTCGCAAGACGACTGCCCACTAAAACAACCCCTTAACCCTGCGGACAGCCGCGCGCCTTGACCGGCTTGCCGCCGGCCATCTCCACCCGCCGCTCGTCGATCCAGGCGACGAGACAGCGCAGCTTGTGGCTGTTGGCTTCGCGGCCGCCCTTTTCGGTCTGGGAGATGATCCGGTAGTCGGTGCCCGCCGGCGGTCGCTGCACCACCACCTCCTTCGCCCAGGCGGGCGTCGGCGGCAGGGTTCGCGGCAGCACAGCCACGCCCTGCCGGCTAGCCCCTTGGCCCGTACAGGCCATCAAGCTCAACGTCAGTAGCAGGGTACTGGCTATCCGCCGGCAGCGCGTTGATCCGTTGGCGTAGAGCATCGAGAGCCTCCTGTTGCTTTTCGGCCGCCGCCTCCAGTTCCACCGCCTTGGCGCGGTCGGAAATGCTGGCGGCTTCGGCAATGCGTTTGTCGGTTTGCATGGTCTCTATCCGCTGGCGGAGGCTGTTGGCCTCGCCCCGGGCGCGCTCGCCGTTCTGGCCCGCGACATAGCCGGTGACTAGGAGAAACAGCGCCGCAAAGCCGATGCGGCCGTTCCAGAGCAGCGCGAGGATCTTGGCCATCACACGCTCTCCCAGATGCCGGCGCGCAGCCAGCCATGCCAGTGTCCGACCATGTGCACCGAGGGCTGCAGCGTCGGCGCGTCGCGGTTGCCGTCCCACTCCCAGCTGGGGGAATCGTGCGGACGGAAGTCGAGCGATTGCAACTTGCCGCAGCCGCAGGGACAGCGGAACAGCATCCCCGCCTCGGGACGGCCGCCGCTGGTGAAAAACTCGAAGCCTCCGGCCGGCGTGCCGTCGCGATCGACATCGTCAACCAGTTGCGCCCGCACCGGCAGTGTCCGAATCTCGCCGCTCATGGTTCACGCTCCTGTCCGCCGGTGAACTCATCCCGGCTGCGCGACCGGCCGCCGCGCCGCAGCAGCACGATGATGCCGGCGGCGATCGCCACCGCCACGAGGGCGGCAAGGCCGGCGCTCGTCGGCCCGATCATCGCCGCGCTCCGGCTCTGAACGCCGCGATGCCGCCGGCCTTGCCTTTCTGCATCTGCATCCAGATCGCTCCGGCCACGGCCACGGCGATAACGCCATAGAAGACGGGCGGCACGTCGCCGAGCACGTGGAGCGCCGGTTGCACGATCTCCTGCGCCCCCGGCAGGTTTTCGAGCACGCCCTTGATCACGGTCCACAGGACGCCGAGCGCCCCGAGAATGACGGCCCAGACCTGGCCGAGCCAGGTCGAGCGCACCTCCGGCACCTGCTCCCGAATTTCCTTCGGAGAGGCTTTCGCCCGCTCTTCGGCGACCTCGCGCATCGGGCCCGCGAGGATCGCGGCGAGCAGCTCGCCGGTGGCCTCGCCGGTGTCCGGCAATCCGTTCTCGCGCTGGTAGGCGCTGATGGCCATGCGCGTATCCTTGCCGAGCCGGCCATCGACCCTGCCCACCATCACATAGCCCTTGTCGCGCAGCGCCTGCTGCACCGCCGCGACCAGTTCGTCACGCGCCGGCGTGGTCCGCGACTTCGCGCGGCTCCGATCGAGGGCCAGCACCTGGTCCAGCACGCCCTCGACCACCTCGGGCTCCGTCAGCACCTTGTTGATGCCGTCCTGCTCGTAATAGGTGTCGCCGCGCGTTACCGGCCCATGCGCCCCCGCCATGTCACAGAGCACCGGGAACGACGCCCATTCCTTTGCCAGATTGTTGCCGAAGGCGGTCCGCGACAGCTTGCCGGCGATGAACTTGTCATAGCCGCGGCGCCGCAGCAGGTGGAACGCCATGCGGTCCTGCAGGTCGGGCTCGAACAACTCGTCGCCGGTCAGGCCCATCTCGCCCTCGAGGTCGCGCAGCGTCTTCGGCGCGTCAAGCGTGTTGCGCATGAACTGCGCCGCGCCGGCGGCCGACGAACCGAAGCGCTTGGTCCATTTCGGCTGTGCCGCCTCGACCTCGTCGAGCGTCATCTCGGTCAGCGGCTTGGCCAGCTTGTCCTGTTTGTGGCCATAGATCACCTCGTAGCATTCGGGCGGCGCGCTGCTGGTCTCGGTCTCGTAGATGAACGCAAGCAGCTTCGCCGCGCCGGGCGGCACGCTGGGGGAGATGGCCATGGGTGGCCTCCGATATTGGGTTGTGGTCAGGCAGGCAGGGGCCGTGAGTGCGGTGCCTAGACCTGCGAAGTCCCTGCGTCTAAAAGTCTCTAGGAACACAGCAGGGGAGAAGCTGCGTGCAGCTCAGTAAGTTGTCGCCACGCCGCGTGATCAATTTCATCGGCCGACAGTTAAAAACACCAGATCCTGACTGGATTGGCGCTTACAATTCATTCGCCGAGGTCGAGGATGGGAACCCTTGGTCTCAGAAACCTTGGATCGACTTCAATGCGTCGAAGCTTGCGAAGATTGATCGCTCCAAGTTCGCCACCAAGCATGCCGAGCCGTTCGTCATACCCTCGACCTACGTGGTCCCGGCGCTGCTCATCAACCAGGCGCCCGCCAAAGTCCGCGTGCTGGATTTTGGCGGCGGAACCGGCAATTCATACTATTCGATCTGTCGACACTTGGCCGACCCGGCCAAGGTTGAGTGGCTGGTATTCGATGAGAACGCTGCGCTGTACGAAGTGGGGAAGGCCTTTGCACCGACGCGGCCAGAGACGCCGCCGATCTTCTGCGACGCGCTCCCGGAAGGCCCGATAGACATTGTCCACATCGCCGGCACGCTGCAATACATTGAGGATTATGCCGGTCTGATCGCCTCCCTAGCAGAGAGGTATCGACCACAGTATTTTGTCCTGACCCGGACCTATGCCGGGAACATCAAGACGTTCGTTTCGCGGCAAGTCATCCGAGGGAGCAACACGCCTTGTATGTTCCTCAATATCGACGAGCTCCGGTCGTCGTTCGTGGGCGTTGGCTATTCCGAGGTTCTATGCGCGCCGTGCAACCCGATCGAACCCACGAAGTTTGCTAACATACCCGAACCGCAGCAAATCAAGACGTCGATTGACATGGTATGGCAGGATCGCCGTCACTCGGCGCCGACCTCCAAGCCATAGATCGGAGCATTCTTTGCGGTCGGGAACTCAATCTCGGCCGCAAAACTGGTCCCGCTGGTCAGTCCCGTAGCTACGGCCCGAACTAGAGTCCGCCCGGCCTGCCCCTTGCCCATATTTGTAAGGGTGCAGGAGGCGCTATTCGTCCAGCCGTTGCACGTCGCTATGACCGTAAGATCGGTGTTGAGTGTAATCGCGTCGATCTCGTCGATCTCGAAATACGCGATCACAGAGGTTACCGATGCATCAGCGGTTTGAAGGGTCGATGAGTGTTTCATTGCTGCCACAGTCGTGCTGCCGGCCGCTTTCTTGAACTGGATTTCTCTCCAAATTGGCACCGTGCCAGTTGTCGACCCAGACTTTCGCAAGCGCAAATAACGGCGCCCAACGTTCGGACAGCCTGTGACCGTCTGGGTCGTGTCGGTAGTTCCGCTGTTGAACGTAAAGGAGTTCAGGGTCAGCCAAGACGACCCGTCTGCGGAGACCTCGATAATCCAGGTGCCCCAGCTGGTTGATCGGTCAAACTGTGTACGGAATTCCTCGAAGTATGTTGCAGAACCGAAGTCGTAGCGAAACTCATCGTCTTGTACCCAGTTGCACAAGAGCCAGTCGACGGAATCGGATGAGTTGATTGCGAACCCGCCATCGACCAAGTTGCTGAGCGTGCCACCGTTGATCGACCCACCGACCTTCGACACGGTGATATTTGCCGTCTGGTCTCCGGTGGCATACGCCGTGGTTGGAGTTGCCGCGTCGGCCTTCTGGGCTTTGACTGCGGGATCGAGCGAGTAGTTTGCACTTCGCGAGACATTAATGCCGGAACTATCGGCAAAGCCGTCCCAAATCTTGTTCTTGCCGCGCCGATACCCCGTGAAGCCGATCTGCGATTTTGCCTGATACATCCCAAGAACGGCACGATCGAGCACTAGGGCGTCAACGGGAGCTTGTAGCACCAACGTACCTGCCGCACTCGGCAGCACCACGTCCACATTGCCGGCGAGCGAATCCGGGGCTTTGAGGGCGACATAGTGGCTGCCATTGTCGACGTCCTCGTGGAAGCGCTGCGATGCCGGGGCCGACGAACTCGCCGGCGTCGCCGGAAGCTGCGCCTCGAGCGTCACCACGCGCGAGTTCGGGCTCCGAAACGCGTGCACCTTGTCCCCGGCGGCGACCGGCAGTGGCCCGCCCTGGGCCGTTTCGATATCCGGGATCTCTAGATCAGCCATGATGGCTCCTCAATAGTAGATGGCTTGCACCACGCGCCGGGGGCGGCGCGGGCGGTGTTTTTCGTGGTCGTTGCCGGTGATCTGCCGGTCGCCGCTGAGCAGCAGCGTGTCGTCACCGGTGCTTTGCATGTCGCCCGAGAGCTTGATGCGGAAGGTCGGGCGGACGGCGACCTCGATATCGCCGCCCAGAATGGCGTCTTCGGCCTGCAGCCCGCCGGTGGCCGCGATGTCGATATCGACGGCGCCGGACAGTTCGGCGATCTCGGCTTCAAGGCTGGCGGTGACCGCGAACCCGGCGGTTGCCGCGCCGGAGAGCGAGGCGTCGGCCGCTTCGAGTGCTCCCTCGACGGCCACCACCACGGAGCCCGCCCCGGCGAGCGTCGCCGCCTCGGCCGTCAGGTCCCCGGCCGCCTCGTTGGCTATCTCCGCCGCGGCGCTGATCTCGGCCGGCTCCGCCTCGAGCCCGCCACTGGCAGAGATCGAGGTTTCGACGGCGCCGGCCAGAGTCGCCTCTTCGGCAACCAGGTCGCCGTTGACGGTGAAGGCGGAGGTGACTGCGCCGGCGAGGTCCGCCGGCTCCGCGTCCAGGGAGCCGGACGCCGCAACGACAGCCGACACCGTCCCCGCGATCTCTGCAGCTTCGGCTTCCAGCCCTCCGCTCGCCGCGATGATGGCGGCGATTTCGCCGTCGATCGAAGCGGCGTCGGCAACCAGTGTCGCCGCTGCCGTGACCAGAACCGCCACGTCGGCCGAGAGCTCGGCCGTGCCAGCGGCCAGCGTGCCGCTGGTATAGATGGTGGCATCGGAGACGGTGACGGCACCCGAAAGTGTTGCGTCACCGGCCTGCAGCGTGCCGGAGGCGGCACGGATCGAGGTCGCCTCGGCGTCGGCCCCGCTCTGCATGTCTCCCGAGAGCAGCAGAACGTCATTGCCGCTCTGCTGGTCGCCCGAGAGCTTGATGCGGATGGGGCCGGCCATGGGCGCTCCTCAGTCGCCCCGGAATCAGGCCGAAGCGGTGTAGGTCAGACTTTCGAGCGAGCAGTCCTGCCCGCTGGCGATGGAGATGTTGCTGACTTCGATATCGCCGCCTCCGCCAGCGCCAGTGACGGAACCCGACAGGACGAGCGCTCCGCCCCGGTCGAGAATCTGAAAATTATCGACATCGCCGGCAGCTGCGGCAACAGCCGCGATCGGAACGCCGGCCAGGGTGATGACGCCGCTCGAGGCGGCGCCGAAGGCCGGGTTGGCGAGGCTGAAGTCCACGATCGTCGTGGTGCTGTCGCGCAGCCGGAGCACTGCGGTGCCGCCGCCGGTGTTGATGAGGCTATCGATCAGGTCGGCGAGCGCGGACCGGACGGCCGTTACGTGGGTGATACTCATGCGGGGCTCCTTAAGCCGGTAGTCGCGACGCCGGCAGGACCGCCGCTGCGGCCGACGCCGAGGTCAATGGCGATGCCTTCGGCGATGAGTTCGCCGACGCGGACGCAGTTCTCTTCGGTGACGCGATAGCTGCCGCCCGGCAGCCACTTGGCGGTGAGCTTGGTGCCGACGAGAAAGTCGGCGGGGCCGGACACGGCAAAGCGGTGCCCCACCGTCGCCGGTGTGGTTTTCTTGGGCATGGGGAAATGTCCTCTGGGGGTTAGGAGGCCGGCAGACGCTTGCCGGCCAGGGTGATCGTCACGTTGAACAGGGTGGCGTCCTGCGGACTGGGCGCGATCAGTTTGGCGATGTCGCCCGTGTCGAAGGAAGCCCCGCCCGGCAGCGAGAAAGTCGGGTCGACCGAGTTGTCGAAGGTCACGCTGCCGATCTCGACCCCGTTCTTGTAGAACAGGAAGATCGCCTCCCCGGTGGAGAAGCCCTCCGCCTTGCCGACACTTCCGGTGAATCCTGCCTCGAAGTTGATCGGCTCGCGGAAGATGTGGTTGAGCACCTGCTCGCCCGAGTACGGGAAGTCGTTGACCTGGATCGTCAGGTCGAAGAGCCCGCCGTCGAGATAATTCGGGTCGCTCCAGTCGGCGGAGTCGCCCGAGAGCTTGACGTAGACGGCCGATCGCCCGTTGCCGGCGTTGGAGACCAACGCACGATAGCCCTCTGCCTCATCGTCGTAGAGGGCACGCTCGGTAAGGTCCGCGACCGTAACGTCGAAGCTCAGCCCCGTTCCGGTGCCGGTCTTGCCCGTGATGATGGCGATTTCGCTCCAGTCCGCCGTGTCGCCGGACAGCTTGCTGGAGATGCCGGCCCGCCCGTCGCCAATATCGGAGATGAGGACCGAGAAGTCTTCCTCTTCATCGTCATAGACCGCCCGGGCGGTGAGGTTGGCCACCTGCTTGTCAGTGTTCGAGCCGATGCCGATCTGGTCGGTGTCGACAGCCTGGGCGTTGCCGATCGCCACGAACCGCAGCGGCGGCATGCTCAGACCCGGCGCGACAATATCGACGCGATAGAAGCCGCCGCGGGCGTAGATCTCGGCCAGCCCATCCGTCGCTTGGAACGGGTTGGTCTTGGTCTGCGTCAGCTCGGAGTCGGCATAGATCTGCGCCGGCGGCAGGCCCTGGCGCTCCTGCCGGACCCGCACCTGCGCATTGGTGATGATGTTGCCGGCAGCATCGGTGATGTACTGCCGCCACGGGGCGTAAGGCATGAGCCGATGTCCTCAGTTGATCTGCGTGCCGCGGATGTCGCCGCTGCCGGTCTTTTTGGCGTAGCTGGCGCCATCGATCGCGGCGCCCTGCGGACCGCCCTGGCCGGGCTGCTGTTCGTCGGCATTGCCGCCGTGATGTCCACCGGCGCTACCGACCCCTCCGGGCGGGCCGCCCGGTCCGCCGTAGACGCCCGACGAATTCGGTCCGGTCCACCAGTTGAAGCTGGCGTAGGAATTGCCGCCAGGGCCGGCGGCATCCTGGCTGCCGGTGCCGCCATCCTGCGCATTGCCGGGTCCATCGCCCCCGGGTCCACCGGGAATGCCGGCGCCCCCACCGCCCCCACCACCCCGCGCCTGGTCGAGATTGAGCACGTCCGCGCCGCCGCCGCCGCTGCCGCCAGCCCAAATCTCCGCCGCACCGACGTCGAGGAAGAGATTGATCGGATAGCGCAGGTAGAGCGCCGTACCGCCGGCCTCGCCGTTACTCGGGTTCTGCGTCGGGTTCCAGCTTGCGCCGCGCCCCCCGCGACCGCCTGGTCCCTGCCCACGGCCGCGGGCATAGAGGTTGATGATGATGGTGTAGAGCACCAGCGTCGTCGCGCCATCGGCCTGCGCCTCGTCATCGAGCGTGATCGAGGTGTCGGGGTCGATCGAGACGATTCGCGGATAGTCCACGAGGCCGGGGCCACCCACCGGCATGCCCACAGCGAACTCTGATGTGTCGTCCACGAGGATCGTGGCGCTGCCGTCCGTGCGCGTGCCGGTAAAGCTCAGCGTCGGCCAGCTGCCAATGGTGAAGGCTGGCGCCCCGAGCGCCGCTGCGCCCAGGATGACGCCTTCGGGGATGAACGCATTGATCGTGTCGCCGTCCACCGGATCGGGAAACAGCGTGTCATGCACCGTCCGCAGGTTGATACCGTTCTGGTTGACGTTGAACGAGATCGACTTGTTGGCCACGTCGTCGGAGGCGCGCTTGGTGTAGCGCATCTCGATTGCCACCACGTCCCAGCCATGCTTGAGCGGCTTGATCTCGACGATCTGCACCGGCACCAGCTCTGCGGCACCCGACGCGTCCTGCAACCCCCGCGCCGCCAGCTGGTAGCCGCCGCCGATTTCCGGCGGCTCCTGCGTGCCGCGGAAAAGGCTCCACGCAAACTCGCGCGGCGGCTTGCCGTAGCGGCCGATGATCAGGTCGATGCAACGGTTGGCGGCCGAGCTGGCGCCAAGCGGCAACCAGGTGCCCCAGACCTTGCGAATGGCCGGCTGGCCGTAGTTCTCCTCGTTTTCGGGGTCCGCGCCGACCTGGAAGCCGGGGAAATTGTCTGTCGTCTGCCCTTCGAGCGGATTGCGCTGCGCATAGCGCATCCACACTTCCGAGACGCGCCGCGACTGCTGCTCGCGGATCCTGAGCGTATCCACAACGTTGATGCGGTCATCGTAGACCGCCGCGTCGGTGGGGATCTGCCGCAGCACCTGCAGAAACACTTCGGCGCGGAGATCGTCCCAGCCGATACAGAGCCCTGCCTGGACGATCAGCTCGTCGATGAGCTGGTTGACCGGCGTCGGCTCGGGAATGAAGCGTGTATATTCGCGCCGCAGGTACTCGGTGACTTCGTCTTCCCAGTCGTCAACTGGGTTCCAATCCGCGTCCCAGCCCGGCACGTAGCCTGTGGTCAGCAGATCGACGATTTCGGCCGGGTTCTTGGCATCGACCAGCAGGCCGACCTGCACCCGGTCCTCGCCCTTGTGCGCCTGCGGCTCGGTGCCGTAGAGGCCGCGCTCGACAAAGCTCAGCGTATCGCCCGACCGCGTGAACTCGATGGTCTCCTTGCCGCCGATCGAGAGCAGCCCGGAGGCTTCATAGTCCTCGTCGCCAATGCCGGCAGGCGCCAGCGTTGCCCCGGTCGCGTCCGCGGCGATGTCGGCGCTGAGATACCCCTTGTTTGGCCGCGGCGCATTGGCCCGGTCACCGTCGAGATATTTCAGCGGATCCTTGGCGATCAGCGTGTAGAGGCCGTCCGGCGTCGGCCCGTCGAAACTGTCGACGAAATAATGCCGGGTTTCCATCTCGGCCAGTGCCTGGTCGGCAAAGCCCATGATCAGCCGCAGCGGCTCGCTGCGGAGGAAGGGCTGCCGGGCCCGGAACTTGCTCCAGAAGCTGCCCTGCCCATAGGCGCTGTAGGGCCGCTCGGTGACATACTTGTCAAAGCCCGGGCCGGTGTCGGGATACGGATGTTCCCTGAACTGGATCCGGACGGTGCCCCGGGTCCCCAGCGACTCGCCCGGTTCGAGCCGGGCGTGCGTGAAGTCGACTGAGACGATCGACTGGATCGCCCGGATCGATTTGCTCAGATAGTCCTGCGGCTCGGCAAAGCGCAGCGTCACCGGCGCCGGGTCGAACACCTCGCGCACTGGACAGGTGGCAATGGTGTTGAAGCATTTGGCCGGACTGGCTTCGCCGATCGTCGCCGTGCAGGTGCCGGCTTCAGTGGTCTCGCCAAAGCGGAGCTGGCACCAGTCGATATCGAGTTCGGCATAGAGCACCGCCTGCCGGATGCTCATGTGGCGATGCCGTCCATCGGCAGCGTCACGTCATATTCGCCGGTCCGCTGGCTGATCACCGGCTTGGTCGAGGCACTGGCCCAGCAATAGCCGGCGTCTCTGCCGTCCCAGCTGTAGAAAAACGGCACGCCGCGGTTGAAGGCGCGGATGAAGGGCCGCACCCTGGCCTGGTAATAGTCGGGGTCGATGAGCCGGATCGTCGGGTTCGACGAGCGCTTCGCCGCGGTCACGATCGAGCCGAGATAACGGCTGCCCTGCGAGTAGCCGTTCATGAGCGTGACGTCGTCGCCATCGCTGATCGGCGTGTGGCCGACCTCGATGCCGTTATCGAGGGTCAGCACCTCGCCGGCATAGTAGGCGCCGATGAAAGGCGCGGTGCCGTTCGGCACCAGCCGCAGTTCGAGCTCGGCCAGGTTGACGTCCGAGATGCGCAGGAACGCCGGCTCGTCATTTCCGAGGAGGCTCGCGGCATTGAGCTCCACGAACACGGCGCCCTCTTCGGCCGTCTTGCCCCAGATGGCGACGCTGCAGCCGGTCGAACCCAGATTGTGGTAGCCAATGCCCACGGCCTGGATCAGCCCGTCGCCCGCCAGCACCACATTGATGGTGATCGGGTCGGTCGCCGTCGCCGCCGTCCACACATTGTCGGTGCCGGGATTGGCGGCATTGGTGATCGGGTCGTCAGCGGTTTCGCTGTCGGCCGTGATGTAGGCTTCGCGCACCTGATTGTCCCAGAGGATCACCGGGTCGTGCGGTTCGAACCCGACCGGCGGCGTCAGCACCAGGGCGGGGGCAAGGAAGAAGGCCAATTGGTCGGTCCGCTACTTGTAGCTGACGCTGAGCTTGACGCCGCGGTCGTCGAGCTCGTCGCTGAGCCGTTCGAACAACCCGCCCACCGTCTCGCGCTTGTAGCTGTCGCCGTAGAGGTTCACGCCGACATACTTGCTCTGCGGCGCTGCGGCCGCCGCCGGGATCGCCGGCGTGGCCCCTGCCCCGCCGCCGCCCGCCATGCTTTTGGACGTCCGGCTGACCGACATGACGTCCGAGACATTCTTGGCCGCCGCGAGGGCCGCCACAGCCGCGAACGCCGCGCCGCCGATCGGCCCGAACACGGCATTGCCTGCCGCATACGCCGAGGCCACCGATTCCGCGCCCTTGAGCACGGCGGTCGCCACCGCCAGTTCCTTGTTGTCCTCGAACGCCGACGACAGGCTCGAGGAGAGATTGGCGAGCGCGCCGATGGCGGTGCCCGCGGCATTGGCCGTGGCATTGCCCACTGCCCGAGCATAGGTCTCCCAGCTAATCGCCCCGGCCGCCAGCAGCTCGTGGAGTCCCCTCAGTTCGGACCCCAGTTCCTCGAACGGCGTGCGGTTGGCCATCGTCAGCTGCGCGCCCTCGGCCGCCAGCTGCACCTCGGCGTAGCGCGTCGCGAGGGCGTCGATCTGCGCCTCGAGCGGCGCGTCGATCGCCAGTTCGGCTTCTTTGGCCGCATTGAACAGTTCTGTGCTGGCGCGAGCCCGCTCGGTTTCGAAGGTGGCCTGCCCGAGCGCGGCCGTGCGCGCTTCGATGCCGGCGATCTCCTGTTCCATCTGCGCCACGGCGCCGCCGAATTTGTCGGCCGGAGACTCACGCTTCGCGGCCGAAGCGGCGCCCCGCGCACCCTCCTCTGCCTTGCGCCGGCGGTCCGCTTCGTCCATGTCAGAGATCACGCTGGCAAACGTCTTTTCCGCCGCGAGACGTTCGATGGAGCCGCCGCTGGCTTTGGCCTCGTTCAGCGCCGCAACTGCCTGTTCGCGCGGCGAGCGCAGCTCCGGCCGCAGGCCGCTGATCTTGCCGATCGCGGCGGCGAACCGCTCGGCGTCGGCGATGGCATCGTCGAACGCCGCCTCGTTCCTCAGCGCCGAGATCGCGGCCCGAGACGCATAAGCCTGGGCCTCGACGGCCAGCAGGTTCTGGCCCAGCGTGAAGGCATCGTTGGCCATATCGCGCAGCGCCGGATCGTCGCTGGTATTGTAGAGCTCGCGCGCCGCCTGCATGGCGGCTTCTATGTCGGGAACCGTGCTGGCGGCCGAGAGACCCAGATCGCGGATCAGCTCAACCTGCTGCTGCACCTTAGCAAGCTCGGTATCGTCGCCGCCCAGCGAGGCGCCGACCTTGCGCATGTCCCGAACGAAATCGGCGCTTTCCTGCAGCGACTTGTTAGTAGCGTCGATCTTTTCCTGCAGCTTGCCGGCCGCTTCGGCCTGCTCGCTTAGACTTTTGGCAAGGTCGGAGAGGACCACACCGCGCGGTAGCATCTGGGCGCGCTCCAGCGCGCCGGTCGCCGCCTCCCGGGCCCTGTCATACCCACGCGTCAGCTGCTCGATTAGCTCAAGATGAGTCGCTAGCGCCTCCTCAGCCTTGGGTGTTTCGTTGGTGATCGCGCCCACGAGCTGAATAATCGCGGCGACTGCCGCCACAGCGCCGATCGTGAAGAGCGACACGGGACTGATCACCGCAAGAAAGGCTGCACCCAGCGCTCGCACCGCGCCGGCGGCGCCCATAGGGCCGAGGACGGCGCTGAGCTGGGTACCCTGCTGCAAGCCGATCGTCAGCGGGTTCATGCCCATTGCTGCAGTAACGGCGACGTCCTGAAACTGCGCCGCGATATTGCCGGTTTCGAACCGGCCCGCCCGTTCAGACCGGACAGCAGCGTTGTCGTTGCGAACATGCGTGTCGGCAACGCGCGAATCCGTCACCTGCTGTTGCGCATCACGTACCCGCTGCAGGTCGATGACCTGCTGCTGCCGCAACCTCTCGATTACGGCAGCGGCCTGCACTTCGGTGGCGAGACCCCGCTTGACGGCATTGTCGGCGCTGACCACCGCCCGTTCGATCTCGCGCTGCGCCCGGATCTCGGCCGCCGCCACGGGGTCGATTGAAGAGCGCAGCCGGTCCCAGGCGGCCGCCGTGCGGGCAATGCCACCGGCTGAAGCCTGCATAACCCCTACCCCGCGCCGCTGCGCCTCGGCCAGACGCTGGTCGCGATCGTAGAGCTGGTCCACGGCCCGCTGGGCGGCCGCCATGGCGCGCACATACTCGGCCGACCCCGCGGTCGCACCCCGGGCATCGACGATCAGCTCTGTGATCTGCGTTTCGTCAGCCATCGGTTTCCAACTGCGGGGTTTGTTCCAGCTCGTCCTCGGGCGTCGCGTGGCGGGCACTGAGGAAGGCGTCGTCCAGATCCTCGAGCACGCCGATCTCCCAGGGCGCGAGGTCGATGCGGTTGAGCGAGAGAAAGGCCATCAGGTCCGGCCACTCCCAGGGCGAGAGCCCCATGCCGGCGCTGCCCTTCCGGCGCCGGAGCCGGAAGAACAGCCGCCAGAGATAGTCGAGTTCGGGCGGACGCGGGGGGCACTCCAGAAGCGCCTCGTAACGCGCCCGGCGTTCGGGCTTTCGGGCCCGCTTCACCAGGCCCTTGAGGACGTCGCCATAGGGCGTACCATCCTCGGTCGGAGTTCCTAGGACGAAGGCGCGCTCGGCGTGGTCGATGAGATCGACGCAGAGCGCTTGGTAAAATTTCCCTCTTCGGTCAGGTGATCGACCACCTGGGCATAGGCCCAACCCATTTTCGGGTGCATGAACACCATGCGGACGTTGTCGTCGCTGAACGGGATCGGATCGGGCCCGAACAGGGCACTCTTGACCGTCGACCACCCCAGCAGGCGGCTCGCCACCCAATTGACGTTGTCGAGCTTCTGCTCATCCACCGAGCGCTCGTCCGGCTTGACCTTGCGTCCGTTGACCTGCTGCGCGTGCTCCAGCGCTTCCTTCTTGAGCCGCGCCTTGCTCGATGAGGTGGAATAGGCAACAGCCTTGTCATGGCCGGGTGGCGCCAGCTGCAGCACCCAACCGGTCGGCTCGGTGGTGCCTGGCTTCAGGATCGCCAGCTCGAACAGTTCGTCCGGCAGGAAGGCGTCGATGTCCACGACGTCAGTCGATGGCTTTGTGGTCATGGTCTGTCCTCTGCAAATGAGAAAGGGCCGGGGCGGCACCCCCAGCCCTCAGGGCAAGGGCAAAGCGCCCCGGCCTTTGCATGTCGCGGCGTGCCGGCCGCGATCTTGAGGGTTCCGCTACGAAGCGTTCGACCGCTGGAACGAGATCATGGTCGGGTCATAGGCGCCGCCGCGCTCGTCCTTTCCCACCAGCTCGAGCGGGATGGAGAGCGTCTGCGTCATGCCGCCGGCTTCCATGCTCTTGGCCGACTTCTGCACCCCACCCAGCGTAAAGTTGGGCACATGGATGGAGAAGAAGTCCTCGGGCGCCGCATCCGGCTCGGCCGCCAGCACATGCAGCGATAGCACCTCCTCGCTAAGGTGCCGGGCCACCTGCTCATGGTCCTGCCGCAGCATGGTGATGTTCATCGTGATGCCCATCAGCCCGGTGAACACGTCGGGCGAATAGCGGGTGCCGGGTACGCCGAAGGTCTTTGGCGCATTGGCGCCGATGTCGAAGGTCAGGTCGAAAGCGCTGCAGTCGGCGACGTCTTCGTCGCCGAGGCGCACCGCGGCTTCGATCACCGCCAGAGGCACGGCCGAGTTTTCCGCCGGCGAGGTAAAATGCGGCGAGGCGCTGTCCTCGACGCTCTCGAACCGGCCCGTGCCCGTCCAGTTGGCATCGAACAGCAGGATGCCATCGGGCTGCATCGTGAACTTGCCAGACTGGAACACGCAGTCGGTGAACACTTCCGACGCATCGATATCGACCTCGTGATCTTCCCAGGTGAAATAGCGCTTCTGCAGCGCACCGGCCGCGGGATTGATCAGCACGCAACCTGGCCGGGTCACGGTGAAGTCGGTATCCGGCGACGCGTTCGGGGTGAGCGTCTCGGCCACGGTGATTTCGAGAGCCGTGAGTGCGGTAACCAGCAGGTTGCGGTTCATGTTGGCGGCGTCGGCAACTTCGGTCAGGCGGATGACCTGGCCGACGCGCAGCCCTTCAGTGATCCACGACCCGGCCGCCGCAACGATGGCGTGTTCGGTCACCGTGATGCTGGTCATGTCAGCCTCGGTGATGGCGAGATTGGCACTGCCCCAGGTGCCGCGCATGATCGCTTCGATCACGTCGTCATAGGCGCCGATGGCCAGCTGCCCGCCTTCGCTGCCGGTGGCCCCTTGCGAGCCGTGGCGGCCACGCGAGCGCATGCCGTCGCGCCGCACCTCACCGCTGGCTGTGACCGCCTTGGTGAGCGCACCGCTGCCGCCGGTACCGGTCGAGCGGAAGATCTTGGCAGCCGCGCCGCTGGCCTGCGAGCCGAGAGCCGACTGCACCTTGTAGGCGGAATAGCGGTTCGAATTGCTCTGGAACACCATGTGAGCAGCTCCTCGATGAGAAAAGTGTGTTGAAGGGCGCCCGCTAGGTGCGAGCCGCTATGCGATACGACCGCGAAACAGAGATCCCAGCGAGTCGCGAGCTCCTATGCGAGGCGACCGCGAAACGAAACTCAGGCCCGGTGCCAGTACTCGAAGGGGATGCGGCAGGTGCGCCGGAAGTAGACACCCTCTTCGTCGGCCGCGCCGTCATCGTCTTCGTCGGTGCTGGGCGCCCAGGTCCGCACGTAGCAGCCCGGCGTCACATCGTCGTAGAGCACCTTGGCCCGAAACAGCTCGCCGGCGGTGTCCGCCAGTTCGGTTGCCCGGTCTTCGCCCTCGCCCTTGGGGACGAAGACGTGCAGCTGGATCAGCCTGTCGTAGTACCAGACGCTGTTGCCGGGTTTGCCGGCAGCGTAGATGCGGCTGCCGCTGCCGACGATCTCGAAGAACAGCCAGGGCAGCGGTTGCCCGTCCTCGCCCTTCGGCCTATCCGTGCTGCCGTTCTTGAACAGCACCGGTGTCGTCGTCCAGAGACCCGCAAAATAGGTCCTGACCGCCGCCTTTGCCCCGGCATAGCTCGCCATCTCAGCGGCTCCGGATGATCAGCGCCGGGAAGCGCACGTTGGACCTGTTGTGCGCCGTCGCCCCGCCCCCGCGAGCCGCCGCGCCGCCCCAGTACCAGGGTTGACCGGCAGAGGGTTGCGCCATCTGGTCGATTTGCCGCGACTCGATCACGGCTCGATACGTGAACCGTATCTCGGCGATGTTGCCGAACCGCCGCTTCAGCCGTCGCTCCGCCTGCTGGTAGACCTGGGCACTTCCCGGCACCCTCAGTCTCATGGCCGGAATCTCGATCTTGCGCGCATAGGGCACGGTGTTGGTGATCGAGATCTCCTGCCCGGGCTTCCAGCCCGCCAGGTTGGCTGCCGGCGCGCCGTCGATGAACAGCATGTGGCTGGCGCGATACTCGCCCGAGAGCACCGGCGAGAGCGAGAACAGCACCTCGAACGCGTACTGGACCACCTGCGCCAGGCGCACGTAGTCGTAGACGATGATGCCGAACGGCCGCACGGACTCTTCGGGCACGCCCTCGCGCCCATCGACATGCCGCACGAAGGCATTGGGCCGCGGATTGGCCGTCATGATCCTGCCGTGCTCGCGACGCGCAATCCGCGCATGCGTTGCCGTCAGTTGCTCTATCGTCGCCTGCGCCGCCACGGCGATCGAGCGGCTCGCACCCACCAGCCGGACCATCAGGGCCCACCCCCGCGCACCTGCAGCTCATAGGCGACGAGACGGCCCTGCACCCGGCGCGTGTTGCCGTCGGCCTTCTCGATATTGAGTTCCCGGCCGGCAAACACCACCTTGTCGCCCTGCACCACCGGCAGCGGAAACTGCACGGCGATGAGGTCGCTCACCATCACGATCAGCCTCTGGTCGCCCTGCTTGACCGATCCAACGATCGCCGCCGGGTCATAGTCGACAATCCGCGCATGGCAGTCCCAGTCGAAGAACGGCCGGTGCGGTCCCGCCCCCGAATAGCGACGGATATTGATCGCGTCGAACCGGCCGAGCGCCCGCCGATAGGCTGCGTCGACCTGGTCGAAATTCATCGCACCGCGGCCCGCACGGCCAGGTTGGTGTTGGCCCCATAGGTGCCGGTACTGGTGACCACGGCGCGCAGCGCGTCGCCGAGAATGCCGTCCAGCACGCCCTCGGCGCCGAGCGCAGCCACGGCCGCGACAGCCTTGGCCGCGAGACCGTTGATCGTGCAGGCCTTGCGCGCCGACGTGGTGGCAAAATCGAGCCGCGCGATGTCGATCCAGTCGCCACCCGCCCCCAGCCGCGTCTGCACCCTGACGATGCAGGTCGTGCCGCCCGAGCCGCCATAGTCGAAGTCCGCCTCGAGGGTGACGGCGTTCATGCCGTCGAGTCGGTCGATGAGCGCCTGCGCGCCTCCCTGCGAGGTCACACCCGTAGTGATCACCGCTGCGGTCAGCTCGCCCGTGATGGCCAGTTGGCCCAGATTGTAGACGCGGCTCATGCGAACATGCCCCTTCGGAACGGCTCGATCTTGGATTCGACGCTGGGCGGCAGCGATCCCGCTTCACCCACGGCGCCGACCCAGTATTCGGTGCGCATGACGCCGGGGATATCCTCGACGCGCACCAGCGGGTCCCTGCCCTTGGCAGCCCAGTAGCTTGAGACCAGCTCGACCGCCGCCGCCTCGAGAACCGGCGGCAGGTCGCGGCCGGCTTCGCCCGGCATCAGGTAGCCGGCGTCGAAGACAATCGAGACCGACTTGGCCCAGTGCCAGGAACACGGATAGCCGTCGGCCGTCAGCCGGGTTAGCAAACCGGTCTCTTCGTCGAGCCGCAGCTCGGCGAGATCGACATCGTCGTCATCGACAGCCAGCGACACGATGCTGGCCACCGGGAAGCGGGCCAGAACCAGCACCGCGGCGACGTTGGGTACGCCCCAGCAGAGCTGCGTCAGCCGCTCGCGGCAGAGGCGTCCGCCGATATGCGCCTCGAGGTCGGAACTGGCCTCGGCGATCTTGGCCAGCAACAGCGCGTCGCTGGCCGAATTGGTGATACCGAGCTCCGCCTTCACGCGCTCCAGCGTCGTCATCGACGTGAACGTCGAGGGCGTGGTGATGCTGACCTTGGATTGCACGGCAGCCTCGCTGGAAACGCGCCAGACTATTCGGCCGGCGCCGCTTCGTAGCTGGCGCCGTCGGTGAGCTCATAGATCTCGGCCTCGGGCAGAGACCCCTTGAACGCATAGACCGCCTTGCCGTTCTCGAAGGTGAACGTCACCGACCGGTCCTCGGCCACATCGACGCCAGGCGCTTTGGCGGCCAGCGCCGCCGCTGCGACGGCCGTCACCTTGGGCCACGGGGCCATCACGAAGAGCTTCTGCGCCCTGCCGGTACCCCGCGACGCACCCTTGACCGGCTCAGCGGTCTCCAGCAGTGCGCGCAACTGAGCTTCGGCGTCCGCAGCGGTCTTGGCGGCAGCGTCATCGGCAGCGATCTGCTCCGCCGTGCGCACCGGGCTCTGCAGCCCGGCAATGATCTCTTCGCGGGTGTTCTTGTCGGTGAAGGCGAGGTCCGGACGCTTGGCGGCCAGCTCGAGTAGGCTGGGCTTTCCCATGCGCTCGTAGTTGACCTGCTCGGTGCGGGTCAGGGTGACCACCGCAGCGCCCGCCTCCGCCTGCGCCAGGCGGGGATCGGGATGCGCTTCGGCCTTGCCATCGGGATCCCGGGCCGCGACCTGGCGGCGGACCCAGCGCTCGCCAAAGTCCTCCGTCAGCTCATAGACCGTGTCCTTCTCGTAAACCGGGAAGGGCTGCGGGCCGGCCTTGTAGAAGGCACGTTCCGTGAAAAGGTAACGCATCTCGATCTCCTGCGTGTGTGTGAGGGGGACCGCGAGCCGCTAGTCGACGATCGCCGAAGGCAGCGGCTGCGACTGGTAGCGCGGCGCCCAGAGGATGTAGATCGCGGTGAGCAGCTGCGCCCCGGCCGAACCGGTGTCGGGGATGGCCACCTTGAGGCAGTCAAAGCCGTTGTCGACGTCGAGATCCTCTCCCTGGATGTCGATGGCAAAGATCGCCTGCGCCTCGGCCGATGCGGCGTCGGTATAGGTGTTGGCGGCCGCCTGCAGCACCGTGGTGAACTGGCCGATACCGGTCTGCGCGCCGACCTTGGCGTCGATCCGGGTGAAGTTGAGTTCCTTGACGCCGGTGGCGCCGACATCCTGCGCCTGTGTCATGGTGATGACCGGATCGTCACCGGCGACGCCGGCGGCCTTCATCACCAGAACGGTGCACCGCTCGTAATTCTTCATCGACACATAGTCGCCGGTATTGGCGCCGGACTGCGAGTCGACCGGCACGATGGCCATGACGACTTGGGCCTGCTCCACGAAGCAGGCGTTGGGGGTGAACATGTTTCAGCTCCTGGCTGGGATTCGCGGGGGAATGGCGGTTAGGCACGACACGACGCGCCCACAAGGGCGCGTCGCTGATCTGCTGGAGGGAGGTTTAGCGGGCTTCGAGCGCCACGAAGGCGGAGAGAGTGTTCGAGCCGTTGGCCCGGGCGATCGGGCTGCTCCACCACGGCTCGCCAGCGACGCGGAACACGAACTTGAAGGCCGTCACGTCCTGGTCGAAATAGAGGTGGATCGATACGTCGGTGCGGATGCCGCCGGCCTTGGTGGCCGCCATGTACTTGGAGAAGTCGGCAAAGACGATGTCGCCGACGTCGCCGGCAGTCTTGCACACCTCGTGAGGAATGACCGGCTTGCCGAGCAGCAACCCAAACGGCGAAGCGTTGATGCCACCGGGGGGAATGTAGGCCGGTCCTCCACCAACATTTTCAGTGCCGGCGACGTTCTTGACCGGAATCGTCATTCCCAAGAGCTGCGGTTCGAGATCCTGGTTGATCATCCAGATGGCGTTCTTGCGGCACGGTGCGTACATCCGCGACCACATCTTGAAAACATTCATCGACAAGAGAGTGTCAGCAGCTTGCGAGCCCTCCTTGCCGACGACCACTAACGCCGGTGAACGGAGAATGCCGAGCGGCTGGCCGACACCTGTGCCGTCAAAGATCGCGTTCGAGACCTTGTAGTTGATCTTCTCCGGCGCCTTCTTCATCAAGTGCCCCGCCAGAAGAGGGGCATCATCGAGCAGCTCTTCGGTAACCGGCACCAAAGCCGTCAGCTTGTGAAGGCGCGCATTCATGGGTTCGAGCGCCACCTTCGACGCTGTCATCGCAGACCCTTCGCTTTCCCAGTAGGCCTGCACCCCGCCGGTCGTCTGCCACGGAGTGGTTTCGTCCTTGGGAATGGAAACGGAATTCGAACCCGTCTCCATCTTGTCGCAGCGGCTGATCAGCTCTTCCTCGCCCAGAACCTTGTCTACAATACGCGCCTTGAAGTCCGGCGGGATGGCAAACCCACCATCAGCGCCGATGGCCTCGCTGCTATAGGTGCTGGTGGCGTTCAGCAGCCGCTGTGTGGCCCCGTCGTCCTTGAGGGCCGAGGCTTTGACGCACTGCGCGAACTCGCCGAAGTTCTTGAAGCCGCCCGTGCCGGGCTGGTTGCGCGGCTCGGCCGGGACGCGGCGATTGTTCGGGTCCTGCCGGTTTTCGTTCTTCGGCTCGGGCGGAGCGCGCCGACCCTGCCCCTGCGCCACCAGCGGCTTGAGCGCGGCGATGCGCGCCTTGACCTTTTCCATCTTGTTGCCGATCTCAGTGATCTCGGCGACCTGTTCGTCGGACAGGTCATCGCCCTCTTCGACCGAGTCGATGATGGCGGTCGATTCCGCCTCGAGATCTGAGAATTCGGCCTCGGCGGCTTCCAGCCGGTCGGCAACCGAGGGTCCCATCAGGATCGGGAACTCGTGCTCGAGCGCCGCGGTCGAAGCCAGCGATGCGGCTGCAAGGATCGACAGGCCACTGAGGGCCCGCGCAGTGGACTGCAGTTTCATTGGGATTGCTCCAGGTTGCGCGGGCCCAGGGCGCGGGGTTCGGGGCTCTACCCGGCTTGCGCCGGAAAGCTTCAGCGGCGCCGCAGCGCCTCGAGCCGCGTCAGCGCGGCCAGTCGCCGTGGCTTCAACGCCGACGGCAGGTTCTTGAAACGGTCGCCATGCGAGAGACAGGCGGCGACCTTGAGGTTCTCGACCAGCTTGTCGGCAAAGCCTGCGCTCACGGCTTCCTTGCCGGCGAACCAGGTCTCATCGTCCATCCAGTCCTTGACCGCCTTGGCGGTGTTCTTGGTCCGCGCCACATAGACTTCGCGGATGGTCTCGTTGACGGTGTCAAGCAGCGTCGCCGTGCGGCGCATGTCGTCGGCGCCACCGGCCGCGAACGTCCAGGCGTTGTGGATCATCACGAACGCGCCCTCGGCGATGCGGATTTCGTCGCCGGCCATGGCGATGAAGCTGGCGGCCGAGGCCGCGAGGCCGTCGATATGCACCTTCACCGTCGCCTCGTGCTCGGCGAGCAGCGTGTACATCGCCTTGCCCGCGAACACGTCGCCGCCTTCCGAATTGATGCGGCAGTCGATGGCCTTGACCTTGCCCAGGCCCTTGAGATCGTCGGCGAACTGCTTGGCGGTGACGCCATCGCCATACCAGTCCTGGCCGATGATGCCGTAGAGGTAGATCTCGGCGTGGTCGTTGCCGCGGTTGAGCATGCGGTAGCCCGCCGGCGTTTTCGCACCAGCGCGGTTGTTGATCGGGGCCATGTCGGACTTCCTAGCTTCGGCAGAGGACCGTGACGGTCTCGCCATTGAGGTCGATGGTTCGGAGCGCAAAGCCTGCCAGGGCTTCCGGTACCCCCTCGGCGGTCGGCGACCCGACCACGGCCTTGGGCACCGCCAGGGAGCCGCGCACGGTCACCGTGCTGGTGTCGGTCAGCGTCAGCGTCAGCACGCCGTTTTCGTCGAGCATCCCGCCAGCAATGCTGACGCCCGGCTCGGCCGTCACGCGGCCAACCGAAACGGTGGAGCCGTCGCTGAACGCCAGCACCAGGTTGCCGTCCGCATCGACCAACCCGCCATCGAGCGAGCGCCCGGGCGCACCTGGCTGCGGTACCGGTACCGGCCCGGCATCAAGCCGCCGGCCATCTGCAAGGCTCACTGCCCAGCGTCCTTCAGCGGTGATCACCACGTCGGCAATGCCGACACCATCCCTGGCCGGGGGAATCTTGCCCACCGCAGCATCGACCATCTGCGACAACAGGGGGGTCACATCCTCCACCGTCACGCTGGTGCCTGGCTTGCCCGGCTCCGGCGGCGGCAGGTCGGCAACCGCGGCGGCAATGCCCTGGGCGATCAGCGGCCTCACCTCGTCGAGCGTCACACTCGTCCCCGGCTCTGCTGGAGGCCGCTTCGCGACGGCGGCATCGATCATCGCCTGCATCGCCGAGAGATCGATGGGACCGCAGTTGATCAGCTCGCCATCAGTGCGCACGAGCACCAGGTTGCCGGCGCCATCGACGAGACCTCTTGCGACGCCCATGCCATCTCTGGGCACCGGCGCATTGCGAACCGCCGCCTCCAGATCCTTGATGCGCCCGATCGCGCCGGAGACCACGGCGACGAGGCGCGCGAAGGCCGTCGGCTGCTTCGGGCTGCCGCCCGTCGCCTTGGCGAGCACCACCGGGTTGCTCCGCGCCATCACGCCGCCTCCAGCATGGCGACCAGCTGGTCGACCATGGCGTGTGCATCGGCATCGTCGGGCAGGTCGTCGGCCGGGTCAGCGGCCGGCGGGGCCGGCGGTACTGCCGGCTTCGGCGCCTCGGTGCCGATCTTTTCCAGCGTCGTGTACGACTGCTGCATGGTGTGCTTGTCGCCGGCGTTGCCGATCGTGTTCTCGTCCTCGAGCTCGAGGATGCGATTGGCGCTGTAGGCGCCGACCTCGCGCATCAGCTTGTAGTATTCGCCCCGGGTCTTGGAATCGCCGCGCATCAGGGCCCGCATGTTCATCTTGGTGTAGAGCTTCTGCCGGTTGTTGACGCCGAACAGCTTGTAGTCGGCCTCGTCCTCGAACCGCTTCACCCAGGGCGACACGCTGTCGATGACGACTTCGATCGCCTGGTGCTCGATGTTCGAGAACGTCGCGCGGAGGAGGTGCATCACCTTGTGCGGCGGCACGCCAAACCAGCGGCAGACTTCCTCCACCAGGTACTGGTGCAGTTCGAGGAGCTGGGTTTCCTCGGCATTGAGGCCGATGCGCTTGTAGTCCGCGTCATTGTCGACATGGACGGTCGTGTGGGCCTTGCCGATGCCCTTGTAGAGCTCGTCGAACTCCGCCTTCTGGCGCTTGAGCCCGGCCGGCGATAGCCCCTTCTTGTTGATGACGACCCCGGAGGGGTTCGCACCATTGCCGAAGAACTGCGCACCAAAGAGCTGAGCAGCCTTCGCCCAACCGAGCGACTGGCTGGCATAGTTGATGACGTTGACGCCGACCACGCCCTCACCGAAGCCGCGGATATGGAACAGGTCGCGATACGGAATCTCGACCTTGCCGCCGTCGATATCGCCATAGAGCTCGCCGGTTTCGGGATCCCGGCACAGCGCGCAGCGCTCCGGGTGCAGCGGCCACAGCGCGAACGGCCGTCCGGCCTGGTCGCGCTCGATCTCGGCATAGCCATTGCCCCAGCGCAGCGCCCAGTGGGTGAGCGTCTCCCGGAACTGGAACGAACTCCACTCCGGATTCGGGCGCTTGCTGAGCAGCCAGTCGACTGTGTTTCGGTCTTGGATTTGAGCGCCCTTGGCGCCGCTCTTCATCGCATGCCAAGGCAGCACACCCACCGTCTGCGACAGATAGCGCAGGCACGCCCACACCGCCGCGATCGTCACCGCCGTGTCGGGCGTCACCGCGACGCCGGCCATGGTCCGGCTGCTGGTGCTGACGCGTGGCGCAGTCTCGCCACGGCGTTCGGTCGTCAGCCGCGCGGCCATCGCCCGCAGCGTGTCGGCCACGCCCCAGCGCGCTGCCTCAAGCATAGTCTTCGTCCCGGCCGCCGCGGGCATCGAGCGCCGCATTGAACAGCGCCACGGCCTTGGCCCAGTCCGGATGGCTGGGGTCTCTCAATACCGACATATCGACCTCCTCCATCGGCTGATCATCGTCAGCCTCGTCCTCGTCACCGTCGCCGAGTTGGTCGTAGACCGACCGTCCAACGACAGGGTTTGTCTGCATCACAGAAATCGCATCGAGCAGCGCCATCACCGGGTCGATCTTGGCGTCGCCGGCGTTCTGCTTGGTGGCGCGGATCGCCGTCGCCGTGGCCTCGATCTTCACGTTCGCCACGCACCAGCGCATCAGCCCCGACTTCGCGACCTTCATCGTCTTGTTGGCCAGCTTGCGCTCGCTGCCCTTGAGCGCGTGCATCAGCCGGATACCCTGCCCCACGCCGACCACGAGACCGGCCTCGGCCGTGACGCCGATGAACGACAGCGCGTCCATCAGTTCCGAATAGGGGCCTTCCATGTCGAGCGCGACCGCGGCCAGCTTGCCGGCGCGTTTCGCCTTCGCCACCATGATCACGATGCCTGCCACATCCTTGGGCAGCAGCAGCTCGTCGATCTCGGCTTCGCTGACCAGCAGGTCCTCGACCTCGGCGTAGATGTCCACGAACTCTTCGTCGATGATGAAGAGTTCGCCGTCCTTGTCGAAGTCCTGCAGCCGGCTGGCGATCGACTTGCGCTCCTCGAGCACTGTCTCGTGCGCCCAGGCGGTGCCGAAGCCAAGCCAGGTCTTGGTCAGTTTCTCGCGGCCCACCGCGGCGGCGCCGAAGAGGTCGTCGAGGCCACCGCCATCGGCGCCGATCACCACCGCATCGCTGCGCTCAAGCAGCGTCGCATAGGTCAGCGTCGGGTCTTCCGCCGCCTCCCAGAATTTGGCGCCCTTCCACGCGTCCGTCTTCTGCCCCACGCCGATCTCGATATTGAGATGCTGGCTGGCCCAGATGACGATGGCATGGACGCCCTTGGCCTTCTCGGTCTCCCAGTCGGCCACCAGGCTATCGAGCTGCACCGAGCGCCCGAGGTTCGGCATCACCATCGGCCAATTGGCCGGGTTTTGCCATTTGTGCGGGTTGCGGGCGATATCGTCCGGAAACTCGTAGAGCACCGGCAGCATCGGCCGCCCGACCTTGCCCCGCATGTCGCCGTCGCGGATCTTCCGCGCGGTGATCAGCTCGTCCTTCCAGACGCCGCTGGGGGGACTGTCGCTCTGCGTCGTCGTCATAAGCAGGACGCCCTCAGGCGTCTTTTCGAGACCGCCGCGAATCTGCCGCAGCACCTTGGCCGCCTGCGGGAACGCGCCCAGCAGGTGGATTTCGTCGAGCAGCGCCAGGATCAGGATCGACCCGGTCAGGATGTTGACGTCGAACGTCTTGATCTTGAGCTCGGAGCCGTTCGAGAGGTCCTCGATCGTCTTGATGTGGTCGCGCGGCCGGAAGCGTTTCTTCAGGTCCCGCGACAGGTCGATCATGCCGACCGCCTTGTCGTAGGCGTTCTCGGCGATCGCGTGCGACGGTGCCACGAACAGCGCCTCGGCGCGCGGCCGCAGGTTCATCATCAGGCAGGTCAGGCAGAAGCCGGCCGAATAGGTCGTCTTCGACGATCCCTTGGGCAGCATCGCCAGGATGTCGCGGATGAACCGCAGCCGGAGCTCCGGGTTCCAGGAGCCGAACGCGGCCCGGACGATATCGCGGAACCACTGCCCGGCCGCATCGCGGAGAAACGGCAGGTCTTCCTGGTCGGGCAGCTGCAGCTCGTCGAAGATCCGCAGCGCCATCTCGGCTTCCGCGTTGACCAGCGGCAGGTCCGGGACCAGCGACCGGCCCTCGCGGATCCGCGTCTCCCAGTCCGGGCAGCTGAGATCCCACATCGGGCTAGTTCGGTTTCCCCGACTGGCGCTGCGCCATCAGCTGGCCCAGCGGCGTCGACTCGTCCGGCGTCTTGGCATCGACCAGCGCCTGCTCCTTCTTGCCACGCTTGGGTTCTCTCACCCTGCGCTCGCCGAAGGTCGAGCCGGCCAGACTCGCATCGTGCTTGTCGATCAGCTTGATCGCCATCTTCATCATCGACGCGCTGCCCGCATGGGCCTCGCGGATGGTGGTCGCGATCAGGCTTGCCTCCAGCGCATCCCGCGCCTCGTCGGCCAGCTTGAGTTCGCGAAAATAATGCTTGCGCAGCGTCGGCGCCGAGATCCTCAGCGCCCGGCCGATCCGCTCCTCGTTCCAGTCGAAGGCCAGCAACATCCTGACCTTCAAGCGGTTTTCCTGAGTGGGGATATGCGGGGGTCGCCCGCGCCGCCCGAACCCATCGGGGATCGGATCGCCGAGCAGGTCCAAATTTTCACTCACAAGAAAAAAACCTCCGAATGAGCCCCATGCGGTTGGGGCCCCGGGGGGGTGGTAGGGATTGAGACCCCCCTCCCTCCCCGTCATCAGGCGCCAAGCCGTGCGGCCCGCGCCATCGTGCCCTTGGCTGTATTATGCCTGACGCAGAGGCACTGCCCGTTGTCGGGATCGGTGGCTGACCCGCCATCGGCCCGCTCCACCACGTGATCGGCGACCATCCGGTCTCCGCGGGCCCGCGACCTGGTGCACCGCACCCCGTCCTCGACCCATTCGCACCGCCACCCTGCCCGCTCGCAGACCACCTGACGGAAGGCCCGGTGCGCCGCCGTGAGCAGCTCGGCATCGGCCTGCTTGACCGTCACGACCGGCTTGACCGCCCGCGTGTCCAGCAGCCTCAACCGTGATGGCAGCGCCTTGAGCCTGCCCATCGAGAGAACCGCCGGACGCCCCGGTTGCGGCTGCAGAGCGTCCGGCCTGACGGCTCCTAGCCCGGCTGTCCGGCGGGGACGCCGGTCCGGTAGCCGCCATTGACGTAGAGATCGTGCCCGACGCCACGCCCCACAAAGCTCATCACCTGCACCTGGCCCCGGTCCCTAATGACCAGCGCATGGGCCACCCGGTCCATGTCGAGCGACACACCGGCATCCACACCCACCAGCGGAGTGGACCAGGCGAAGACGGCAGGCCCGGCCGCGAGGGCCGCCCCGGCAAAGGCCAGCGGCAGGAACAGGCAGGCGAGGGCGAGCACAAAGTGACGCTTCAGGTGCGACATGGCAGAGCCTTTCGGTTGGGAAAAGCGGCCAATTGGCCGGTTATGGACAGGGACCCGCGGGACCAGCCTCAGGGTGGCGAGCACCCGGAAAAGCGAAACGCGCCGGGCGGGTGCCGCAGCGCGTTGAAGTCCCTATTGGGATGCCTCTCATGTACCGCAAATTTCTGGTGCACGTCAACTTTCCCGGTCTTCTGCCGGTTTGCGCCCCATGGCGGACGAATCAGCCGAGCCATCCTTCTCCTCGAACCCCGAGCACCACCAGTCCGTGAAGAAGTAGCCCAGCACCGGCCCAAGCGGGCCACAGCTGAGGGAGACGATCGACACTAGGACGAAATCGACGCCGTCCAGCGGCCGGGGCCTGTTGCCGAAGGCCAGGCTCAGCCGTGTCGCTCCCCATCTGACGACGAGAGCGTTGAGGATGAACGCCGGAACGACCCAGGCGATGACACCGAAGATGACAATCACGCTCATCGCTCCGCCTCCCCATCCAGCCGCGTTCCCTCAGCATCCCGAGCCCCGCCTCGAACACTGCCTCTTCCCGCGGTCGCCACCACGACGCCGCGCGGCCCGGTGCCCCAGAGCGTCGGCAGCGCCAGCGGCACGGCCACCGCCGCCGCGCGCATCTCTTCGATCGAGCGCCCGGCATGCCGCCGCCGCGCCCTTTCCGCATCGCGGTCCGGCCGCATCCAGGGCTGCGGTTCGCTCGAGGCTTCGGCCGCTTCCATGCCGTGCACCACCGGCGCCGGCAGATCCCACGGGCATTCCGGCGCGCGCGGCCCGGTGGCCTTGCGGCTCCACATCCCGCCCTCGTTCACCCCGGCATTGACCAGCGGCACCAGCGCGACGAGCCCGCCGCGCCACAGCGTCCACTGCGCCCGGGCGAACTGGATCGATTCCCGCCGCTGCGAAAACCCCAGCAGGTCGTAGAGCGGCCGCCGCTCGCTGCGCCGGTTGCCCGGCACCGCATAGTCCCAGCGCTGCCGGCCGCGCTTGTCGCGCAGCGGCTCGGGCTCGCCCAGCGCCTCGTCGGCGCCTTCCGGCCGCAGCCCCGCCCGGCCATACTGGATCACCAGCACCCGCTCCCCCGCCGGCAGCCGGTCGATGGCGTTGCGCACCACCATGGCGTCCGGGTCGGTCAGCAGCGCCATCGAGGGGCTCGCCACCACGCCGCCTTCGTCCACCATCGTCCCCTGCGCCGCCAGTTTGCTCAGCGCGCTGTCCTTGCCGCTCGAATCCCACCCCGTGCCCTGGTCCCGCAGCGACCACGTCACCAGCTGCTCGATATCCATGTTTCTTCTCCGAAATGGCGGTTGTCTCGCATAGGGGCTCGCAACTCGCCGTTAGCCCTTCCCCTCGCGACTCGCCGGTTTGCCTTCTTCCCCAGCCTCTTGGCGTCCCCGGTCGCCGATCGGCAGAGCGACCACCGCCACCTGCAACCGACGCTCGGCTTCCGCAACGAGTTCGGGATCGAAGTGCCAGTGTCCCCGGTCCGGCGGCTCCTTGCCGCCATGCCCGGCCCGATAGAGCACCACGCATTCCCGGAACAGGGGCGTGTCCGAGGTGACCTTGACGCGGATCGTCGCCCCATGCCGCACCGCCTCGGCCGTCACGGCGTGACGCTGCCGCCGGAGACGGGGGGTTTGGGGGGTAGTGTTTTTCTTTAGGGGGTGTGGGGGAACTTCTTTTTGCGTCACCCCGTCACCGCGTGACGTCACGTGACCAGGTGGCGGCTGCTTGCCAGGGGGCTCGTACCTCGCTGGGGTGCTGCCCGACGCTTCCACAATTTCAGGTATCGCAGGCAGTTCCGCCCGTTTCCTCACGTGATCTCTGAGCGTCACCACGACGTCACCGCCGTCACGGACCTTCGCCGGTGACGTCACAGTGTCGAGTGGGCGGCCGTCGCCGCCACTACCCGCGAGTCGGCGCGCCTCTTCAGCGCCGGCCGCCAGTTCAAACCGTTTCCGCGCCCGCCAGCGGGCCGTGCGCTCGGCCCCCTTGCTCCGCAGCTCCTGCAGTGCCGCGGTGCCCTGTTGCGCCGCTGCCGCAGCACCGGCCAGCGCCACGAACCCGGCCGCCACCCGGCCGACGAGATCGGGTGCTGTGCCCGATCGCACGAGATCCGCGATGATGCAACCGATATCGGGCTGCCTGGGCATGGAGGCCGTCTCGCGAAGGGGCTCGCGACTCGCTTGGGTCGGTCTCATCAGCTGCACCCCGTCGTCTGAAAGCAGTCCTGGCAGGTGGCGCACTTGCCGGTGCGCACCATCCGCATCGAGCCACACTGGCCGCACGGGTCACCCGTGAACCCCTGCTGCTGCGCCTGCGCCGGGTTCAGCTTGGGCGCCCCGAGGTCGGTCGGGCCGGGCACTGGCGCGGCAGGCTCTTGCGTCAGCTCGGCCCACGCCGCCAGCACCCGCTGCATCGCCGCGTCGTGGCCGTCGCGGGCCAGCAGTTGCACGATGCCATTGGCGGCAGCCAGCGACCCGGCGGTGAAGCCGGAATCATAGTCGGGAGAGAATTCAGCCATGGGCCACCTCGAACAGCGTGCCCCGGTCGCGCTGCGCCGCGAGGGCGCCGGCGCAGGCCGGGTTGATCCAGAGAACTTCGATGCGGGGTCGTGCCCCATCGGCGAGCGCCTCGCGCTCCACCCGGGTCCAGCCCGGCAGGCTTTCATCGTACAGCGGGTGCGGATAGCCCGAGAGCACCACCATGCCGTTGAGCGTGCCGAGAAACGACAGCAGCGCCGCGTGGTCGGCGTCGTTCAGCTCGTGCCGGTACATCCGGTACTTGCCGTCATATTTGTTGGCCGGCGACCGGGTGTCCTGCATGTAGGGTGGATCGACATAGTGCAATGTCTCCGGCCCATCATGCGCCGCCATCACCCGCTGGGCATGGCGATGCTCGACAACAACGCCGCGGAAGCGTTCGACGATACCCGCCAGGGCGTCGGGATAGTTGGCCCAATCCTCCGCCGGCGTTGTGCCCGAGCGCGATGAGTTCGCCCGGAAGCCGGTGGTCTTGTGGCCACGGCCCAGCGAGGAATGGGCATTGGACCCAAACCCCATGAACGCCCGGATGATCAGCCGGCGCGACCGCTCGACCAGATCGTCGGTCTCATCCCAACCGATCTCGAATTCGGCCCGCGCGAACGGCGTAAGCTCAAGCCGCCGCATGAGCTCGCCCCCCCCCCGCGGGTCCTGCAGCACGCGGAACAGCGTCACCACGTCATCGTCGAGATCGTTGTAGATCTCGGCATAGGCGCGCGGCTTGCGCAGCAGCACCGATGCGGCGCCGCCGAACGGCTCGACATAGACCCGGTGCGGCGGAAAATGCGCAATGATCCATGGCGCCAGCAGCCACTTGCCGCCATGCCAGCGGAGCACGGAACGGGTAGGAGTCTGCTCAGCCATGCCCAGCCCTCGCCACCACGTCCGCCCGGTTGCGCGCGACGAGCTCAGCAGTCGCTTTGGCCGCCACCGCCAGTTCTCGCCCGCCATGCCCGTCCGCCAGCATCCGGACCAGCTCGGCGCTGTCCTCCTGCCCTTCCAGATAGACCTGATCGATCGCCGCGTCCCAGAGCGCCAGGAACTGCTCCCTGTCCCCGGCTTCGCCGGCAAGCCGCGGCAGCAGCCATTCGAGCATGCGGGTCTTCCATTCGATCCGCTGGCCGATGTTCCTCACAGCGCTCCCCCATGCCCGCCAGCCGGCCGATATTCCGTCCGCGCCAGATTGCCAAACCGCGTGAACCGGCTCTCAAAGCTCAGCTGCACCGTGCCGGTCGGGCCGTGGCGCTGCTTGCCGATGATGACGTCGGCGCGGCCGGTCGCCGCCTCCATCGCCGCCTGCCATTTGAGGTGCTCCTCGCTGCCCTCCTGGGGCTCCTTCATGCCGAGGTAATATTCCTCGCGATAGACGAACAGCACCACGTCGGCATCCTGCTCGATCGAGCCCGACTCGCGCAGGTCCGAGAGCTGCGGCCGCTTGTCCTCGCGGCTCTCCACCTGCCGGCTGAGCTGGCTCAGCGCAATGATCGGCACTTCCAGTTCCTTGGCCAGCGCCTTGAGCCCCGTGGTGATGGCGGTGATCTCGTTGGTCCGGTTGTCCTGCCGGCGCCCGTCGCCGCTGAGCAGCTGCAGATAGTCGACGACGAGAAGATCGAGCCCCTTCTGCCGCTTCAGCCGCCGCGCCCGCTGGCTCAGCTGCGCCAGCGCCAGCCCGCCCGAATCGTCGATATGCAGCGGCATGGCGCTGAGCCGGCTCGACACATCGACCAGCCGCGAAAACTGGCTCTCGTGGATGTTGCCGCGGCGAATGTCGGACGAGGCGATCTCGGCCTGCTCGGCGAGGATGCGGGTCGCCAGCTGCTCGGCGCTCATTTCGAGCGAAAAGAACCCGACCACGCCGCCTTCGTCGGTCACCCGCGCCCCGTCCGGCGCGACATGGCCGCGCCAGGCATTGGCGACGTGCCAGGCAATGCCGGTGCCGAGCGCCGTCTTGCCCATCGCCGGCCGCCCGGCAATGATGATCAGGTCCGATTTCTGCAGCCCGCCCATCAGCCGGTCGAGATCGGCGAGCCCGGTGGCGAGCCCCGAGAGCCCCCCGTCGCGCTCACATGCCGCTGCCGCCATGCGGATGGCTTCGGTCAGCGCCACGTTGAACGGCGCAAAGCCGCCGGCCGCCCCACCGTTCTCGGCCAGGGCATAAAGGTCGCGCTCCACCCGCTCGACCAATGCCGCCACCGGCTGCCCCGGTTCGGCATGGAAAGCCTCGTGAATGCCGCCTTGGTGCAGCCCGATCAGCCGCCGCCGCACCGACAGCGCCGCCACCTCCTGCGCATAGTCGGGCGCATTGAGCACCGTCACCGCCGCCGCCGCGAGCCGCGCCAGGTACTGCGCCATGGTCAGGTCCGGCGTCAGCGCCGCCGGCAGGTGCGTCTTGACCGTGAGGGGTGTCGCCCCGCGCCCCGCCCGGATCAGCTTGGCCACCACGTCATAGATCTCGCGATGCACCGGCTCGTGAAAATCCTCGGGCCCGACAATGTCGGCGACGCGATAGAAGGCGTCGTTATTGAGAAAGATCGCCCCCAGCAGCGCCTGCTCGGCCTCCACATTCTGCGGCGCCATCAGCACCTTGCCATCGGCGGACTTGAACTCGACGAGCGTGCCCCCGGCGAGTTGCGAGCCGTTCTGCGAGCGACCGCCCTCGAAGTAGCTGGCCATGCTCATGCCGCTGGCCTCCAGACGATCGGTTGCTGGTCGCGCGGAATCCGGTGCTTGCCGCGCGCCATCGGATGGTGGACGCGCGCCATCGGATGCTTCGGCGACCCATCGCGGGTCCGCCCGAGGCAGATCAGTTCGAGATGGTGGACGCGGGTGGCGCGCGACACGAGCCAGTCGGCCCTGCCCTCGAAATTGCCGTCGGTGCACCAGGCAGCCAGCATCCGCCCACCGTGCGCCGCGGCATAGGCCATGGCGGCTTCGAGCGCCGCGCCGTTGCCCGGCCCGACCCGGTGATCGACCGCCATCATCGCCTTGGGCGAGGGCGACCGCCAGCTGTAGAGATTGACGATCAGCAGCCCGCCATAACCCCAGAGCGTGGCGAAATGGATCAGCGCCAGCACCGTCAGGTCGTCGACCAGGTGGCTGGCATGGCTGGGGTTGAGCATGCAGACCACCAGCGTCGGCCGGCGCTCGTCCCACACCCGCCGCAGCTCGTCGCGCCAGCAGTCACCCTCGCCGCTGAACACGGCTGTCCGGACCATGGCCGCGCGCGCCGGCACCTCCGTTGCGGCACTGCCAAAGAGATCGCCCGTCATGCCGCTGCCCTCCGCTGCCACAGACCCTTTTCCACCCGCTCATAGGCGCCACGCTGCAGCTGCTGGCGCAGCTTTTCCCGCCAGTGCTGGTTGGCCCGCGCCTTGGGATGATCGACAAAGGCGCGATAGAGCTCGCCCAGCGGTACCGGGCCCGGCTGGCCTGCCATATAGGCGGCGAGCGCCTCGCCCCATGTGCCGACCAGTTCAGCGGCCCCAGTCAGCACCCCGTCGAGTCGCGAGCCGTTCTGCGAGACGACCGACACCAGCCAGCTGCGGGGAACCCGCAGCGGCACGAAGGCCCCGTCGATCGGCGCCGCAGCGAGGATGTCGCGGTCATCGTCGCCATAGGCGATCAGCACCGACGGCGCCCCGCCATTGGCCGCCGCCCGCACCCCGTCGGCGCGGTGAAAAGTCAGCCGCCCGCGCAGGAACAGCAGGCCCGAGGCCGCGCCCCAGACATAGCGGTGGAACGGGTCGGTCTCGGTCCGCGCAAAGATCAGCGCCACGCCCCGATCGTGTTCGGCCATGCGGGAGAGGAACCGGGTGATCAGCGCGATCGAGTAAGGCGGGTTGAGCCAGATGCGCCCCCACCAGGGCAGCAGCAGGCCATTGTCCTCCTGCGTGTAGTGCGCCAGTGCCGTGTCCCACGGCCGCTTCACATGGCTGCAGGGATCGAGATCGAAGCTCTCCGCCCCGCCCAGCGCCTCCACGAGGGCCGGCGGCGAGAACCAGGTGTCGGTCTCCGACCGCGCCGACTGATGCGACCCCATGCCGGCAAACAGATTTGTCATCCGCCGATCTCCGTCAGCAGGTTGACCAGCCAGAACTTGTCGACCTTGCGGAAATCGATCACCCCGACATTGTCGATGACGAACGCGCGCACTTCCTTCCGGGTAAACGCCCAGAGCGCCTTGTCGTGCGGCTCTTTCCCCAGGGTGCCGGGCGCCTTGGCGCGCTGCCGGGCGCCGGCCAGCCACTCCTTTTCAATCCAGCCGCCGACAACACCGCGGGTGACGCCGAAGGCTTCGGCCAGGGCAACGCTCGTATAGGTCTCGCTGTCGCCCGCCCCGGCAACGATGCGCAGGCCCTTGAGCTTGAGCACCACCGCCGTCGCCGTGCGCCGATACCCGGCCCGCTTCAGGGCCCGGCGCGTCGTGTCGGGGTGGCGGTCGGCGTTCGCGCGCAGGATGTCGAGCTCGGCCTCGCTCCACGGCGCTTCCTTGAACCGCGGCACGGCGCAGCCCAGCGCGAGGGCTCTCTTGCTCACCCAGGTGCGGGGCCGCCACAGCGTCTGCGACAGGCGCTTGATGGCGCCGATCGTCACCCGCCCCGAAAAGGCGTGCTGGATCGCGGCGTCGATCTGCGGCGTGGTCTTATAGACCCGCCGTTCGGTGACCGTCCCCGCGGCATTGAGGACGCGCAGCTCGAGCCGCTGCGCCTGCTGGTAGATCGAGCCGGCCGTGCGCCCTGGCAGCAGCGGCAGGCAAGCATTGATGCCGCCGGTGGGGAACTGCTCGCGCAGCACCGCCTGCTCGCGATTGGTCCAGAACCGCTTGCTGCCGGTCCTGGACTCGCCGACCATGGCGCAGCTATCGACAAGGTCGCGAATGCCCAGGGGGTGGCTTGCGGCGAAAGGGGCAAGGTCGTTCATTCGGCCGCCACCAGCAGTTCGCGGCGGCTGTTCCGCTCGGCAAGGATGGTGACCATCCAGGGCGGTACGGAATTGCCGATCAGGTGCGTGCATTCGGTGGCGTTTGGCTTGCGCCGCTTCACCCTGCCTTTGGCATCCGTCACCTCGATATCATGCTCGAGGCTGGCCGGGTCGAACCCGTGCGCCCGTGCGCCCTCCGACCAGTGCAGCATGCGCATGCGGATATCGGTGATGATCATGGTCTGCCCGTTGACCTCGACGGCAACGAGGCCGTGGCGATCGCCGACGGTGACGGTATGCAGCGGGTCGCGCGCGTCATGGGCGTTCACCCCCGACCCGTAATAGGTCTGGAGGAACGGCAGGATCAGCATCTCGTGGCCGGCGCCCGACGTCTGCGTCGGCAGCGGATGGCGCAGATCGCGTTCGCCATAGCCGGTCTGCACCAGCGTGGCGGCGACGAGCGCCTCGTTTTTGCCGCCGGCATGCTTGGTCAGCGTCGGCTCGCGGAGGTCATATTCCCGCCGGCTGCCGCTGTGACCATGGGCCAGCCCGACCATCGTCGCGGCGACGACGCCGATCGGCGCCGATCCGCCCGGCCGCTTGTGGAAGCTGTTGGCGGTGTAGGCCGGCAGCGGCCCGGTCGCCTCGGCGCCCACCGCGCCGTTGCGGAACTTGGTCAGGTGCGCAGCAACGACAGCGTGTCCCTGTCCGCCAGCCATCACCGTGGTGAGTGGATCACGCGGGTCGAGGCCAACCGAGTTCTCGCTGAACTTTTCGAGATGCGCTGCCACTGGCTCGACGAGGATACGATCCTCCTTGGTCGAGGAGGTGCTGAGCGGTTCGGCCACCGAGCGGGGATCGGTCTGCGCCGCGCGCCCGCCCGCACCAACGGTCACCGGGGCGATCACCGCCATCTCCCCGCGATGGGCCGTGGTCAGCGTCCTCAAGGGCTCCGCGATGTCGTGGACCCGGGCACCCGCGCCGTGATGGGTGATCGGCACAATGAACGGGTCGCTCGCCTCGAGCACGTAGCGGACGATGCCCGCCGCGATCCGCCGCAGCGTCGCATCGGCCAGCGGCTTCTTCCGCTCGAAGATCGAGGTGGTCGGCCGCGACCAGTCGATGATCGTGTCGGCGCCCACCCAGGGCTTGAGCCCCAGTGCCTTGCACTTCGACCGCGGGGCATGGGTCCGCTCCGGCCAGACGATCGGGCCGCCATCGGCGCGGCCGACGCCGAAGAAGCGGGTGCGGATCGTCGGCACGCCATAGTCGGCGCAGCAGAGGGTGCGGAACTCGAAATTGTAGCCCAGGCCGCGCACGTGCTTGAGCCATGCGCGCCAGATGCGGCCCTTGTGGCGCGGATCTGGGATCAGCCATTGCTGCTCGATCGGCACGCGCTCGCCCTTGGCGGCGACGGTCTTGTCGAGTTTGAGACAGCGGCCGGTGGCCGGATCGCGCTTGCAGATCAGCGGCCCCCAGGTGGCGATCTCGCGGACGTTTTCCAGCGTTACCACGTCGGGACGCACCGTGCCCATCCAGCGCGGCACCACCCATGCCAGCGACCGGCGCCGCCGGCTGACCGGCTTGGAGCCCTTGGCCACCGAGAAATGCGTGCAGTCGGGCGAGGCATGGAGATTGCGCACGCCCCGGCCCCGCGTCGCCTTCCGCGGATCGACCTCGAACACGTCGCAGCGCAGATGCGTGGTGTGCGGGTGCCGCGCCTCGTGCACGGCGATGGCCAGCGGGTCATGGTTGACGGCAAGGTGGACGTGGAACCCCGCATCCTCCAGCCCGTCACAGCCCCCGCCCATGCCGGCGAACAACACGACCGTCATGCGATCGTCGAGGTCCCAGCCCTGCTGGAGTCGGGAATCCCGCGAGTCGCGAGCCCCATCGCGAGACGACCGCGCAAAGTGGTTCATCAAAACATCTCCGTCTGGTTGGGGTCGGGGCGGCTGACCAGCCCCTTGGTTTCGGCGATGCCGGCATCGATCAGCGCATCCCACGGGCCGCTGGCGCCCATGGCGGCCGGGCGCATGTCACCGGGCCAGTCGAGCGCCGCCTTGGGCACATAGACCCCGGCGCCGACGCCATTGGCCGACACCAGCCAGGCGTCGCCCTGCTCCCGGTGCAGCCAGAGCTGGATGGCGATGCGGCCACGCGAGTCACGAGCCCGTTCGCCAGACGACCGCGCAGAGTTGCTCACAGCCACACCTCGAGGATCACGGGATCGTCGGCCAGCGACCGCGGCAGCCTGCCGGTGGCGCCGCGCCGCTGCACTTCGATGCGCAGGTCCGTCAGCTCAGCGCGGACGATGTGTTCGTCCGTCGCCCGGTCGCCTTCCCAGAGCCGCGCCACATAGACTTCCGGAAAGTCGGAAGGATGATCGTAGATCGTCCACATCGAAAGCTTTGGCTTCCTGCTGCTGCTGCTCATCGCCCGCCCCCCGCGACAAACGCCTTGCGCGCGGCAGCGAGACGGCGCGAGAACGACGCGCGCCACTCTTCGAGCGAGATCCAGCCCAGCCGATAGGCCCGCTGCCAGGAGACCAGCTGCGGGCGGACATGCGGCCAATAAGGCGCAACCGCCCGCGGCCCGCCGGGCCTGAAGCTGACGCGCACCGCCCGCCTCATCGCCCGCCCCACTCGCCAAAGCCCTGCTTGCCGCGGAACGGCTCGGGCGGCATCACCAGCGCGATATCGGTCAGCGGCCAGGCAAAATTGGCGTGCTGGTCGCGGTCGCTGTCGTTCGGCGCTGCGCGCGCCCCAGAACCGAGGCCGCCGGTGATGGCCGCCCTCTCTTCCTCAGGCATGCCGAATTCCACGGCGGCGCGGGCCTGGGAAGCGTGCCTCGACCCCGCGCGTGCTGAAGAGGTGCGAGGCCAGCCGCGCCAGCAGCGCCTTGACTTCGGTCTGGACGATCTTCCGCGCCCCGGCATGGATGGCGATGCGCGTGCCCACCAGCTTGCCCGGCGGCTCGACCAGCCCCTTGCGTTCGAGCGAGGTGCCGTGGCTGTACATCGCCCCGCCCGTCCCCAGCACGAAGCCGAGCGACTGGATCTGTGACCGCGTCAGCGTCACCGCAAAGGCGCCACTGGTGGCATATTCGGCAAACCGCCCGTTCACGACCGCACCTCGACGAAGCGCGCGGCGCCCGACTCGGCGACCTCGACCCGGAACCTGACCGGCTCTGACCACACATAGCCTTCGATCTCGTGCTCGCCCGGCGGCAGCGGCGCGCACAAGCCGTCGCCGTTGACCAGTTCACTGATGCTCCCGGCAAGCGACCCGGGATCGTAGGGCAGCCAGAAATGCGTGGTGTCGGCATCAAAGACCACCGGGCACGACCAGCTGCGGTCGGCGCGGACGACGAGCACGGCCGCGCCACGCGGCTCGTGCCAGACGAATTCGATCTCCTGCCCCGGCAGCATGTCGGCCACGCGCCACTTGGGCGCAAGCTGATCCAGCCACTCGGCCGGGCACCATTTGCGTACTGTTTCTTCCATCGGCAGCCCCCATCAGGCAGGAACCGCGCGCCTTGAGCGCGCGGGTTGGGTTGTGGCAGTCGGGAGTCCCGGCGAGTCGGCGCGCCTCTTCAGCGCCGACCGCCCACTCCAACTACGCCGCGTAAAACACCGGCGTGCCGGTCGCGCTGGCGATGTCCTCGCCCACCCCCATGAAGGCCTCGCGCTCGATGGCATCCATGGCCGGCACGTGCAGGCCGAGGAACAGCTTGCCCCCGTCCAGCCAGTAGCGGAGCTTGGTATCGAGCTGCTGCGCCAGCCCACCCTGGAAGATCGAGACCACCAGCTGCACCCGGTCGGGCAGCGTGTAGCGGCCCTCGCGAATGGTCTCGCCGTCCTGCTCGTCGAGCGCGAACTGGATGTTGCCGTTGCGATCGTTGCGCGCCGACTTGAACTTGGTCACCCGGTCGATCTCGACCGCGTTCAGCGCGTCATAGAGATCGCCGAACGCCGGCAGCGCGATCGTCTGCACGAGGTTCTCGCAGAACTCGACGAACTGCTTTTGCGGCAGGAAGCCGCCCATCAGCACCGGCCGCCACTTCTCGTATTCCGGGCTCCAGGGCAGGTTGAGCTGCACCACGTGCTGGCAGCGCCCGGCCACCGCGGCGTCGCGTTCGCCCTCGCGGGCCCGGCCGTGATAGTCGAGCACGGCGACGAAGTGCGGCGGCCGGGCCGCGATAAGCTTCTCGCGATCCTCCTCGATGGCGGCAAAGGCCCGCACGATGGCGGTCGAACTCTTGAACGCGCTGACATAGGCCTTGAACGAGTCCGGCATCACCAGCACTTCGGTCTGGGTCACGAAATCGGGCAGCACCGGGTTGATGGCGGGGAGATCGTGCGCCGTCATCCCCTCTGGGATGAAAACGCGCTTGCCGCCATCAGCCAGGTCGTAGATCGACGACACGGTGCGCCGCACCACCTCCTCGATTGCCACCTCGATGTCGCCGCGAACCTCCGGATGCTTGTCGTCCGACGGGTGACTTTTCTCGTTGTATCGGGTCATCTGGGCCTCCAGGCCTGAGTTGTCATGCGGGGCAGTCGGGGCTCCCCGGCGAGTCAGGGCGCCCCTTCAGCCCCGACCGCCCATTTTTTGCCAGTCAGCGCGCCCCTTCAGCGCTGACCGCCCACCTAAAAATCAGTCGTCGCCTTCAGCCTGGTGCAGGTGCGTCAGGCCGTTGCTGCGGTCGGCCGCCACCACGACGCCAAAGTCGGGCTGGCGCGGGTCGCGGTCGTCGAGCGTGCCGGTGTCTTCGTTGAAGAAGGCCCGCGTCTTGCTGCGCTTGGGCTTGGGGATCTTGACTGTGAGCTCGGGCGTGATCTCGTAGCTGCCCGGCGCATCGCACTTGATCTTAAGTTTGAGCGTGATCTCGCCGCTGCCGTCGCCATGGTTGGTTTCGATGTGCTCGACGATGGTGTTGACCCCCGTCTGCAGGTCGGCGGCCAGCTGGCCCCGGTCCATGCGGCGAAACAGCGACAGAATGGTCTGCTGGGCCATCTCAATGCCCCCCCACCGCGGCCATGCCGCGGTTCCACCAGGCCTCGGTCACCGCCGTATCGGCGTCACGGCCGGCCGCATGCGAATAGGTCATCGCCCGCAGCGCGGTCCCCGACGAGGGCCGCGAGCGCTGCGGCGGCCTTTCGTCTTCGGCGATGCGGTCGAGATAGCCCTCCAGCCGCTCGGCCCGGAGAGTCGCGACCATCAGCTCGTCACGCAGCCGCGCGGTCTCGCCCGCATGGCGCATCGACGCTCGGCGCTCCGCGTTGAGCCGCTCGGCGGCTTCGGCGCGTTCAGCGGCATGCTGCTTTTCCAGGGCGCGCAGTTCCGCCTCGAGCCCGGCAATCGTCTTCTCGGCCATCACGGCCCCCTTTCTCTGGGAGCCACGGCCCCCGGTTGCGATGCGAGGAATGCAGCGGGGAACGGCGGCATGCCGTCATGGGTCACGCCATCGAGCAGGCGTCCGGCGAGTGCCCTGGAGAGATGCGCGAGATGCTCGCCTGGTCCGCCGCGCGCCGCGGCCTCGCCCGGCCCGACACTGCCGTCCGGCCACGCCACCCGCGTGTCACCCGAGGCTTCCGTCGACCGGAAGCCAGTCGGCGCCCAGCTGCCCCACTGCTTGAAAAAGAACGGTACACAGGCACTGGCGCACTGGGCGCGCAGCGCGTTGGCCCAGTCCGGATGCATCGGTCGCGCACCCGACCCGCTTTCGCCGCCGACGACGACCCAGTCGAGCTTAGGCATGCCGTCGATATCGCCATCTGACCACGGATCGAACCGCTTGCCATTGATGGCGCTTTCCCAGGTGTCGAGGCTTCCGCCGCCCATCGTTTCGAAGTGCTCATGGATCCTGTTGAGGTCCACCGGCCCCAGCAGCGGCTCCGCCGAAATCCAGCGTACCGCCGCCGGCGTCGCCAGCAGCTGCGGGATGCGCTCGTCGGCACGCGTCTGGTCCTCCACCGAGGTGCCCAGCCACACATTGGCCAGCGGCCAGGCGCCCAGCGACACGACCTGCCACCCCTTGGGCACGGTGGTCGGCACCACGCCCGGCACGGTCAGCAGCACCGGCACCTCGTCCAGCACCGCCATGTCCATGACGATGTCGTAGACGCGCGCCACCGTCGGCGGATCGCCGAGATAGGCCAGCGCCCGCTCGGGCCGCTTGGTCAGCACCTGGAACACGTGCTGCGGGCAAAGCGCCATCACCGCAAAGATCTGGTCGAGCCAGGCCGTCTCGACCTTGTCGTGAAACAGGTCGCCATGCGCCGCCACAAAGATCATCCGGCCGCGCCGGTGCTGCAGCGGCTGGCTCAGCCATTGCGCGTTGAACCGCACCTCGCCCGTCCACACCGGGCCCGCCTTCGAAGCCTGCGTCAGCCCCACCCGCGAGGGATGGTTGCGCAGCCGCCCGCCCGCCAGCCGCATGGCATAGCAATTGGTGCAACCGGGCGAGACGATGTCGCAACCGGTCACGATCTGCCAGGTGTCGTCCGTCCACTCGATCTTCGAGTTGAGCATCACGCGCTCCCCTGCACGGCCGGGAAGTCCGGCGCCAGCAGCTTGGCGGCGCGCTCGCTCTGCACCTGCGCCACGGCCCGGTCAAAACTCTCCGGGCTCAGCGCGCCGATGGCGATGGCCACGTCGTTTTCGTCCACCAGCACCACATGCACCGCCTCGCAGCCGGGGCAGATGTAAAAGAACATCGACACGCCCTCGGGCGTATCCTCGGGAACCAGCACCCGGGTCACGACGGCACCCCGCCAGCCGCATGGGTCAGCCGGCGCATGCCGTTGAAGCCACCCGCCGCAGCCTTGCGGACGGCAGGGATGACCGCATAGGAGCGCTTGGTGTGGAACTCGCAATAGGGCTTGCCCTCGAGACTCTCCCCACCGCAGAAGTAGAAGTCCGGCGACAACGGGTCGCCGATCGGCCACTTGCAGGTGTGCTCGGTCAGCTGCACCAGCCGCAGCCGCCGGTCGAGCGGCACGAAGGCTTCCTCGAACTTGGGCAGCGGCAAAGCGTCGTCCATCGCCATGTCGGGACCTTCACCAACCCGCAGCGCCCCTTCAGCGCCGGCCGCCAGACCAGACACGCCCCTGCCCCACCGCAGGTCGCGCGCCATACCCTCCACGGGCGATTTCGGCCGCAGCGCCGCCTGCCGGGCCCGGTTCGCCTTGTCGGTCACCGAGCCGCTCTTGTCGGCCGCGGCGCGGCGGGGCTGGACGGCGGCAGGACTGCGCTTCAGCTTGACCGGCGTCAGCTTCAGCCGGTGAGTCTTGCCGATGACGGCATTGCGGGTGCAGCCACCGCCGAGAATCCCCGCGATCGTGCTGGCGCTGTGCCCTTCGGCATGCAGCCGCTTCAGCTCTTGGACGCGGGCGTCGGTCCAGTCGATAACGGGAGTGCTCATGTCAGAATCTCCGCAGTGAGACGTGCCCTCGGGCAGGTCGGCAATCTGCCGCCAGCTGATCGTACCGGTGGTAGTCAGCCCGCCGGCGGCGCCCCTGGACTGCTCCACGCCCCCCCCGTCCGGCGCCGGCAGCACGACCAGGGCGGTGCCGGTCTCGGCGCGGTTCCCGGCGCCGTCACCGCGCAGCTGCCCCAGCCGCTGCCCCAGACCCATCGGCGGCACCGTGCCGCTGACCAGCAGCGCCAGCACTTCGTCCGCCGGCAGCTGCTTGGCCTCGGCAAGCATTTCCACGGTCTGCGCAAAAATCCGCCGGATCGACTCGACCTTTTCGGGCGTCCATATCCCGGCCTCGCCGAGCCCCTCGCGGGCCAGCCGCGCCGCCTCGGTGGCAATGACCTGGCGCACCGTTGCCGGAGACGTCGCCGCCAGCCGCGCGATATCGGCAACGCTGGCACCCTTGGCGTGCTCGCCGAGAATGCAGGCGGTCTTGCTCGGATAGCCGGCGACGGGCTTAGCCACGGGCATTGGCGCCCCCTCGCGAGTCGCGAGCCTCTTCGCCAGACGACCGCGCACCAGGAGTCTTCCCGCGCCGGCGGTTGGACTCGGCGACGGCCGCCCGCTGGTTCTCGGCACTGGAGAGATCGAGCCGCGCCGCCCGCTTCTTCACCGCATTGCGGCTGAGGCCTGTGCGCCGCGCCAGCTCCGCCACCCCGACCTGCGGCTCTGCCGCATAGCCGGCGGAAATGATGGCGTTGATCTGGTCGTTGCTGAGGGCGGGGGAGAGCGCAACGTCAGCACCCTCCCCCTCTGAGGCGGGTTGATCGCGATCGGCAGGCGTCCCGGTCCCTGTCCCGGCAAGGGAAGCTTCGGCCTGCCGACCTGCCTCCGGGGATGACTCATCGCTTTCGTCGGTACCCTCTGGCGTATCTCGCAGTGAAAATGTCAGGCCCCAGGCATCGGCCTTGGATTCGAGCCAGCGGCGGCCGGCGCGCAATGGGGCGACAAGGGCCGGGGCGCTCATCCGCCGGCAGAACTCCTCGTCAAGGGCCTCGAATGCGGCCACCATCGCCGCAGCATGACTGTCGCGCTCCGCGCTGTGCCGATAGCTCACCGAACCAGCGTCAACGCTGACGCTGAATGCGAAGAGGTGTCGGTCACGCTGCTTCACCATGAGCGTCGCATCGACCTTGTTGCGCATGCCGCCGACGCGCATGCCATGCCCGAGGCTGTCGGGAGGCAACCGGACCTCCCCGCCGCCGCCTACATCAGTACCCCCGGTGGCACCGGAGCCTTCGGCGGCGGCAGGGAAAGTGCTCGGGGAGGGTGAGGCGGCACCCTCCCCTGCATCGGCAGCCGGGAGGGAAGTGCCGGCCTCCGATGCTTCCGCCGGGTCGGACGGAATCGACTTCGGGGTATTCGTGTGCAGTTGCAGCAGCGCCTCGCCGAGTGCCTGCTCGTCGTCGGCGGGGCGCAGTACCGGGTGCGCAGTGAAGCGCTGCACATCGTCGGGCTTTGTCCGCGCGATGCGGCGGCCGGGCGGGATCCACATTGGCGGCCGCGGCGCCGCGCCCTTGATCCAGATCAGCCAGCAATAGGCCGTGGCGGTCGAACCCTCCGGATCCCAGCGACCCTTGCAAAGGTTCACCCGCTCCGAGAAATAGGCGCAGAGCGTCGGCGGATTGTCGCGGAACAGCCGCTCGTAGCGCTCCACGCCCTCCACCGCCCACTGGCTGCGCACGAACATGGCGACGCCGGTACCGGCCGTGGCGATGGCGCGCAGCACAAAGTCGAGCGCCGGCTCGAACGGCGGATTGCTGACCAGCCAGTCGTAGCCGCTGAGCGGCTCGTCGAGGAGGAAATTGAGCGGGCGCAGCCACGCCGGCACCGAGCGCCCCTCGGCGCCATAGTCGAAAATGTCGGTACCGCAGACCAGTCCGCCATATTCCCAGAGCACGCCGGTCATGTGGCCTTCGCCGCAGGCAGGCTCCCAGACGCTGTGGCGGGCAAGGTCGACACCGAGTGCCGGCAGCACGTCCTCCACCAGGGCGCGGGTAGCCCAGGGCGGGGTCGGAAAGAAATCGAGGCTGTCCGAGGGCTCGGCACGGCTTGCCATGATCGAGCGCGCGCCCGACACCGCGCCGGCCTCGACCAGCCGCCGTTGCTCGTCTGCAGGCAGCCGGGCGATCTGTTCGGCGGCGCTGATGGCCATGTCGCCGCGCTTTGCCGCCTCGACCAGTTCGGGCACGCCGGTCTCGAACACCTGCACGCCGCGCCGCACCTGCCGCTCCGGCACGCCCAGCCGCTTGGCGCTCTCGGCCTGGCTGAGCCCGCGATGTGGCGAGGGCTTCACGTGTGACGAATCCGGCCAATTGGCCGGGTTGTTGGCCCCCGCGAGTCGGCGCGCCCCTTCAGCGCCGGCCGCCACGTTCAAATCAGCCTTCCATTCCGAAGGCCGCCCCGGCTTCAGCGTCGAGATCTCGGCTGCGATCATCACCCGCTGCCGGTCGGTCAGGTGCCGGTGATGGAGGTTCCGGTCGATCACCCAGGCCAGCGGGTCGCCGTGCCGCGCCTCGTCGTAGCGCTCGGCAAAGCCCGCCGCGATCAGCTCTTCCACATCCCAGTCGATATCGATGAGCCCGACCAGCGTGCCGGCGCGGTAGCGGTTGCGCCCGTCGAGAATGGCGTCCACCCCGTCGTCGGGATAGATCACGATCTTTTCCCGGATGACGCCACGCTCCCGGATGGCCGCGGAGAACTCCTCGAAGGGAGCATCCTCGATCATCGGGAACAGGTTGGCGTATCGGTGGAACTCGATCATCGACGGGCGCCGCGTCAGCGTTTCGGCGCCGGCTGGTCGAAGCCGGGCGTTTCGTCGTTGAACAGCACGATCGCTGGAACCTTGGGGTCGACCACCAGCCGCTGGAAGTCGAACCAATGGCCCTCGCCGTACCCCCCATCCTTGCCGACCTTGGGCATCAGCAACGCCTGGTTGCAGCCCGAAAGGTAGTAGCAGACGCCCGTCACCACGCCCTTGAAGCCCGTAATCACGTCCGTCGCGGTCATGCCCAGCGCAATGCCGGTACCGGGCCTGGCGGTGACCGCCTTTTCGCAGCGGGCTTCCTGGCCGCCGCCCGCTTCTCCGCAGGTTTCGTAAATCCCGGCCTTGGCTGTGCCGGTTGCCTTGGTCAACATGGTGATGTCTCCATCGGCCCGAGGGAATTCGCGCCGGGCCGTTCGCGCGGAACACTGGCTGCTGCGGGAATGACAGACGTCCATCACGCCGCCAGCCGTTTCTTGTTGGTCCAGAAGCGCGGGTTTTCGCGCTTGTCCTCGGCCGCCAGTTCGTCCTCGAACTGCGCCAGCCAGCCGCGCAGCACCGGCAGGTCCTGCGGCAGGAAGTCGGGGCGGAAGGCGCGGATCAGCGTCAGCGCCAGGGCTTCCGCATCGGCGAGGCCGGCGCCGTCGAGCACGCGCAGCGCCTTGAGCAGCGCCGCGGCGGCCTCGCGATCAAAGCTCTGCGTCGCCGCACCGAATTCGACATGGAGGAAATATGCAGCCCCCGGCGCCAGCGCGATGGTGGCGCGCACGTCGCGGCTGTCGGTAGCGCGGACGGCCGTCATGGCACCTGCTCCTGCCAGAGCCGGTCCACCCATTGCAGCGCCCGCACCGCTTCGCGCAGCTTGGCATGCACCAGGCGCCGCTCGGCCGGCGTCTTCTCGCCGTCGGCCAGCGCCTTCCAGGCTTCCGCCAGCGCCTCGGTCGAAGCCCGGGCCCCCGCCAGCAGCGCCGCCTCGTCCGAGCTCGGCATGTGCTCGGCTTCGACCCGCACCAGCTCATAGCCGGCGATCTCGGCCAGCCGCCGGGTGACGAAGGGTTCCGACGCGTTCGCCTCGAGGTCGGCCACCACGTCGATCGGCATGAACGTCTCGGCGCAGTCGGGATTGTCCGACACGTAGCGCGACAGGTGCCCCTGCCCCACCCGCGTGTGCCGGGCGGCGCGCCGCTGGTTGTCGAGCGCTTCGATCAGATCCGTGCTCGCCAGCCGCAGCCCGCGATAGTCCCGCGCCGGCAGCTCGCGCGCCAGCCGCGCCGGGGAGTCAGCGGCGGGCTCCTGACGCGATGATTTGTCGGGCTTGGTCATGCCAGTGTCCCCGCCATGGCAACGGGGGCGACGATGGCTGCAAGCAAAGACAGGGCGGATGACGCCACGGCCGAAGCCGCAATCGTCACCCGCCCCGAGTGGGTTCGACGCGGCCCGGCGGCAAATCCGGGCGGGGAGGAATGGTCGAACCGGGAGGAACGTTGGGAGGTCACAGCGCCCCCCCGAGAATGTGAAACAATACCCCCGCGACGATCGCCGCCGGATAGCCGAGGACCACGGCCCAGTCGACAAAACTCCAGCGATAGGTCGGCAGCGGCGCCGGCCGCCAGCCCACATCGGGCCGCAGCGCATGCCGCACCGCATCGTGCCCCAGCTGCGCCACCTGCTCCGGGTTCCGCATCATTCTGCGGCCTCCGGCGCTTCTGCCTCGGCGCGCGGACCCGAGCGGCCCTGAATCGGTGGCGGCGTCTCCATGTAGGTGCTGAGCCGCTCGAACACCGACACCGTCACGTCCTTGCCGGCCCGCAGCCTCGACACCAGCTTGCCGTCATTGACGGCGAGCCGGCCCAGCGTGCTTTCGGCAATGCCGTGCTCGGTGCAATAGGCCTCGACTCTTTGCAGCAATGCCGCGGTGCTTTCCATGCCGCACAACCTGATGGGCAGTTGCCCAATTGTCAATGCCCCATTGACCGATGGGCATTATTTGCCCATTACATTGCTCCCAGCTTCACCACTGGGGGTTCCAATGTCCGGCACGACACTCCGCCCGCTGCGCGAACTGCGCTTCGTTCCCGCTCATCCCGACAGCCCGGCCGAGGCCATGGCCTGCGCCCTGGTCAATTCCGGCGCCATACACGGCTGCGACTATACCGCCGTCCTCGCCGCCCAGGGCTTTGAGCGCGCCGAAATCACCCGCCACATCGGCGAGGCTACCACCCTGGCCTACCGCGCCATTTCCCCGGTCCACCGGCCGGGCTCGCCCCGCATCCAGCCCGCCGCCATGCCGGTGCCGCCGCTCGTCGCTGCGCTCCGCATCGCCCTCGAGGCGCATCCGGAGTTCGCATCGTGAGCCCGGCGCCCGTCATGCATCGCCAGCCCAGCGCCGATGCCGGCTGATCTCGACGCCCTGCCGCGCCGGCGCGAGCCGATCGA
>Ga0247832_1001090_pt1 | contig 50740 bp, 44 predicted proteins | sample LaCruzMarch2015__10_FD_192407 | JGI IMG/M metagenome (GOLD analysis project Ga0247832, IMG submission 192407) | Freshwater microbial communities from meromictic Lake La Cruz, Castile-La Mancha, Spain - LaCruzMarch2015_4m | ecosystem: Environmental > Aquatic > Freshwater > Lake | place: Spain... | reverse complement strand
TTGAAAATCAAGAATTTAATCGAAGTGAGAACTATTTAATGAATAGTAGCGAACCATTATTGGCCTTGAATTTCTAGGTTTTAGCTACTGCACTGAAACTGTTAATTTTTAAAATTTCTGTAAGAACATTTTCAAAAAATTTCAGTTTCAGAAAGGAGTTAAAATTGTTTGCAACGAGTTGTAAATAATTATAGAACAATGATTTGCAAACAAAGAGAAATTCAGAGCCTTGATTTTTTGATTCTTTTTGATCAAGCAAAAAGAATGGCAAAAATAATATTAGCTCAAATTGAAATTTTTTCGAGTTATGAATTACAGTTATGTTTTGGTGGTACGAAAGAGTATACTCAATTTGATAAATTACTCTAATACAAAAATGCTCTTTAATTTTCTAAAAATAGTTCATCGCAGCGTATCAAACGCTCCAATTATATGCTCTAAATTTGTACGATAACTATTGTGAACAATTGAAATAATATCAAATCGAACCTCCTTATCAATTTGATTTTTCTGAACGTAATAATCAGCAACTGTGATAATTTGCCTTTGCTTTGATTTAGTTACCGCTCGCCAAGGTTCACCAATTTCAGCTGTGTTTCTTGCTTTTACTTCCACTACGATTAATTCATCTTCTTTTTCAGCAATGATATCAACTTCATATTTCTTAAATCGCACATTTCTTTCCACTAAAGAATAGCCGTTTTGAAGTAAAAAATTTGTAGCAAAATCTTCACCCCATTTTCCTAATTCGTCCTTTGTCATACTATTTTTTACGTTAAGTTACGAATAAAGTTGAGTTAAAATAAAGTGATTTGAAAAAAAGTGATTCGCTGAGCGAAAGAGAACTAATTTAAAAAATTAATCATCAAAAAAATAGCTTAAAGTCATAATGTCTTAAATCTTAATGTCCTAAAATCATTCCCTCATAAAATCATTCCCTCTTAAAATCCTAAAGTCCTAATATCCTTAAGTCCCTTATTTAAAAGCCAAAACTCCTTCCAACATTGTCCTATACTTCTCATTGAAAAAATCATGACCGCATTCGATTTCAATTACTTTATTTTCTTGATGAATACGTTTTGCAAAAGCATAAGCTTGAGGCGGACGAATAACTTGATCGAATTTTCCCATAATGATTTTAAACGGAATTTTGTAATCAGTAAGCGCTTTTGAGATTTCTGTTTCATTGGGTTGAACTAAACGAAACCCTCGCCAAGTTTTTGATGCACGTTGAAAAGTTTGAGGGTCGGAAGTTAAGTTTTCCATGAACTGATACACTTTTGGACGAACCAATTTTAGTTTTTTTCCTAAATAAGCAAATTTCATGATTGATTTTGGGTTACTTTCCCAGTTACTGAATAGTTTTCTTGCCCATTTTTTCCTAGAAGTTCGATTATAAAAGCTGTTATTATCCATCCCATCGGGTGAAATCAATTGTACACTTTTAAGTCTTGGCGCATAAAGAGGTAAAATGGAAAGTACAAAACGCCCACCTTGTGAAAATGCTAGCATGTGAAATTTATCTACTTTTTCTTTTTCTAAAAGCACATCAACTAAAGCTTTAAACTCTTGAACCTGTAAGGGATTTTTTTCAATTCTACTTTCTGGAAAATGAGAATTTCCATGATAAAATAAATGAAGTGAAATAATAGTTCGATTTTCAGATGCCAAAAATTCAAAATCAAAAGGTGATTTGCTGTGACCATGCATGCAAAAAATCACTTCTGAACCAGTTCCTTTTACAAAGTATTCCAATTGTAAATCTTTGTAATTAATGATTTTTTGTATCACGGTAAACGTTTTATGTTGTTTTTTGCCCAACTATTTTCAGCATCAATTTTCAATATTTGTTCATAGAAATAGCGCGCCTTTAAATAATCGCCTCGATTGTGAGCGCTAAAAGCTTTAGCTGAAAGTTCATCTACTCTTATAATTTTATAATTATCATTTCCGCAAAGAGAGGTAGCATCAAAATAAATTGCGTTGAGGTAATACGCTTTCGCTTTTTTAGTTTCGCCTTTTTCATGCCAAGAAATTCCTTTGGCACAATTCCATTGAGCTGACCAGGGTGTATAAACAACTGAAACAGCTGAAAAAATCAAAAGTGAAATGAGACTTACTTTTACAATTTTAGAATATTGACTGTCAAAATAAGCAACTAATCCACCAACTGCAAAACCCGATATTAAAGCGATTGATGCGACGTTCCAATTTCCAAAACGATTCATATATTCGCAAAAAGGAATGAATGCAAGCATTACCACTAAAGCAATATTTTTAGTCACAATTCGAAAACGAATATCAATAAATGTTTTTGTGAAAATATATCCAAAAAGCGCATAATTTACTCCAGAAAGACCAACTCCAGCATCATCTGAAAAAGCTAATTGAAAAGCTGAACTTATTGTGGAAGCAATTAAACCAAAAATAAATAAATTTTTACTTCCAATTCTTCGTTCAACATAACTTCCCAAAAGTAAAAGACCGAGAGCATTTAAGATAAAATTTCCGTATTCGTAATGAACAAAACTATTCGTAATGATTCCCCAATAATGAAAACTATAAATATCAATTGCTAAAGGAGCACCAAAATAAGTTAGAATTTCATTTGAAACTTGTTCACCATTTTTTAAAAACTGAATAGTGATGAACACACTTAAACAATAGAAAAGCAAAACAAACGTGAATCGCGATTGCTTTAAATTTTTCAAAATTGTAGTCAGGATTTCTTTCATGCTTCAAAATTAATTGAAATATTACTTTTCAATTAAATTTTCAGACTTAACTTTCAACTTTCCCCCAAATGCTCAAAAGTTGTTTAAAACATTGCTTTTTTTTGGTCGAATTTTAAGCTTTAAAGGTTAAATTTGCGCTCAATTTACGGTAGATAATTACCTTAAAGAAATGTAAATTGAAACCCTTATGCCTAAAGATTTATCCCTTAAATCAATATTAATTATCGGAAGCGGTCCAATTGTAATTGGACAAGCCTGTGAATTTGATTATGCTGGATCACAAGCCGCACGCTCATTGAGAGAAGAAGGAATTGAAGTAACTTTAATCAATTCAAATCCAGCAACAATCATGACGGATAAATTCGTTGCGGATAATGTTTACTTACAGCCGTTAGAGCCAGAAAGTATCATTGAAATTTTGAAAAATCACAAAATAGATGCTGTGCTTCCAACAATGGGTGGACAAACAGCTCTGAATTTGTGTATCAAATGCGACGAAATGGGTATTTGGGAAGATTACGGTGTAAAAATTATTGGTGTAGATATTGCAGCAATTGAAATCACCGAAAATCGTGAGGCTTTCCGAGAATTGATGTTGAAAATTGGTGTTAGAATGGCACCTCAAAAAACGGCAAAATCATTCCTTGAAGGTAAAGAAATCGCTCAAGAATTTGGTTTTCCACTTTGCATTCGTCCTTCATATACACTTGGTGGTTCAGGAGCTTCGATTCTTCACGAGCCCAAAGAATTTGATAATTTATTAGAAAGAGGATTGCAATTATCACCGATTCACGAAGTGATGATTGATAAAGCACTTTTGGGTTGGAAAGAATACGAATTGGAACTGTTGCGCGATGCAAATGACAATGTTGTTATTATCTGCTCAATTGAGAATTTTGATCCAATGGGAATTCACACGGGAGATTCGATTACTGTTGCTCCTGCAATGACACTTTCCGACACAACGTTTCAAAAAATGCGCGATATGGCGATTTTGATGATGCGTTCGATTGGAAATTTTGCGGGTGGTTGTAACGTTCAATTTGCGGTATCTCCGGACGAAAAAGAAGATATTATCGCTATTGAAATCAATCCACGCGTTTCGCGTTCGTCTGCATTGGCATCAAAAGCAACCGGTTATCCAATTGCGAAAATTGCTTCAAAATTGGCGATTGGTTATCACTTGGATGAATTAAATAATCAAATTACAAAAACAACTTCCGCATTATTCGAACCAACGTTGGATTATGTTATTGTAAAAATCCCTCGTTGGAACTTTAATAAATTCCCTGGAACAAATCGACAATTAGGTTTGCAAATGAAATCTGTTGGTGAAGTTATGGGAATTGGTCGTTCTTTTCAAGAAGCCTTGCAGAAAGCTTGTCAATCATTGGAAGTGGACAGAAATGGTTTAGGTGCTGATGGACGTGAATTAACCAATCAAAATGAAATTCTTTATTCGTTGGAACATCCTAGTTGGAACCGTTTGTTTCACATTTACGATGCGATTAAATTGGGAATTCCGTTTAAAACTATCGTGGAGAAAACAAAAATTGATATTTGGTTTTTGAAACAAATCGAAGACTTAATCAAGTTAGAACGCAAGATAGACAAATTTCATATCGCTGACTTACCGAAAGATTTATTGTTTGAAGCTAAACAAAAAGGATATGCTGATCGTCAAATTGCACATTTGGTACGTTGTTTAGAATCAGAAGTTTATAAAAAGAGAACAGAACTCGGAATCAATCGCGTTTTCAAATTAGTTGATACGTGTGCTGCTGAGTTTGAAGCCAAAACACCTTATTATTATTCCACTTTTGAATACGAAAACGAAAGCATTGTCACTGACAAGAAAAAAGTAGTTGTTTTAGGTTCAGGTCCAAATCGAATTGGGCAAGGAATTGAGTTTGATTATTCGTGTGTTCACGGTGTTTTAGCTGCGAAAGAATGTGGATATGAAACGATTATGATTAACTGTAATCCTGAAACTGTTTCTACCGATTTTGACACAGCTGACAAATTATATTTTGAACCCGTTTTCTGGGAACATATTTACGACATCATTCAACACGAAAAACCGGAAGGCGTAATTGTTCAGTTAGGAGGACAAACAGCATTGAAATTAGCTGAGAAATTAACCCGAATGGGAATTAAAATCTTGGGAACAAGTTTTGACGCTTTAGACTTAGCGGAAGATAGAGGTAGATTCTCAAAATTATTGGAGAAAAACAATATTCCTTTCCCTCAATACGGTGTTGTTGAAAGTGCAGAACAAGCGTTGGGATTGGCAGATGATTTAGGTTTCCCTTTATTAGTGCGTCCTTCGTATGTTTTGGGAGGACAAAAAATGAAAATCGTTATCAACAAAGTAGAATTAGAGCACCATGTCGTTGATATTTTAAATGAAATGGGGAACAATCAAATTTTGTTAGATCACTTTTTAAGTGGAGCGATAGAAGCCGAAGCCGATGCAATTTGTGACGGCGAAAATGTGTATATCATCGGAATTATGCAGCATATCGAGCCAGCAGGAATTCACTCCGGTGATTCGTATGCCGTGCTTCCTCCCTACAATTTAGGAGATTTTGTAATGACTCAAATTGAGGATATAACTCGTAAAATCGCTGTCGAATTAAGAACTGTTGGCTTATTAAACATTCAGTTTGCTATCAAAGATGATAAAGTGTATGTAATTGAAGCCAATCCACGAGCTTCTCGAACTGTACCATTTATAGCGAAAGCCTACGATGAACCTTATGTAAATTACGCTACTAAAGTAATGTTGGGCGTAAACAAAGTAACGGATTTCAATTTCAACCCACGAAAAGAAGGATATGCAATTAAAATTCCTGTTTTCTCCTATGAGAAATTCCCCGATGTGAAAAAAGAATTAGGTCCAGAAATGAAATCAACAGGAGAAGCAATTCGATTTATTAAAAACTTGAAAGATCCATTTTTCACAAAGATTTATTCGGAGCGAAACATGCATTTATCGAAGTAAGGATTAGAACTTAATTGAGTATTTGCATTTGTGCCTTTAAATTTTAAAAACCTCAATTTTCAACCCTTTTTAGTAAAAATTTGGGCTTTACTTTGATTGTTTGTGTTATTTAGAATAACTTAATTTTAACGACAAAATAGTAAAGGTATAGAATGCCCTTTTCTCAACGTTCTAATCAAAATCAACCACCGCCATAGACACGAAATTTAGTTTAAAAGAACAATCTCTTATCAACAAAAGTCTTTTTCACTTTTTAAACAGAACCTTCTGATTACTAATCCCATAGTTGTTTGGCATCGTTCAACTCCATTTTATTTGCCATTAATTCCTATTTTTGCTTAAACGGCAAATAAAATGCTGAAGAAGTTAGTGGCAACAATTCCCAAACGCAAATGGCTATTGGAATGATATATATTCCCCAGAATTGCAGCTTGATAATCTGCAATAGCTTTATCAAATTCTTTTAAAGATTCGTAACAAATACCACGATTATACAACAAGTTATGTTGATGTGGATAGTATTTTAAACCTTCTGTGTAAATGGCTAAAGCCTCTTCATGCTGCTTGTTTAAATCGTAAGCATTTCCCAATTGCATATAAACTTTCTGCTTGAAATTGTACTTGATTGGATAGTCCAATAAGTCTTTCAAAATGCCTTGCGCAACCACATATTTTTCTAGGTTGATGTGACTCAAAGCTGTTTCGTATTGTGCTACAGCATAATTGGTGTCATTGATATTTACCTTACTGAACAGCGTAATTGCTTCTTCATAAGATTCTTTGTCAAAGAGTTCAATTCCTTTTTTAAGAAGGTCAGCTGAGTTTTCATTTGTAAGGTTTTTTTGAGCCAGAATACCAATAGGTAAAAAGGCGATTAGGAGTAAGTAAGTTTTCATTAGTTGAAAATAAAAAAGTCAAATATAATCGATTAATAAGATCTAAAATTACTCCTGAACCAAAAAATCAATGAATCCTTTTAGTTATATGATTAATTCATTGACAATAAATAAGTTACAATTTGAATAGTTTTCATCTTGCTTTTTGTTTTTCTACAAGAATCCTAATTTTTGACTGTAAGCAATTTGTTTTAGAAATAGAGAGAATCACATAGTCAGAAATAGTAAAATGAAATCAAAACACCAAGGTATAACATAAACTGAAGTTGTTGAACTACGCTCTGCTTGGAAGCAATATTACATCCGAAAAAGGAAATTTTTTTTAGAATACCATTCGGTATTCAGTTTTAGAACGTATTATTCATTCAGTTAAAGACAATAAAGCAAGTTTACAATTTGAAGAAGGAAACAATTTATATTCATTCAGTTATTGAAAAAGTACGCTTTTTAGAAAGTTCATAATTCCACAAAATGTTTTTCGTTTACCAATTGATATAATTGAAGACCCGTATTCTTTGTAACATGTACTTTTTGAAAATAAAAACCTAAAAAATGGCAACATTGGAACGGAGGAGTTTTTTTGTTTAACGATGAAAGCCATTCTTTTTTAAATTCTTGGCATGAGATGACATTAGCGGTTTTTAAAGATTCTAAATGGAAAACTCGCGATCAAGGAACGCTCATAGCAACTGTTTGGAAATTTGGTTTAGAAAATCATCAAACACTAGACAAAAAATGGAATTTATTAGCTGACTATAATAATCCGGATGTTCAATGGGTAGATGGATGGAAAGTCAAGTTATCAAAAACTGAAATTGTTAATCCATATTTTGTACATGTCTATCATCATTTTTTTGATAAAAATTGGCTCTTGTGGCGTAAAATAGAGGATTTGTAAGAAATTCAAAAAATTAATTAATATTACTTATTATTGTTGCTCAAATTCAGTTGAATTCTAATTTATGAAAAAAACAGTTCTTGTAACAGGTGCAGCAGGGTTTATTGGATTTCACTTATGTGAGCATCTTAAAAAGGAATATTCTGTTATTGGGATAGATTGTTTACCATCTGGTAGACAAGATGTTAATATGCGTTCAAAGCTCAATTCTAATATAATAAAGGCATCCATTCAAAGTGATTTTTGGGATGATTTACCTACCAAGCCAGACGTAGTTATACATTTAGCAGCAAATACTGGGATTAGCACATCAAATATTAATCCATCCTTATATTTTGAGAATAACATTGCAAACACATTGAAATTACTTGAAAAATGCAGATTAAATGGTGTAAAGCAATTTATTTATGCTAGTAGTTCCTCTGTTTATGAGTCTGATGTTGAACAAATGAAGGAAGATTCACCAACGTCAAAACAACTATCTTTTTACGGTACTTCTAAAAAGATGATGGAAGTATTAGTTGAAAATTATTGCCGTCAATACGGTATGATAGGGATTGGACTTCGTTTTTTTACAGTATATGGTTCTTGGACTAGAATGGACATGGCTGCATATAAGTTCATGAATGCAATTCTTCAAAATCAGTCGATAATTTTGTATGAAAATGGAAATGTTGAACGCGATTTTACACATTGGTCGGATATTGTAAAAAGCATAGAATTGCTCATACATAAAATTCAGTTTGAAGATAATGGATGGCATTCCATTTTTAATATTGGTTCACAAAATCCTATTAAAATTCTTGATTTTGCAACTGAAATTGCTCTCAATCTTAATAAAGAGTTGATTTTTAAAAGTGCACCATTACCTAAAAATGAGCTTTTTAAAACATATGGAGATTCATCTAAACTTTTTAAATATACAGGTTTTAAACCTGAAATGGATTGGAAAAACGGTGTTAATGAGATGGTGGAATGGTATAAGTCTGATGGATTTATAGTTAGTGAAAAAACATGATAAATCAACTCCGCTTTAGTTTAATTATAGTTATTGCTATAATTGGTCGATTTACATTACTTAATGCAGGTTTTTTGAACGACTTGGATGAATATCTGTTCGTTTGGATTCAGAAAAACGATGAAAATTTACTTAAAAGCGCATATTGGTTTAAGGCTGTAAATGAAGTTCAAGCGCAATTACCCGAATTATTCTTACGTTCAGTTCAGTATAAATTGATTTCTTGGTTTTATCCAGATTCTCCTTGTCAATTATCAATTCACTTTTTAAAATGGATTGGTTATTTTAATTGCTTAGTTGTTGTTTTACAAGCGATTGTATTTAGGAAAATAGTTTTGAAATTCTTTAATTCATATATTACTGCTGATTTTTTAGTTGCAACATGGCTTATTTTTGCAAACACAAATCTTTATTGTAGACATATTTTACCCTATGATCATTCTCTTCTGTTTTGGTTGTGTGCAATTTATTTTTCACTTTCTGAAAATAAAAACAAACATTGGATAGCTGGTATTTTTGCTGCTTTAGGTTTATTAACGTATTGGGGAAGTATTCCTGCATTGTTTTTCTATTCTTTTTCAGTTTTACGGCGCTACAGAAAATTAGAAATTCTTCCTTTTATCATACCTTTTTTTATCTTTTTTACAGGGGTTGAGCTTTTGACACATATACATAATTTTAGCTATTTTTCATTCCTTGTTTCTTACCAAACAACAGTAAATAGAGGTAATTATAATGAGGGTTTTATATTTCCCATTTTGTATTTTATTCAAGTTGAAAAAGTGACTGGAGCCTTACTTTTAATATTGTTTTTTGGTTCACTACTTTTGATTATTAAAAATGGAATTAGCGCAGATAAAGAAGTAATGTATCCAACTCTTTTTAGTTTGTTATTTTTCAGCTCACTTGTATATTTTACTCACACCTTTGTTTGGTATGGACGTGTTTTACATTTTGTTTTACCATTCATGATTCTTTCTTCTTTTAAGTTATTAGAACAAATCTCAAAACACACTTTTTCTTCTTTTTTATTTGGTGCCAGTCTTCTAGTCATTTACATATTTCAACTATTTACTTGGAATGAGATTGAATATCCTCGTAACTTTATAGAAAAACACGCTAATAGAACCTCTTCAACCCAATTTGAATTTGAAACAATTGTAGGGTTGAGGTTAGATAGAAATCCATATTTAGAAATTTGTCACGAATCTAATAAGTCCAAATTTGAAAGTGAATTGTTGTTTGTTAACGCAGGTTTTTTAATGGACTATCCCTCAATTAAATTTTTGAAAAGTAGATTGAAATTTAAGGCGCCAATGGGGTATAAATTAATAGCTCATGGATTGCATTTTCAATCAGACCCTTTTTATCAATTTGAATATAACGATAGAAATGGAAGAAATTATTTTGAAAAAAACAATTTTCAAATTCAACTTTATAGAGAAGTATACTAATTTATTTCCTCTAATTTCTCAACTACAAAATTTGGTCTATTTCTCACAGTTTCGTGAATGCGAATAATGTATTCTGTCAAAATTAAAGATGAAATGGATATAAAAAGTAAAATTAGACTTGTCCAAAACCATATTTGATAAGGCATTGTGTTGTTTAAAGCAAAGAAAATAACAGCGATTGGAAAATGAAGCACACCTAACAATCCAAAAAAACGAATAATGCTTAATGGAATATTGGTAAATGAAAAAATGGTATCTATAAAAAGATGGATTTTTTTCTTTGTAGACCATTGAGAATAACCATGTTTTCTTTTTACTCGGTTATAAGGGATTTGTACAAACGGATATCCTAACCAGCTGATTAAATATACATTATTGGTGCTTTTTTCTCCTATTTTTACGATTTCATTTCTGATTTGACTGCTGAACATTATCAAATCATATCCTCCAATAGGAGCTTTTTTAAGTGCGTATTTTCGTACAATCCAATGATAAAAAGTTGATAAAAAATTTCCGTCTTCACGAGACGATCGGTTGGCTATTACTAAAGGTATTCCTTTTAAAAAATAGGAAAACTGTTCTTCAATTAGTTCTGGAGGATCTTGCAAATCTGCATGCAAATAAACATTACAATCTCCAGTTGCATGCGTCATTCCTGCCAAGAAACTATTGTAAGACCCAAAATTCCTTGTCAATTTAATCAATCGAATTGAATGATTTGAAAATGGTTTTAGTTTTTGGAGTTCAAGTAATGTTTGATCTGAAGAACCATCATCAACAAGTACAAATTCAAATGAATGTTCTTGAAAAATGGGTTTTAAGGACAATGCAATTAATCGTTCCCATAATTCTGGAATACTCTTATCGTTATTATAACATGGAACAATAATCGAAATCTTCATACTTTGAATCAAATATAGTCTTTTCGAGAGGCATTTTTATTTTTATTATTCAAGTAACTAAGAAATGAAAATAAATTTTGAATGAAATTTCCAGCGTTTTTTATGGCAAGTTTAGAGATTCTTAGCCAAATTATTGGATGGAAATAGTATTTTCTCATAAAGTATTCTTGATGATTAATAGCATTTAAATTCACCTCTTTTTGAAAAAATTCATTTTTGTATGGAACTAATGAAAAATCAAGTTCATTTTTGTATTGGTCAAATAATACTGTTCCTGGATAAGGTTTTAACGTTGATACCACAATAAAACTAAATCCTCCTTTTATGGCGAAATCAATGCTTTTTTTTACATCTTCTGTTTTTTCAATTGGATGTCCAACCATAAAAAATCCCATGAGATCAAAACCCAATTTTTTTGCTTTTTTACAGTTTTTTAATGCTTCGTCAACTTTAAATTTTTTGAGTAAAGCTTCAATTATTTGTTGACTGCCTGATTCAACGCCAATGTATAAACGCATGCAACCTGCTTTTTTCATCCACTTTAACATTTCAGTATCTAGTGTATCTGGTCTTACTAAACAAGACCATTTCATGTTTAAGTTTTTTGAAATCAACAACTTACAAAACTCAATCACTCTGGAAGGAATCGCAGTGAATGTGTCGTCAATGAATCGAAAAGCTTTGATGTTGAATAATTGGATGTAGTTTTCCAACTGAAGAATTATATTTTCAGGTGTGAGAGTTGTGAGTTTAGTCCCATACGATTTCACACAGAAATTACATTGGTAAGGACAACCTCTTGCACTTTGAATTAAACCATATGGTTCTGGAAAAAATGGTTCTTTATATAAATTGTTTTTCAGTAAATCAAATGCGGGCATCGGTAATTCATTCGGGTAAATGACTCTTCCAGCTATTGAATTGTGAACAATTTTTTCTTCAAAACGATAGGAAAGACCTTCAATTTCAGTATATGATTTTTTACTTTTAATAGATTGAATTAAGTCTTTGAAAATTAAGTCAGGTTCACCGTGAATAATAAAATCAATAGGACAAAGGTTCATCATTTCTTCACGAAAAACACTTGCATAATGACCAAATACGATCAATTCGGTTTTTGGAAAAATTCTTTTAAGTTCTTTTAGTTCTAATAAGTCTTCTTCAATACATTCAAATCCAGTCAAACAAACTATTGATGATGGATTAATTCCTTTAATTTTTTTTTGAACTTCTTGAGACGACAAGTTTTCTGCAATAGCGTCCAACAAAGCGACTTCGATTTTTTCATTTCGAGCAATTGCTGCAAGTGAAATTAATTCTATGGGTTGAAACAAAAAAGTCGGAGAATTATAAGAACACATGTACCTTCGCATTACACGATTACGATTAGGAAGGTTTAGAAAAAGAATTTTCACAATTTGTTTTTCTTGAGATTGCTAAGATAATTAGATTTTCATGTATTTCTGATTATGTAAAAAGAAAGTTTGTTTAATTTTGAAGTAAAATATTTATGAAAACATACAACAAGAGTGATGTTTTATTTTCTTTTGAAATTTTAAATTTTGACTTTGAATCTAATCATCAACGTAACTTAATTTATGATGTTCATAATAAAAGCAAAGATGGTTTTATTCTTAAAAGCGTTTTTTCAAAAGAAGAAGTTAATCAGTTTTTAGAATTAACTGAAAATATTCAATCAAACGATTTTCTAAACACAAATACGGGCACTATTATTCCATATCCTTTCGCTACTATCAGTGATTTGGAGGGAAAATTAGAATCCTATATATCTCAAAAAAATAGATTCGAAGCTTTTGGATTTGAGAAATTTTTAGGCAAATTTGATGAAATCATGCGTTTTATTGGCTCACCATTCGACGTTCAAGTTCCTAAATTAAGGCTAGATAATTCGAATGCTGTTCCAGCAACAATCCGTCATTTTTATCCTAATATGGGAGGGCTTTTTGTACATTGTGGCTATTTATTTCAAGAACAATCTCCAATTTATTACCAAGCTGTAGAACAGATGAAAAAAGAGGGGCAATTAAGCTTTTTTGTAGTTCTACAACAACCAGAATCAGGTGGCGAACTTACGTTATATGATATGGTTTGGGATAATGTAAATCAAAAAGATTATCCGGAAAATAATGAGTTTGTTATTGATAAAAATAGGGAAAAGGTTTTCTTAAGAGATGTTGTAAGTGAAAAATTCAATCCAGAGCCCGGTGACTTATTAATTTTTTACGGCGGAAGAATCTGGCATCGCGTAGAACCTATTTTAGGTTCAAAACCAAGAATAACTTTGGGTGGATTTATCAATTTTTCAGATGATGATAAAAAGTGTTTCTATTGGTCTTAAATTTTAAAAGTAGAAAGATAATTTTCAATTTCAGCCTTTGTTAATTCATACTCAAAGGTAAACATGAAATCATTTGGCTGTTTTTCTTCTGGTGATAATTGATGATTTTTTGCACTATCTGTAAAAAAGTGATTAGATGGTACAGTATAAATTTCTCCACCAATTTGATTTGAACGGATAAACTTGAAATAATTTAAATTTTTAGGTAAAATACGCATAACAACATTGTCTCTTTCAAAATCGCAGGTATTTGGATCAGAGGAATGAATCATTCTAGTGTCATAAATAAGTGCTTGCCCAACTTCTAATTCAAAGCTTTTTCCATACTTACTTAATAATTCTCGAAAATCTTCTAAAGGCCATTTCCACTGTTCAAATGATAGATTTAATTTTGGAATGATTCGATGACCACCTGGAATAATTTTTAAGCCACCACACGTTTGATTCACAGCTTGTAAAGGACACCAAATTCCATAAATTGGAACTAAATGTTCGTTAAAATTAAACGCTGGATCACTGTGCCAGTCAAGTTTGTTTTTGCCATCAGGACGACGTGAATAAAACAAACTTACAGGACATTCGAAGTCTTTAAAGAATGATTCCAATCTCTCTTGAATAATACTTTGAATTGCTTCATGAGCATTTTTTCGTTGATCATTATCTAATGCACTCATACTTGAAAATGATCCTGAAAATAAAGACCTGTCTGGGAAAAATTTATCAAATTTCACTTTTAATAGCTCAATTTCCTTTGAAGTTAAAAATTCAATTATCGCAAATCCATTTTTGTTGATTTCAATTTCTAGTTCCTCATTTCGAAGAATAGTTGTTTCTTTATGTTCATAGTCCACTGCTCGATTCTTTTCTTTAGCTTTTTGAGTTATTTCACTGAATATGTCTATAAAACTCAATTCGTCATTTGATTTTTGATTGATAGTTTCAGTTGAGATCAATTTATTAAAAGGAAGTTGCCCTTTTTCTAAAACAGGTAAATGATCAAAAAGTAAAGTTGTTTCAAATTCATGTTTTTCAATGACACAATTATTAATTTGATGAAAATAATACGTCGGCGCGTTAACTTCAATTACATTCAAAATCACACCAACTCGATCTTCTGGACTTGAGTTAATAAAAGAACCATGCAACGTTTGTGGGTAAAATACAACTGCCTTACCTTTCATTAATCTACAATAACTCAAATAAGGATAAACTTCGTGAGTAATTGGAATCCTAGGAATACTCAAACTTCCTGATCTTAAGTTTGAAAAAAAAGTATGACTTTCAGGAATAAAACACAATCCTCCATTTTCTGGATAAGAAGTACTCAGAGGTATCCAAATCTGAAAGTTTTCATACTTGTTTTCGTCTGTTATTGACCAATCTTGATGGAGCTGAAATGAACCTTCACTTTCTGCTTTTTTCACAACAAAATGGGAGGCGAAAATACGATGACCTAAAAGTAAATTATCTAAATCTGACCCAACGATTTCACATATAGCTTCATGAATTTGAATTGGAGAAAGTACATTATTTAAATTATGTGTTACGGTTAAATCTGATTTCGAATTTAGTTGCTGAAAATGATTAGTATATACTATTTGAAGCTTTTCTAGAGTTGGATTAGAAAACCCACTCAATCGAGCAAAACCAAGCTTTTCTAATGAAGTAGTTGTGCTTACATTTTTAAACATGTGTTGCCAATTTAAAACTGATTTCCTCTGCTTTTGGAACATGATGTTTGTAAGTTATCGACTCAAACGAATCGGACTCGAAGGCATATTTCTCATTCAGTTGAGCCAAGTCTTTTAAAAAGCAATCAGAAGATAAATGAAAAACTCTAGCATTTTTCTCTGATTCTTTTTTTATGTGTAAAAAAGGAGCATTTTGATCTAAAACAGTAATAGAAATTGCTACTCTTTGCTTTGAAGTTTCATTGGGAAATGATCCATGAAAACAAGCTGGATTAAACACAACAAAATCTCCCTCGTTCAACATAATGGATTTTACCTCTTTTGCGAATATATGTCTTGAAATTCTTGCCGTTTCATAATGGTGTGAGCGAAAATTGTTAAAAATTCGATGAGAACCAGGAAGAAAAAAAAGGCTTCCATTATGTTCGCTTGTATCTTGTAGTGGAATCCAAACGGTGCAAGGTGTAAATTTTTTTTCATCTGTAAATGTCCAATCTTGATGCAAATCCATTTCTGTCCCAGAATTAGCGGGTTTAATTAACAAAGAACCGCTATAGGTTGAATATTGCTCAAAAATAGAATCTAACAGCGGGCGCAATAGTTCGTTTAATTGTTGATGTAAAATTAAGTTTTCTTCATAACTATGTTCCATCAATGAATATTGAAATGTTTTTTCTTTCTCAACTATGTAATTTGAACAAAGCGAATCAAGGGCGTTTAAAAATGGCAAAGTAATTTTGTTGAACACCACAAAGCCGTTTTGAAGAAAAGATTTTTTGGAATCGTAATCCTTTATCGGACAAATGATGTCTAATAGTTTTTCCTCGGTTGACTGATTCATGACCAAACTAAATAATTTTTGTCATCTACTAATTTTGTCATAAAACCACCGAAGGAAATTCGTGTTTGATTACCAGTAAACCGAGGTACTGAATGCCAATAATTTCCTTCATCAAAAATCAATAAGTCACCTTCAGCTAATTGAATATTTTCTGAACCGATTTGGTCAATATGAACGATTTCACCATTCTTTTTTTGTAAGTGGTTTGTATCTATTTTAACTGAAGCTTCATCCCAAGTAAGGTCAAAAATTTCAATATCACAATTCGTTTCTGGTCTTTGCAATACAATAAGGAAAGCAAATTGCGTATCAATGTCAGCTTTTTTCGAAAACTTATCAAAGTAATTTTTATTCCAATCTTGAAACAAGCGTCCACAATGTATTTCAAAATAACCTTTTCCTAAAGCTAATTGACGCAGCGAAGACCAAGTTTGTGAATCGTTTATATTGTGAGAAGCATCATTAAAATCCAATGCATATTCTGTTGAAATTGTTCTTAGTTTTTCTTGAAAACGAGCAGCTATTTGATTTTCACTTATTAATTTTATGTAGTTTGCGCATTCATTTTCATAATTATCGATAGGGTTTCGTGGAATATGGTCAAAAGGTCGTGGAAATGCATCGTAACCATCATAAACCGTGTACCAATTTGAGTTTCGTTCATAAACTGATACTAATTCTAGAATTTCAGAAGTTGACAAAAAATTTCTTAAAATAACTACATCCGTTTGTTTGGATTCTAATTCTTTCAACACATTTTGTGCGGTTTGATTTTGGTTATTAAATATGTATTCCTTAATTTTCATAATGTCTTTTTAGATGAGTAAAATAATAAGGATAATTTGTTCGCTAAACTAAGTTTTATTGGCGGGTATTTTTTTTTCAACTGAAATATAAATTCATTAAATGTCCAAGTTTCAAATTTTCCTTTTAGCTTTTCTTGAGATAGAATATTAACCTGAGGTTCATAATTTGGGCCCATATTAAGCATCGTTTCTGGCTGAATTTGAAATTTCCTTAATAGATTATCATCTTGTAAATCGGGCAAATAAAATAAAAAGTCAGCGGAACTACTATATCCTCCCAAGACACACGAAAGTCTTTTTTTTCCTGATTTGTTTGTAGTAGAGCCATGAATAATGGAATGATGAAAAATCACGCAATCTCCTGGAGCAGTTGGAACATATTCGAACAATGGTTCTAGTTTTTGAACAAAGCCATCAAAAAATCGAGGTTTGCCATTTGCGCGATGACTTTTACTCAATAAATGACTTCCAGGAATAAATTTCATTTCTCCACTTTGTGCATTTGCCTCGTCTAAACAAATCCAAATATTGAAAGAAGTAAATTGAGATTCATCTACTAACAACCAATCTTGATGAGGCGGCACAGCAGAATCTAGTGTGGATTCTTTGACTAAAAAATTAGACAAAGTAAAAGTAACGTTGGTTAGAAATTTATTGAGCTCTGGTATCAAAATGGACTTATTGAACGCATCCACTTTTTTCAAAAGCGAATTGTCACCGGTATTACTTGTCGTATGAAAGCCTCCCTTAGTTAGTAAACGTTGTTTTTCGTTGACTTCTTCGTAATAAAATGCCTTTAAACACTCAATTTGTGAAGTATTCAAAAGACGAAATTTCGTAAATCCCTTTTGGTTAAAATCTGAATTTAAAATAGCGTCTTTAAAATGTTTCATCTTAAGCCCAATAATAATAGTTATTGTCAAGTCCCTTTGCAATAAAGCAACCTATAGTTATTCTGTTTTTTAAGCCTATTGGAGGTTGAATGGCATGCCATAATTGACCAGCTCTAAAAACAACAGCATCACCTTTTTGGATAGTGAACGAACTACTTGTTACGTCATTTTTATTTCGATTCTTGAACAAGCTTCCGTATAAATCATGCCTTTCTTCGTAAGTTGTAGAATCCAATCGCAAGGAAAAATTATTCCAATCCATATCATATACTACCAACTCTCCACCAATTTCTGGTGATTGAAGGGTTATGAAAAATGAAACTGAATTTTCAATATCAACATGCTCATAAAGCCAATTTCTGAAATTTGGTTTTAATTGATGTAGAAAAGCATTTTCACAGTGAAGGTCTAATCCATTTTTGTTAGCTGTTAATACTCGAATTCCAAATGGAGCAAAGCTTTCATTGTTGTATTTCAATAACTCAATTTTTTCTTTAAAGCTATTTCTTAGTTGTTGTTCAAACCAACTGAACCAAAAAATCTGTTGAGATTTAAATTCATTTTTTGCTTTATTTGCATTAGAAAAGTAACTGTCAAGTGCTACTTTTTCATTTTCAAATTGTTCGTTAACAGTAGAATAGGGAAGTGGTAAAAAAAAACCATCTTCAAGTGAAAGTTGAGTCGAAGGGAACTTAGTTTGTAAAACTTTTATTTCATTCTCATAAGATAAAGAAAAGTCAGAAATCAAATTTTTTATTATTGCAATATCTAATTGATTCGAATCAAAAGTATCTAACTCAATTTTACTTGAATTTATGTTCGTTATTTCAGTTGTTTTCAACATGCTTTTGAACGAAATTAATATAACAAATGTAGCAATTTTCAATTACAATCCATCCATTTTTTTCCATGTGGCTTTGATATTTATGGGTATTGAAGGATTATCTTGACCAAATATTATTAATTCTTCAGGATGAATAACTAAAGGCAAAAGAATTGGATATTTAAACATTTCATCAATGTGAGGAATATCAAAATAGGGTGCTTTTAAGAAAATCAACTCAATAAAATAATTCCCTTTTATTAAAAATTCTTTTGGAAACTGAAAAAAATAATGTCTCAATAAACTAGAATTAGTTGAATTTAAATTCGTGTTCAAAGCAGTTGAAGTACATAATACTCGTTTATTTTGGTCAAGAATGTGCAAACCAGGGAGGATTTCTAAATTTTGTTGAAGTAGTTCAAATTCAATTTGTAAACCAAAACCATTAGAATAGCTAATAAATTCTTTATTGGATAGTTCAAATTTTATAACTCGAACAAATTTATTATCAGTATTTGTTGAATTTAATGGGTGATTTTTTTTCTCAAAATTTATGCTTTTTGAAACTGAAATTTCTTGAATTATATATTTATTGTACGATTCTAATACCAATTCTGGATCTCCTTTTTGTTCTATTTCATTGTCTTTTAGCCAAATACATTCATTTGCAAACAACTTTATTTCTTCTGGATTATGAGTCGCAATTATAAAAGAAGCTCCTTTTTGACTCAATTCATTTTTAAATTGCTCAATTTGACTAATGAATCCAGCATCACCTGCAAAAAAAACTTCGTCGATTAAAAATAATTGTGCTTTCAATTGAAGAGCTGTTGACAATATCAAACGCGATTGCATTCCTTTTGAATAGGTTTTGAAAGTATTGTCAAAATAATTTTCAAGTCCGCTAAGTTCTTTTATTTCTTCAAGTATTGCTTCAATTTCTTTAAATTTCCAGCCATTGATTTTTAAAAATTGTTTGACATTTTCATGTCCAGTTAAATCTCTGTCAAAAAAACCATCAATATCGATTATAGCAGCAACGTTTCCATAAATTTTCGCTGTACCAGATGTTGGCTTTAAAATTTGGGCAAGTATTTTTAATAGTGTTGTTTTTCCGCTGCCATTTCTCCCAATTAAAGCCAAAGTCTTTCCTTTTTCCAGCGTAAATGAAATGTTCTTTAAAACGGGATAAAATTTACCATTTTCACCTTTATAATGGAAACATAATTGTTCAGCTTCAATGGAAAAATGCTCAGACATTTATTGTTTTTTAGCTAAATTAGTCAAACAAAGTGTAAAGATTTCATTTGCGATTTTTTGCTGATTTATTTTATTTTTCAAATGACAATCATCTTTAAAAACGGCTTGTTTTTCTTTCTCAAAAATTCCAGATAAATCAATATAATTTTGATTAAGTCGAGTCAATTTTGTTGCTTTTTTGTAAAAATCAGGATAAAAATCAACGTATCTTTTCGAACCATCAGGCATTTTCTTCGGTAAAATATTTCGAAAGCCAGCAACTGGTTGAAGAATTGCAAAGAAAACGTAATTATCGCCTTTTGCTAATTGAGCCATTTGACTCATGTTTTTCTTCCAAAATTCAATAGGAGCATAATTTTCTCGTTGAGAAACACTTGAATTAGCTCTCGTTTTTTCGCGAATAAAAGCTATTGTATTCGGTAAGAAAAATGAGGGTTTTGGGTGAGCTTTATTTTGAAAGAAATCCAATTCATACAAGGAAACATAGTCAGGATGTTCGACCTCATTTGCACCAGAATAAGAAATGTGAATGTCAGGTTTTAGTGCATCTGAACTGATTAATTTAAGTAGCTCTTGACCGCTATTATAACCAGCAACAGCTCCAATTCTAATTTTAATAGGCATTTTTTTTTCTTCAAATTTCTTCAATAAAAAGTGTGGCCAGTTCAAAGAATCGTATAATAAATCACTTGTTGATCCTCCAGAAATATAAATGACGATTGCTTCACTTTTTTCAGATTGATAAGACAAAATAACATCTCCATTTTCATGTTTGTGTTTTCCATAATCTTTTATTTTCCAACCTAATAGAGCGTCTGTTTCACAATAATCAACTTTTTGTATAGCCTTATTTTTTTCTAAATACACAAGAAAACCTTTTGCTTTTCCTTGATCATTTTGAATGAACCAAAATAGAGATTCTATAGCTACTAAAGTTAAGAAAGTAAGCGCAATATATTTCAAGATAGCTTTCACAATCTCAATAGTTTAAATGCATAGAAATGAGTTCCAGTTGCATCTGTAAATTCTGTTTGATTTATTCGAACAAATTTCATCCCAAATTTATGTACAATTCTAAGATAGTTTTCGAGAAACGATGATTCTTCTTTATTCAATAAAAAGACTGAATTTACATTTGATGCAAAATCAAAAAAAGCTTTGTAATCATTCGGATTACAGTTATATTTTTTTTCCAAATAGGAGCGATAAGGCTCAATTGTTACAAAAGCCAAGGCATTAAAAATATAAACGTTTTTGAGGTTTGTTTGCTTTCCGAAAGGCTTTTGAGAAAGAAAAAAAACATTCATTGAAGATTGTCCTAAAAATATAAATTCTGAATTAGCAACAAAAGGTTTGATTTGATTCAAGCATTTTTTATTGTAATTAAAATCGTTTCTTAACACAGCAAGTTTCTGTTGAACAGCATAAATTTGGAAAACTGAAAATACCAAAACGGGAATTATCAGCCATTTTGTTTTTAATAAATCCAACCTATTATTGAGATAAATGATAAAAGTAAAACAACCAACTGTCAGTAATGATACAAAACCTCGATCTACCATTTTTACTTGAATAGCTACAATGAATATTGTTAGGATAACACTAAGAATTATCAAATTTACTAGTAGAAATTCTCTTTTCGAATGTGTGAAAGAAACGATTGAACAAATAAAGTAAAGCAATACAAATAAAGTAAAAATAACAAAGTTCTTATTGAGTAAGTCTTTGATTGTATAGAAATTATTGTTAATGATTATAGAATTATTTCTACCTTTTTTATCAATCAAAGAGCGCAAAAACAAATTATCGTTTAATTTGCTATCACCCCAAAAACCCAATTTTACAGCTTGATAACGAAGGATATAGCTAGAGTCTGCATTTTTTGAAATTGGAATAAAATTTTCCCGAACCATTAGTTCATATTCAACATCAGGTTCAATTTGTTTGTAAAATTGGTTACTTGTTTTAAAGTCAATTTGAAAAAAAATAAAAAGTGAAACCATTGTAAAAATTACAGGCCAAAAAACTAGAATCCATCTTTTGATTCTTTCTTTTAATTGATATTCTTGATTTATTAGAAAATCACCTATTAGTACTAAAAATAAAGTTAGAAAAGCTGGTTCAGGACGTGTAAGAACACCAAAAATTATTATCAATTGGGCGATTATTTTTTGTTTTTTGGAAATTTTTGAATGGAGTAATATTAAAGTTCCTAAAGTAATAAGAACAAAAGAAATTCGAGTGATATTGAGAATTAGAAAATGTTCATGTAGAATTGTGAATATTAACAATATGAAAATTAATTGGACACTTTTTTTAAGATTACTAAAATATATTTTCATGAAAAATGCAAGAGTAATACTCAAAACGAACTCATAAAACATTGGAATCCAAGGAACGAACATTATGAATTTATACAAATAAGCATAAAAAAAAGAAACCCCAATTTGACCAAAATAATAAAGATGATTATAATTTGTTCCAGGAGTTAATTCACCTGAAAGCATGGTTGTGAAATAGGATTCGTATTCTTCAAAATAAATAATGAAGAAAAAATTATTAAAAAAAAGTAATAAAAGTAAAATTGAGAAAATTATCAGAAAGGGAAAAGAACGAACAAAACTAATTTCTTTGAGATTCATTTGTTACTTGATTTGTTAAGTAGTTTTTGTAAAAATAAATAAAAAAGATAGTTCTTAATTGACATTTAACGAATTAAACGAGATTGCTTGTGGACTTTTTGTTTAATTTAGCGAAGTGCCAAATATTTAATTTAAGTGCAACAAATAAACCTAAGTATAATAATTCCTTGTTTAAATGAGGAAAAAACTTTACCTATCTGCATTTCAAAAGCAAGAGATTTTTTGAGGCGTGAGAAAATAAATGGTGAAATAATTGTTGGTGATAATGGAAGCACTGATAATTCCATAGAAATTAGCACAAAATTAGCAGATAAAATAATTCATATTGAAGCGAAAGGTTATGGCAATGTTTTGAGGGCACTAATAAAGTCAGCTAATGGCAAATATATAATAATGGGTGATGCCGACGACAGCTATGATTTTTCAGAGTTAAATGGAATATACACAGCCCTTTTTAACGGTCATCAGTTGGTTGTTGGCAATCGATTTAAAGGTGGTATTGAGAAAAATGCGATGCCTTTTATGAATAAATATGTGGGAAATCCAACCATCACTTATCTTGGAAAAAAATTATTTAAAATACCAATAAATGATTTTAATTGTGGTTTACGCGGGTTTGAAAAAAAAGCTTTCTCTAAATTAAATTTTCACTCATCAGGAATGGAATTTGCTTCAGAAATGATTATTGTAGCTTGTATAAATGGATTGAAAATGACTGAGGTTCCAGTAAAATTATTTCCTGACGGACGAGAAAGACAGTCTCATTTGCGACCTTTAAGAGATGGAATTAGGCATATCCGATTGATTTTAAGAATGAGATTTCATAAAACTTATTGATAATGTTTGACTTAAATGTATCATGTCAATAATTACTGTTTGCTCGATTTTACTCGTTAATCTGCGCCAATTTTGGCTCAAAGCTAGTGGGCAAAGTAAAAAGATAATTCCTTACAAGGTTCTTGTTGAGCTTACAAATAAATGCAACTCTAAATGCTTGACTTGTGATATTTGGAAAATTCCACAAGAAAAATGGATTACATTGGAAATTGTTAAATTTCAAATCTTTACGAAAAAAATGGGAAAACACTTGAAATGGTTAGCTTTTTCTGGTGGTGAAGTATCGTTGGTAACTAATTTCAATGAATTTGTTCAAACATTAAAGTCAAATTCAAAAAGTTTAAAAATCGTAACTTTCACAACAAATGGTTTAAATCCTGAAAGAATCTTAGCAAATGCTTTATTGCTTAAAAAAGAATTAAATTGTACTGTTTTTATAACAATAAGCTTGGATGGTAATCAAGAATTTCATGACAAAATTAGAGGAGTTGAAGGTAATTATGCAAAAGCAAGGAAAACATTCGACTTACTTTCAAATGCTGGAATTTGGTGCCATTTTGGAATAACTGTTTCGAACGAAAATGCTGATTTTTTAATCGAAAATGCAAAAGAAGTTTTGAAAGATACAAGAGCAGTAACAATAAGTCATGAAGGAGGGTTGTTTTTAAATGCTAAAATCAACAATTCTGAAAGCGACTTGAAAATAATAAAAGCACTAAAAGTAATTAATAAACAGTATCGAGTAAAATCCGTGGGAGAAATTTTAATAAAATTGTATCTAAAAATAGGAATTCGATTTTTAGAGGCAAAAAGATCAAAGAATGTAATTAAATGTGATGTTGGTAATTCCTCTATTCACTTACATGGTGATGGTTCTATAAGTCCTTGTATGTATTTAGAAGCATTTACAACAATAAACAATGGTTTTTCGATTGAAGATTTTTCAAATTCCAAAGCCATGGAATTGAAAAAACGTGCTAAAAAGGGTGATTGTCCAAATTGTTGGATGAATTGTTATGCGCCACATAGTATTATGCAAGCTCCAGTAAAAAGTATTTTAAAATTCTTTAGTTGAAAACATAAAGATTCATTAACAGTTTGAGACTCAATATAATTATTTTGATTTGTTTTTAAATGATTTATTAACTTGTAGCGGAAAACGTAAATATTCAGAATATGAGAATATTAAATAGTCAAAGAATTGAAAATATTGTTATATATATTTTTGTAATTTACTTGATTTTCTGGTACATCGTAGGATGTTACTTTTCTTTTCCAAATGCTGAAGATTACTCATTGTCTTACCCATCTCGAGATTACGGAATACTAGATGGGGCTTTTGATAATTTGATAAATGTTGATGGTCGTTATACTACAAACTTTTTGCATGGTCTAAATCCATTAGTAATTGATTGGATTATTGGTTATAAATTGATGAATTTCTTCACTTTATGTTTATTATTCTATTCCCTTTATTTTTTGTGTAATTCTTTTCAATTTCTTCAGAAGAAGGACTCGATTAAACTTGCACTTTTAATTACTGTTGTTTTCTTTAATAGCTCACCCTCACCTGTACATCAGTTTTTCAATATGTCAGGTAGTTTTGTTTATTTATACCCTTGGATTTCAGTATTATTTTGGTTAGGTTCTATAATTCGATTCATTAAAATAGGTAAAGAAAACTGGTTCTTTTTGTCTTTACTTTTAATGTATTTATCATTTGGTTTTAACGAATTATTCCTCTCGATAAATTCTTTTTTTGTTGGATACATAGTTTTGGTTGTTGAAAAAAAAAACATTAATACTAAAAGAAAAATCATTTTAGTTCTAGTTTATGTGATTGCAGTTGTAACCATGATTTCAAGTCAAGGAAATTTTTCAAGGCTCGAATCGCACGAAAGTGACAGAATTGGTTATGATTTTTTAATAATTCTATCAACGGCATCTAAAAATTTCAGCCTTTATGTTGTTAACCTAGTTATTAAATTAGATTTTCTCGTTCCAATTTTTCTCATTTTTCGAATTTTAATTAGATACAATTATTTTAAAACAATTAATATCAAAAATTTCCAGCACACTTTTATTTTATTTGTTTTTTCCTTTTTGTCCACATTTATATATTATCTCCCAATGGGGGTAAAATTTTTACCCACTAGGGTTTATTCTTGTCTTTTACCTATTTTGTTTTTCTTTCTACTGATTTGTTTTATAACAATTGGTCAAAAATTGAATAAAATTTTTCACGAAGACTCATTAAATCTTAAAATATTATCGGCACTCTTAATTATTTCTATGTTATTTAATAAAAATTCTTCAAATGATATTAGATACGATTTAATTCAAGGTAATTTGACAAATTTCAATACTAAAATGAATAATCAAATCAATAAATTAAGAATGACAAGCACTAAAAAAAACTGGAAATCGTGCGAACTTGAACATTTTGATTCATTCCCCAAATCTATTTTTTTGCCACCTTATTTATCATCTAACAGAGAATTAGATTATTGGAATGTTGCCTTTGAAAAATATTTTTATTTAGATGAAGTATATTTAAAAGGTGATACACTAAGAATTAGAAAATCACTGAATTTTAACAAATTGTAGTCATGAAATTGTTTTATTCAATAATTTACTTTCTGTTTTTTTTGCTAATTTTTGGATTTCTAATTTTAAATCTGAAAAAAGGTCAAACATCTGAAGTAAACGTAAATTTTCGATTTTTAATGAACTCCATTCAAAATCATAAAATTGATTTGAAAAATTCCAAAATGATTATTTTTCGTGAAAACAAAAAGATTGAATTCTTCACTGTAAAAGAGAAATTGGAAGTATTAAATAGAACATTAAATTTCATTAAGGATTTCGTTGAGAAGTCAGAAATTAAGGGTTTTGAAATTCAAAAAAGTAAAAAAACTAAACGATATCTATTTTTTATTCAGTATGAATGTAAACTATTGTTGATCATTAATTTTAGCGTCAGTGATAATGAAATTGTAACTTTAAATGAACTAAGAATAAATTCAAATTTTCAGTAAAATCACAGTCTCTTTACTTTTCCTATGAATTAATATTGAAAAATAGTTTTCTTACTTTGTAATTTCAACAAATTCTAATAAATATCACTATTTTAATAGGTCATTATAGCTATATTTGAAATATATTTTCAATATGGAATCCCAATTTACTTGGCCTGAAGGCGAATCAATTGTTTACTTACGTCCACCAAAGGAATTTTATGATGGTAAATTAGCTCCTTTTTATCATTCTAGTTGTTTTCCTGAATTAAATGAACTAAAAGAAAATTGGACTCAAATTCGAGATGAAATTCTTGAGTACGAACATAAGTTTGGAAACCTATCAGGGATGAATTCTTTATCTCCAGCTGATGTGACCGGAACTTGGACACTTTTATACATTAAAAGTTTTTTAAGAAATTATAAAAAAAACAGAAAGAGATTTCCTATTACAGCTGGTTTAGTTGATAATGTTAAAAGTTGTGTATTTGCTTCAATAAATATTCTTGAACCTGATTCTGTAATCAAACCACACTATGGAGATACAAATGGAATTGTTCGTGTTCATCTTGGTTTGATTGTACCTGACCCACATCCTATTATTGGAATAAATGTTGGAGGAGAAGAAATGGGATGGGAAGAGGGAGATTTCATGTGTTTTATAAATGTCCAAAAACATTTTGTTTGGAGTAAATCGAAAGAGAAAAGATATGTTTTAATGCTAGATATTGTTCCTCAACCTCTGATTAAAAGACAATATGAAATTTGTATAAAAGCTCTTGGTAGTCAGTCATTTAATTATTTTTATAATAATCATAAATGGTTTAGAGTATTTCCGAATTTTCTTCATCCAATTTTTGTTGCTATTTTCACTGCGATTTGGTGGGTTTACTTACCGATTGAACGCTTTTTCAATAAATAGAATTATATAAATTGCGAAATGCAAATTTGCTTAATTAAACCTCCAATTCTTCATAAAGGTACATCTTTTGCCTTGATGCCAACACCACCATTGGGTCTTGCATATATAGCTGGAACTTTAGAGCAAATTACGTCTGAAATTCAAGTAATTGACGCTAGTGCTTTTTCGGCTCAAAAAAAAGAACTTTTTAGTGGTGAAGTCTACTTGTTTGGATTAAACAAATTTGAAGTAACCAATAGAATCAAAGGAAATCCTCAAATTATTTGTATTTCTCTGATGTTTACTAATAATTGGCTTCACGATAGAGAATTGATAAAAGAAATTAAAAATTCATTTCCAAATGCTATATTAATTGCCGGTGGAGAGCATGCTACAGCTGCTCCAGAATTATGTTTGAAGCAATCACCACTTGATTTTATTGTTTTAGGAGAGGGTGAAGAAATAATTTTTCAATTGGTCGATTCCATTTCCAAAAACATGGAACCAAAAGAAATTTCTGGTATTGCTTTTCGTGAGAATGAAACAATTGTTCAAACACAGCGAAAAAAACGAATAAAAAATATTGAAGAATTAGCTTGGCCTGCATGGCACTTTTTTCCACTCGATAGTTATTTCGAGCACAAAATGTCTCATGGGATTTACAAAGGTAAAACATTGCCTGTAATGGCCACTAGAGGGTGTCCTTATGAATGTACATTTTGCAGTAGTCCATTGATGTGGGGAAGAAATTACTACATGCGTTCCCCAAAAGATTTTGTAGATGAACTAGAATATTTAAACAAAACCTATCAAGTTGTCAATTTCGATTTGTTCGATTTAACAGCGATTATTGTTAAAGATTGGATTATCCAAACATGTGATGAAATAATCAAACGAAAACTCAACATTACCTTTCAACTTCCTTCAGGTACAAGAGCAGAAGCAATTGATTACGAAGTGGCTATTGCTTTGAAAACAGCCGGTTGCTCAAATATTACCTATGCGCCAGAGTCAGGTTCCGCACGTGTGTTAAAAGAAATAAAGAAAAAGGTAGAATTAAACAAAATGCTTTTTTCAATAAAACAATCTAGTAAAGCAGGGATAAATATTCATTTGAATATGATTATTGGTTTTCCGAATGACACGCACAAAGATATTTTTCAAACCCTTTGGTTTCTTATAAAATGTAGTTGGTTTGGAGCTAATGATATGGCTATGGCTGTTTTTACTCCCTATCCAGGAAGTGAAATGTTTCGAGAATTGAATCAAAAAGGAAAATTGGACTTATTTGATGACCAAATTTTGATTGAAATCATTGAGTCCTATGATTTGTGGCCAAGTAAAGTGTATAGTTCAAAAGTCAATCCTTTTTTTATAAAACTTTATGTTCTGTTATCTTTAATTACTTTTTATTCAAGCAATTACTTGTTTAGACCCATTCGATTCTTTCGCACAATGAGAAATCTATTATTCAACAAACATGAATCTCGTTTAGAACAAATATTGTATAAGAATTTCTTGCGAAATTTCTTTCATCTTAAAACTTCTAAAAAGAATGTCTATTAATCGACTAATCAATTCATTTGTTTGGACATTAATGGCATTCTTAATTGCCGCAATTGGATTTGAATTTTGCTTTGATGATTCATATGATGGTTTATTAAGTAAATTAAGTATTGGACAGTTTTCTCCCTTCTCTTTATTTGACTGGCATTTCCTTGGGTTACTTTGGATTAAGGAACCATTAAAGTTCATTCAAAATCTATTTTTTGATATTGATGTTTTTTACACTTTTTACATTTTTTGTACATTATTAGCTGCTTTTTATCTCTTTTACACTTTTGGAAAAATTACTACCATTAATTCAACTTTAAAATTGATTATTTATATTTCATTTTTATTGATTATTGTAGATAGTCTAATTTTTGTAACTCATACACGTTTTGCAACTCTTTTTGCTGGTTTGGCTTTATTTAATCTTGCCTATTTTTCCTCCCAATCAAGGGTAAAAATTGTTGTTCATTGTTTGATTTTTTTATTCGGTTTTTTGGTTCGACCTGAAAGTGGAGTAGGTGCTTTATTGTTTGTTATTCCTGGTTTATTTTTTCATGGCCAGCCAATTCTTCGTTTGCTAAAAGTTTCGATTTTACCTCTTTCATGTGCAATTCTATTTTTTGTGACATTAGAATCTTATAAACTTTTTACTGATCGATTAGAAATTTTAATTGAACCTGATATCGAATATGCAATGTCAACTGATAAATTTCTTCCATTAAAAAAAAATGCAACAAAAATAGATTCAGTTCGCTATGAATTTGCTAGAAATGGTTTTTTTATAGATACATCATTTGTTGATGACAAATTTCTGAGAACAATCATTTCTAACACAAAGACAATAGATTTTAAAACATATATAAAGTCAGTGAATCATGTTATTTTATTTTACATTTCCTATTCAATTGTCTCCTTCGCTTTGTTTTTCATCCTTTTATCGCACTTGTTTTCATATCAATTAGATCTATTTTGTAAGGTTTTAGCTTATAATATTTTCATATTTTTAATTCTTACTTTACTTGATTATCAAGTTAATATTGCAGATAGACATTTTAGTCCATTGATACTACTTACAATGTTACTTTCAGCAATGTTTTATGAAAAAATTGAGACATTTAAACAGATGCAATTCGCCAACGCTCTCTTTGTATTTCTATTGTTTTTTCCAATCAATTATACGTGGCGTTACATACGCCAAAATAACAAACAAGTAATCTATAATGTAAAAAATAATGTTGTAAGCTTAAATAAGTTTGAGGAAAAAACACAAGGTCGAAATGTAATTGTTACTGTATCAGGATTTAAATTGTTTGACAAACCATATTCTTTTTTTAAAACAAATAGAACCAAAAATAATTATTTTATTTACGATCTTTCTACTTATTCAATCGTACCAAGATATACGAGTTATTTGAGCTCAAAATGCAATTGTAACGCTGCTGTTCCTCTTGAGTTTTTTAAATGGTTAGATACTACAAATGGAATTATTCTTATTGATGAAAAAAGAGCAATTATTTTAGAGAAATATATTAAGTTTCGCTACAATAAAGAAATTACCTTTGTTGATTTGATTGAACTTAATAAATTGTTTGACAAAGAAATGTGGCCCGATTTGAGAGCAAAAATTATTGTTTTTGATTGAGAAATATTTATATATGTATATTGGGTGTTTTATTTAGTAGAGATCAATTATGGTAAACAGCATTTTAAAAAATGAAATTAAACAGAAACATTTAAACAAAGATGGATTTACTATTATAAATTTATTGAATCTATCTGATTGCTACGATTTTTTGCAGTGGAAGAAAGAAAAAAACTTAACAGACACAAATACTTATTCTAAAGGAAGTCAAACTTATTCAATCCAAAAATATCAAGAAAACCACAATTTTATTTCAGATAAGATTAGTGAGCAACTAAATCATTTTTTTCAAGATTACAAAATCATTTTCTCAAGATTTTTATTAAAAAAGTGTGCAAAAGATGCTTTTATTCCAGCTCATCAAGATCGTCAATTTACAGATTTAGATGACGATAAATTCCCATCTTATATCATTTGGATACCATTAGTTGATGTTAATTTGTATAATGGAACAATAGGTTTTCTTAAGGGAAGCCATAAAACTTACAAAGCTCCTCCACCGCCATTTCCAGATCCTAAAGCTAAAAGATTCAATGATGAAACAATTTTTAACTTGTTTCCATATTTAAATTTTGTAAAGCTTAAAGCAGGACAAGCTGTGATTTTCAATATAAAAACATATCATGGATCTTTACCAAATTTTTCAAAACACGAAAGACCAGCAATAAGAATAGACATTTGCCATGAAGAAGCGCAACTTTTTTGCTATTTCTTGAATAAAAAAAGTGACGGCAAATTAATGGATAAATATGCTGTAAATGATTCATTTTACACACGATTTCCAAATGAAAAATTGCTGGAAATTTACAATAATGACGAAACTTTTCCTGAGGGAGAATTAGTAAATTCTCAGCCTTATTTTCTGTCGAAAAAATCCATCAAAGAATACCTTGTTGATCATGAAATATTAATGAATGAAAAAACTGAATTTGACACAAAAGTTTCGCTTATTGTTTCAAGAAGAAAATACGTTTCAAATTTTGAAGCATCTTTTTTTTCAATCTTTAAATCAAATAAAAACAACTATTAAATTTAATTCAGAATTAATAACTTTTTTCAATTAAGATTTACTTGCAGTTGTAAATCGTATTTTTGCTAAGTGAGAATTTTACTATTAAATGCACCTGTTTTAACAGTTCAAGAACCGTGGTTTGATGAACCAGATTTTGTTCGCACTTCTCTTGCATTTTTAGCTGGATACTTAAGATTCCATGATTCTTTTGAGATTTACTGCTTAGACGCTAAATTTGAACGTTTAGATTTTGAACAAACAGTCCAGAGAGTCATTGAAATCAATCCAGATGTTATTGGTTTAACAGCATTTACAAATGAAATCAAGCCTTGTGCTTATGTTGCTGGAAAAATAAAAAGTGTGCTGCCTCAAGTTGTTACTGTCATTGGAGGAGCCCATTTTACAGCTTTACCAGAAGTAACTTTAAAGGAATTTCCTTCTTTCGATTTAGGAGTTTATGGTGAAGGAGAAATCACTTTTTTGGAACTTTGTCGTGCAATCAACTTAAATTCTGATTTGTCAGAAGTTAAAGGTGTTTGTTTCAGAAAACAAGACGATATAATTATAAATGACCCAAGAGATAGGAATTTGAATTTAGATTCGTTTCCAATGCCTGCTTGGGATTTATTTCCTCCAGCTAAAATTTATCACATACAAACGTTAAGAGGTTGTCCGTTTAATTGTGTGTTTTGTATGAATCACAATGGTAAAGTTGCACGGAAATTATCTGTTCAACGAGTGATAGATGAAATGGAGTTTTTAATTCAATATGGGGCTGAACAAATTTCTTTTGGTGATGAGTTATTTAGTGTAGACGTTGAGCGAACTCATGCCTTATTAGACGAAATGATTGAACGGAAAATTGGTGAAAAAATCAAATGGGACATACAAACGCATGTTGGATACGTTGATGATTCGCTTTTAGCAAAAATGAAAAAAGCAAATATTGATCGTTTAGAAATGGGGGTAGAAACGGGAGATGAATCAGCTTTGAAAAGAATGGGAAAAGCAACCAACGTACAAATGATAAAAAAAGCTTTTGGACTTGCTCACAAACACAAGATTAAAACGGGTTCATTTTTATTGATTGGTCAACCAAATGAAACAAGGCGAACAATATATCAAACCATTAAATTAGGAATTAAAATTAATCCAACTGAACCAATAATTGGCACAATGGTACCCTATCCTGGGACTGAAGTTTCTAAAATGGCTGTTGAAGGAAATGGCGGATACAGATTACTTTCTTTTAATTGGGACGATTATAGTAAACAAATTAATTATTCACTTGCATTCAATAGTATCTCTTTAAAAACGATTAAAATTGCTCAATTTTTAGGTTATTTATTAATTTTTTTATTCAATGGAAGAATTCTTGATTTTACTCGATTTATTTTTAAATATCAAAAAGCTGGTTTTAAATTTATTTTAAGCATTTTCAAAAGTTCTACCTCAGAAAAGGTAAATCTTCCTGCTGATTATGCTTTTTTTACAAGTGGTCACTATCTGGTTCAAAATTCTGATATTCTAACTGCTAGAATGGATTGGAAAAAAACACAAATTGAAGAACTTAGAAAAGCGCGTTTGAATTCACCTAATTTATTGGAGGAACAAAAGCCAGCAGTGCAATATCAGTTGAGTTAAGGTAAAAACGATAAACGTCTTTGAATTGGTAAATAAATAAACCAACAAGTTGAAAAAACATAAAACAACAATTTTTTAAAGAATTTTGGAGTCTTATTAAAAATAGAAATATATTCAGAAAACCATTTTACGGTTAAAGCTCCTAAAGATTGTGCGCAAACCCAAGTTTTACGATTACAAAATTCATCCTTAACTACATCAAAAACAAGCACAAATCTACGTTTATCGCTGTCATTCCAAACATAATGTATACAAGAGTCACTGAATAAAACTGCTTTGCCATTTTCCCAGCCTATTTCTTCATCGCCCACGTGAATTCCCATTTTAGGATATGCATAAGGGATTTCAATTCCCAAATGACCACGAATTGTAGCATTGGTCTCTCCAATGTGAGGAAGTATTTTAGAAAAGGGCTCGAGGACAGTAAATTCTGCAAAAGTTAGATTTGGAACAGATTTTAATAAATCATAAGTTTTTGGAAAAAGTTTACAATTTTTGTGGTATTTCCACATAAAATTGAAGAAATAAACATTTTTCCACGCATTTGGATTAGAAAGATAGGGAGGGTTGGAGCTTGAAAGTTTAATAGGCTCATTTCCTTCAATATAAGGAAGCATTTCTTCGCGAATTATTTCCCAATTATCTTCTAATAGCTGAACCCAGTCATAATTTGACTTATCGTAAAAAGCAGGCTCTTGACCAGTATATTGATCTTGTTCGGAAATAAAAAAAACTGCTTTGGGTTTCATTTTCTTTTCAAAAGTAAGATATTTTGTGTTTAGTGAATTACTTAAAGCTCTTTCTACTTATTTTTGACTAAAAAATTGAACTGGTCGTTACTTATTTTTGCCTTCAACGAGGAAGGAAGTATTGGAAAAGTGATAGAAAAAGCTATCCAATTTGCCGATGAAAATAAGGATGGTTCAACAGAAATCGTTATTCTTGATGATGGAAGTACTGATAATACGAAAGCGATTATTGAAAAATATGTATCTTTTCATCCAGCGATAAGAACCTGTTTTCATGAAACGAATCAAGGAATTGGCATGGCCTTGAATTCAGTTTACTCATTAGCAAAGAATGAATATGTGTGTGCAATTCCGGCTGATAATCAATTTGATATTGACCTTTTAAAGTTAGTTCAACCTTTTAGTGACGATTATTTTTTCTCATTTTACAGGATAAATCCTTATGAAAATCACTTTCGTAATTTTTTGCATTACTTCAATCGTGCTTCAAATCGAATGCTTTTTGGTTTTAAATTAAAGGATGTAAATTGGGTTAAAGTTTATAAATTGAAACAACTGAAATCCATTTCAACGGAGTTAACTAGTTCTTTGATTGAAAGCGAAATTTGTATCAAAATCACATTGACAGGTATAAATGCCATAGAACATTATTCTCCTTATTTACCGAGAGAAAGTGGCAATTCAAAGGGTGGTTCTTTCAAAACTGTGAAAAAAGCTATTCGTGAAATTTTTATTCTTTTTTCAGTAATTCAAAGATTTAAACGCCAACAAAAAGACCTTTGATTCTTTGCCAGATAGATTTATCTTTTCTCAAGACGTTCTCAACCTCTTCTCGACTAAAATTTTGTATGGATTGTTCAATTACTTTACAATCTTTATATAATTCGGGTAATTTGAAATGTTCATATTCTGTAAAAAAAGCCAAATCTGAAACCGTAAACTTCAATGTTTCAGAGCTTGTTTCAGTTTGAAGAAAATGATAAATATTAGCTTCTTTCGGTGTAAATACAATATTGATTGCCGGTCTAATTTTATCCGAATTATTTGGTTGCGAAAAATGAAGCAAACGGTGGTCGTAAAAAATGCACTGACCTTTTTTCATAGGAATGACTTTTCCATATTTTTGAATAATAAATTCGTTGTTATCGTGGAATGGGCTTGGAATACGTGGGCCTCGGAAATTCGTTTTGAATAAATGTGAATATGGAATCACTCCTAGAGCTCCATTTTCTTTAGTTGTGTCAACTAAAGGTATCCAACAGGAAATGGATCGATACAATGATTCATCAACATAAGTCCAGTCGGCATGTAATGGCATACTGTAAGTTGAACTTGCTTTTTTTACCATAAAATTGGAAAAAATGGGCTCATACTTTTCTAGTATTTCATCTGTTTTCTGTTTAAAAATTTGATTAATTTCCGAATTGACTTTGCGTTTGTATGTGCGTTTATCTGAAAAGTGTGATGAATGAAAATCTTCTGTAATTTCTTCAGAAAATTCATTAAAAAGCGTCATGAAAAATTGTATTTCTTTTTCAGTGAATACATCTAAAACCACAAAGCCATTCGTTAACATCTGACTTTCGAGATTTTGGTTTTGAAATATTTTTCGCACGATTTAAGTTTAATTCAATTGTAAAGTTAACAAACACTCTTTGCAAAACAGAATACAATTTGATTTTGTTAAATTTGTAAAAGTCAACAGGATAAAAAATGGTCATTGTAAGTGGATTTGAGAAAAATATTACCTATCAGCAATGCACAAGATGTATAGCAGACAGTACAATTCCAGGAATAAGTTTTGATGAAAAAGGCGAATGTTCTTTGTGTGACTTTCACGATAAATTGTCGGATTTATATCCTGAAAACGATGTTGCACTTAAAAAATTAGAAGAGCGAATTTCCAATATTAAGCGTCAAGGTGCCAAAAAGAAATACGACTGTATTATTGGAATTAGTGGAGGAAGAGACAGTTCTTATTTGTTATATTTAGCAGTTAAGAAATGGGGCTTGCGTCCGCTGGCTGTTCATTTTAATGACGGTTTTGACAACCCAATCGCGGGGGAAAACATGTTGAATGCAGCGAAAATCCTTGGAGTAGAATTAAGAACCATAACATCTGACTTTCGTGAATGCAAAGATTTAAAAATAGTTGATTTAAAGGCATCGACACCTTTGTTGAATAATGGAACAGATATTGGCATTGGAGCAGCTTTATTTGGTGTTGCCTACAAAGAAGGAGTAAAAACTATTTTGTACGGACAAAGTTTCAGAACAGAAGGTATTAGACCTTTGGCTTGGGCTTATTTTGATGGAGATTTTGTGCGGGCAATTCATAAAAAATTTGGTTCGAATCCTTTGCGTAAATGGAAACCAGAAGAACCTGGATACAATTTAGGTGTAAAGGAAATGGCTTTTTATACACTTAACGGAATTAAAACGTTTGCGCCCTTTTATTATTATCCATACAATCGCTCGGAAGTCGATGAATTATTAAAAAATGAATTGGATTGGACTTATCCAGGCGCTCATTATTATGATGATTTATATTGGAGTTTGATTACACACGTTCATCGGGTAAAATTTAATATTGATTTTAGGAAGATTGCCTATTCTGCTTTGATTAGAAGTGGTCAAATGGAACGTCAATTTGCATTAAATGCCATTCGATCAACTTATGTTATGGAAGATGAAAAGGTTATTACGCTTTGCATAAAAAGGTTAGGAATTACGCGTGAAGAATTTGATGCCTATATGAAACTACCGCCGAAGAATTTTTGGGATTACCCAACAAGTTATAACTTATTGAAACGACTAAGAATTCCTATTTGGATTTTGACGAGATTAGGATTTGCAACGAAAGTAGTCTATGAAAAATATTTCAAATTATCATTTAAGTAACCATAGATGAAAATTGCAATTTGCCAAGTTTTAGTGGAGGGAGGTGAGCCTGAACGCAATCTCGAAAGAGCTCAAAAGATGATTGAAAAAGCAGCAAATAATAGTTGCGATTTAGCCATTTTACCAGAGACGTTGGATTTAGCTTGGACACATCCTAGTGTATTTCAAGAAGCACAAGAAATACCAGGACCACGAAGTACTTTCTTTGCAGATTTGGCCAAAAAACACAATTTGTGGATTTGTGTTGGTTTGACAGAACTAATAGGTTCATCGATTTATAACACAGCTATTTTAATTGATCGTGAAGGTGAAATTCGTTTAAAACACCACAAAATAAATTTACTAGAGGTTGAATTTCCATATTATAAAATAGGTTCAAAACTTGAGGTCGTTGAAACAGAATTTGGTCGTATTGGATTAAATATTTGTGCTGATAATTATCAAGACGCACTCTGTCTGGGGCATTCGCTTGCTCGCTTGGGAGCTCAACTAATTCTTTCTCCATCAAGTTGGACAGTTGACCACACAGTCACTGAAGAAATTGACCCATATCAAGATAAATGGATAAAACCTTTAACGGAAATAGCGACTCTTTATGAAATCCCTGTCGTAAGCGCCACAAGTGTTGGATATATTGTTGGTGGACCTTACGAAGGAAAGAAAATGATTGGTTGCTCATTGGCTGTTGATAAAAACGGAAATTTGTTTCAAAGTGAAAAAAATGAGTTTGCTGGAGATTTGAAAATCGTTGATTTAGAATTAGGTGAAGGGAAATGGCAAGGAACTCAATTTGGAGCGATGTTAAAAGCAAAAAAAACTAAATGAAAATTCTAGGTATAAGTGGGGGTTTCCGTCAGGGTTACCAAGATGTAAGTGCAACATTAGTTATTGACGGTAAAGTAATTGTAGCGGCTGAAGAAGAGCGCTTTAATCGAATAAAATTTTCTCCAGGAAAATTGCCAATTTTAGCTGTAAAAAATATATTGGAATTTGCCCAATTAGAAATGAAAGACATTGATGTTTTAGCATTTCATGGTTCAACTTGGGGAGATGATATTGATGAAAAAATTAGAGAATTCTATCAAGGTAATTTTGGCCACTGCCCATTAATAGAAAGACATCACCACCATGATTGTCATGCTGCAAGTACATATTTTGCATCTGGATTTGATGATTCACTCATAATCACAGCTGATAATTCTGGCGACGGAATTTCTTTACAAATTGCAATCGGAAAAAATGGAAATTTTGAAGTTGTAGATCGCTTTTCGAGACCAAATAGTTTTGGATTATTCTATCAAATGATTACTCAAATTTGTGGGTTTACAAAAGACAGCGATGAGTACAAAGTAATGGGATTATCAAGTTGGGGTGATCGAAAGAAATATGACTTTTCAGATGTTTTACTTTTCGAAAATGGAGCAATTCAGTTAAATCAAAAATTTATCAAAGTTCCAAAGTCTGGAGAACCTTCCTTGCACAAAGATGAATTGGCGTATACCACTTTATTTGAAGAAAAAATCAAACTTAAAAGAAGAACTAATCAGTCAATTATTACAGATGATTATAAAAATTTAGCTGCTTCAGCTCAACAACGCTTGGAGGATGTTTTTTGCGAGATGACACTTTTTTATTTGAAGAAATTCAAGCTTGATAAAATATGTTTAGCAGGTGGTGTGGCATTGAATTGTGTTTTAAATCAGCGATTATTGAATCTTGCTGAAGTGGATGATCTTTTCATTCAACCTGCTTCTAGTGATGCTGGTATTTCTTTGGGTGCTGCTTGGATTTCAACACAGAATAGGGGAGTGGCTCCAATAAAAACTCAAAACACTTATCTAGGTTTGGAATATTCTTCATTGACAATTGAAAATCTGTTAGTGAATTGTGGAATTTCTTACACCAAAACGGAAAATTCAGCAAAAGAAGCAGCGTTATTAATTGCAGAAGGAAAGGTTATTGGTTGGTTTCAAGGAAAGTCAGAATTTGGACCAAGAGCTCTTGGTAACCGTAGTATTTTAGCGAGCCCTAGTATAAAAGGAATGCAATTATTTGTCAATCAAAAAATTAAATTCAGAGAATCCTTCCGTCCTTTTGCACCAAGTATTTTAGAACAAGATTTGGCTATTTATTTCGAAGGGAAATCGACTGTTTCTCCTTACATGACTGTTACTTATAACGCGACAGATTTTGCAAAAGAATCTATTCCTGAAGTTATTCATGTGGACAATACAAGCAGAATTCAAACTGTAAATATAAACGATAATACGTTGTATTTTGAGTTGTTATCAGAATTAAAAAGAATAACAGGTCATGGAGTTGTCATGAATACGAGTTTTAATTTATCTCATGAACCAATCGTTGAAACACCAAGGGATGCCATAGCGAGCTTTTATGCAAGTGGTTTGGACGTTTTATTTTTAGGGGAATTTAAAATTGAAAAATTATGAATATTCCACAAAATAGTCTTTCAAGAATTCACGATTCAATAAAAGGTGAACTTCATGAAAAATTCTCAAGTGTTTTAGAAGATAATGCGTTTGTTCTTGGAAACGAATTGACCGAATTTGAAACATCATTCGCTAAATTCTGTGATGTTAAATATGCAATTGGTGTTGCGAGTGGTTACGATGCTTTGTTTATAGCTCTTAAAATTTTAGGTGTAAAAACGGGAGATGAAGTTTTTGTACCAGCACATACATTCATTGCCACATGGATGGCTGTAACTGCTTGTGGCGCAAAACCAATTCCAGTCGAAGTGGATGAAAAAGATTGGACAATTAATCCAAATTTAATAGCCTCAAAAATTACATCTAAGACGAAAGGAATAATTCCAGTTCATTTATTTGGGGCCATGTGTCAAATGGATGCTATTCAGAAGATTGCAGATAAACACAATCTTTTTATTTTGGAAGACTTTTCTCAAGCTCAAGGAGCAAAATTTGATAACAAAACAGCTGGTTCGTTTGGAAATTTAAATGCAGCTAGTCTTTATCCAGGAAAGAACATTGGTGCCCTCGGAGATGCAGGTGTGATAACGACAAATAATGAAGAATTTTATCAAAAAGTACTTCAGTTTAGGAATTACGGTACTACAGAGAAAAATAAACACGAGGTTTTTGGTCTCAATTCACGGTTAGATAATTTGCAAGCTGCTTTTTTGAATGTCAAATTGAAATATCTTCAAAAATGGAATGAAGAAAGAAAAAAAATAGCAGTCATTTACAGAAATTGTTTTGATAAAATCAGTGCAATTCAAACCCAAATAATTGAAACTAAAACCGATTGTGTTTATCATCAATTTGTTATTTTGGTGGAAGAAAGAGATTTGTTAATTCAGTTTTTACAATCAAAAGGAATTCAAACAAGTATTCATTACCCAATTCCTATTTTTCAACAAGAAATTTATAAAGGATTAGTGGAAAATGCGGATGAATTTAATTTTACCAAAGAACTATGCAGAAAAGGCATTAGTTTACCGATTTTTCCTGGTTTAACTAAAACAGAAGTTAATTACATTTGTCAACAGATAAATAGCTATTTTGAAGGGAAATAAAATATACAATGTAGCCTTAATCGGCTTTGGTTATTGGGGACCAAATTTGGCAAGAAATGTAGTTGACCATCCCTATTTTAATCTAAAGTTCATTGCTGAAAAAAGCAAAGAAAGACAAGATGTAGCTAAACGAAGTTATTCCTTTGTAACATTCAAATCCAACCACTTTGATTTAACTAAAACCGAAACGTTTGATGTTGTAGTGATTGCAACTCCTGTTGAATTTCATTTTGAAATCGCGAAATGGGCATTAGAATTAGGCAAGCATGTTTTATTAGAAAAACCGGGCTGTGGTTCAGCCAAACAATTGTATAAATTACATTTAATTGCAAAGCGAAACGAATGTATTTTAATGATTGACTATACATTTCTTTTTAATGGCGCTGTTAGAAAAATAAATCAAATCATTAAAGAAGATTCATTTGGTAAGATTAATTATATAGATAGTACTCGAATAAACCTAGGTATTTTCCAAAAAGATATTAATGTTCTTTGGGATTTAGCTTCACATGACTTGGCAATTATTTACTTTTTGACAGGAAAATTGCCATTAACAATCAAGGCAGATGGGATTTCTCACACTAAAAATGGAATTGAAAACATAGCATTTCTGACTTTACGCTATGATGATGATACTTTTATTGTTCATTTAAATTGCTCTTGGACATCACCTGTTAAAATTCGTCAAATGCTAATTGGTGGAGACAAGAAAATGTTGATTTACAATGATATTGAGCCGACTGACAAAATTAAAGTTTACGATTGTAATTTAAATTTCAGTGAGATGAATCAAAAAGAAATGCAGGTTGACTATCGTATTGGAGATATAAATGTGCCAAAATTTGAAACGAAAGAAGCTTTATCAGTGCTAATTGATACATTTTATATCAGTATCTCAAAAATTATAAATCCAATAAGTTCATCTGACTTCGCTTTAAAAATCGCATGTATTTTGGAAGCGGCACAAATTTCAATAGAAAATCAAGGTATTGAAACTCAAGTTAATTATATTTTTGATTAAGGATTGATAAGTTTATGATTTTTTAGTCCTTGATAGATGCTTTTTGCCATCATTAAATATCCTTTTGGTTTATGATGCCAATCTTCTTCCCACCAATTGTTATTTATGAAATTACTATTTGATTTGGTCATTTCTTTTCGATAGTATTCTCTTAAATCAATTATATAAATTCCTTTAATCTTTTTGATTTTTTCAACAGTTTTATCGAAAAAATCAGGATAATCTTCTTCAACTTCTTTTTTATTTGGTAGTATTATTAACACAAACTTAGAATTATATTTTTCAATAGTTTTAGAATAAAGTTTCATCAAATCGAATGTTTTTTGATAATCTTTTTCCGAAACATTTTTTGTCACATATAATTCGTTATATCCAAAAAACTGTAAAAAACTTCTACCAACAAAGCTCATTACATAAATATGTTTTAAAACTGAACTCGGTTTTCTAAATTCAATAATGTATTTTTTTTTAAAACGTTCCATTCCCCCTCTTTTGTTTATATCATCTTCAATATCACTGGATGAAAGCGTTTGTAATACAAGATCAAAATCATATTTTTTAAGTATGTCTTTATAGTTTACAAAACTAAAAAATGGATCACTTCCACATTTCCCCGCATTAAAAACATAATAACTGGAGGATTTTAGGAATTTTTCACGAAGCTGAAAAACATAGCTTTTTTCAAATGATGCACCGTCTCCCTCTGTAAAGGAATCACCTAAACAAAGGATTCGGATTTCTTTTTTTGATTTTCGATATTGTATTTCGTAATCAGAATAACCTAATTTATTTGTAGTTCGTTCAAATTTAAACTCAGGATTTTTGAATTTAATTTTTTTATTTGGTAAATCAATGTGGTAGTAATTTAGAAAGCTATTGATTCTATAATTTTCAACATTATATCCTAGCATTTTCTCATGTTGCGTTTTATTAATTCCAGAAAAAGTTAAAAAAGATTCCCAGACAAATAAAGTTGAAAAAACTAATAAAAAACGAACATTTAATTTGGTTGGTTTGCGATTCTGCCAATCATTATAAAGTATTATTAAAATTATTGGTGTTAAAAAAAGCATAATGTGTGTATGCCATTTTATGCAACTTAAACCAACTACAAAATACCAATAAACTTCCCAGAAAATATAGGCAAATAAGAGAGTTGAAATTAGAACGTAAGTGATTTTTTTCAATTTCAAATTCATAATTACCATTGTTTTGTGAAATCAGTATTTATGTCTTCAGAATCAATCCAAACATTGTTTTTTAGGTCATATTTAGTCTTGTTTTTCTTCAACAATCGAATAGCAGTAAAAATTAAAATATATATTATACCAAGTAAAATAGTTGATTGAATTTGACCAAGCTTTAGACCGAATTTTTTCCAATATTCTGAAATAAAATTTGCTGGCTTTGGTAGTAAAATTGGAAAAATCAAAACTAAAACTGAGGCATATAAAGGATAATAATTTTCGAATTTTAAAAATCCAAAAATCAACCCAATTGTAATAATGGAATATAAAATAAATGAATCCTTATTTTTCATTAAAAAAATGGATAAACGAAAGGAGCTACAGCGCTTGATTCAGCAAAAACGATAAGTAAACCAATAATAATTAGACTAATTACAATTGGTATTAACCACCATTTTTTGCGTTCTTTGAGAAACAAAAACAATTCTTTTAAAAAACTCATAGTTAATTTTTTCTGACAATAAAGTTATCCAAAATTAAGATATCAATTTCAGTATTGACAAAACAATTTATAGCATCCATTGGCGTACAAACAATTGGTTCGTCTTTTATATTAAAACTTGTATTAACCAATATACCAAAACCTGTTTTCGATTTAAAATTTACTAATAATCGAAACAATTCAGGGTTTGAATCATCATTTACTGTTTGAATGCGCGAAGAAAAATCAACATGCGTAACTGCTGGAAAAGGAGATCTATTTTGGTTGATACTTTCTATTAAATTGCTATTTAAATTAAATGGCTTCCTAAATTCATCTTTTAATTTATGCGCGAACAACATGTATGGAGATGCGTATTTCTGTCCAAAATAAAGTTCAAATTCATCTTCTAATATAACAGGTGCAAACGGACGGAAACTTTCTCTTTTTTTAACTTTTAAATTAAGTGTCGATTGTGTTTCAGCAAGTAGTGGATTTGCGATAATACTTCTATTTCCCAATGCTCGTGGTCCAAATTCCATTCTGCCTTGAAACCAACCAATTGTTTTTCCATTTAGTAAAAATTCAGTCGCTAAAGTGATTTTATTTTCTGCAGAAACTTTTTCAAAAACCATATTTTTTTTAGTTAAAGCTTTTGAAATTTCACTTTCAGAAAACGAAGGTCCAAGTAACGCATTTTTCATCATATTATCTGATACGATTCTTGGTTTTTTGAAATGCAGATAATATGCTGCCAATGCTGCGCCTAAAGAACCACCAGCATCACCTGCGGCAGGTTGGATAAATATATTTTTGAAAACTGAACTTTCTTTTATTTTTCCATTTGCAACGCAATTTAAAGCCAGACCACCAGCTAAACATAAATTTTCTGAAGGAAATAAATGCTTGGTGTATTGAACCATTTTTAGTAAAACTTCTTCAGTGATTTGTTGAATTGCTTGCGCTAAATTTAGATGAGGTGTTGAAAAGGAGGAAGTGTTAGAAATGGCATTCATATTTAATAATTGTTCCACCTTTTTTATCTTCAACATGGATTTGGAATTATTAAATTGAAAATAACTTGTATTCAAACGAATGGATCCTGTTTCGCTAATGAAAATAAGATTGTTTTTTAAAATTTGAATTAACTTTTCTACATCCTCATTATTTCCTGAAGCATAAGGTGCCAATCCCATTACTTTGTACTCTCCGTTATTTACTTCAAATCCTAAAAAGGAAGTAAAAGCAGAGTAGAAAAGTCCAAGTGAATGTGGATAATTTAATTCTTTTAATGCTTCAATCGAATTTCCAATCCCTTTTGAAATTGTTGCTGTAGCATGTTCACCAACGCCATCAATTGTCAAAATTGCTGCTTCTTCAAAGGGTGAAACAAAAAAAGAGGATGCAGCATGAGATAAATGGTGTTTTGAGAAAAGAAGTTGAGTTTTAGACCAATCAATATCAGGATAACTTTCGTCAAATTTCTGAATGATTTCCCTTTTCATAAAGAGTTTTTGTTTAATCCATTTAGGCATATTTTTGGAAAATGCATAAAGATTCAAAGGTGCATTCTCTATGTAGCTTTCAATTATTCTCTCAAACTTTAAAAAAGGTTTTTCATAGAAAACAATTGCATCAAGATCTTTAGCATCGATTTTACCTTCAAGAATACAATATTCAATGGATTTAATTGGGAAATCGGCATCATTTTTTTTTCTCGAAAATCGTTCTTCTTGAACGGCCGCAATAATCTCATTATTAATAATAAGACTTGCGGAAGAATCATGAAAATATGCTGCTACTCCGAGTATGTTCATAATTGTTCAAAATTAGAATTATCTGACTAATTTTAACCATTTAATATTGAATGGATTTTATTAAAATTACAAAACTGAAAAGTAATAATTATGAATTGCTTCTGCACTATTAGTACAAAATCTCATTTATTTAAATCTAAAGTACTTTGTGATAGCCTTGAAAATTATGGATTTGAAACAATAAATCTTGTAGTTGATATCGATTCTGTTGATGATAAAACTACTTTTGAAAGTAAATTTTTTTTGACAATTAAAGATTTACCTCAAATTGATATTAGATTAATTTTAAGTAAGTATGGATCGCATTCAGATAAATTTCGTTGGGCATTAAAACCTGTTTTAATAAAGTTTTTACTTGAAACTAAATTTGAAAAAGTAATTTATGTTGATAATGACATTTGTTTTTTTTCATCACCTTTTAACTTAATGGATAAATTGAATTCTTCAAATATCTTACTTACACCTCATTTTTATTCAGCTTCCTCAGAAAAAAATCAAAACTGGTTGGAGGCTAATTTTCGAGTAGGATTATACAATGCTGGATTTATTGGAGCTAATAGAAGTGCAATTCCAATGTTAGATTGGTGGAAAGACTGTTGTATTTACAACGTCAAGAAATCATATTGGAGGGGACTTTACGACGATCAAAAATACTTAGATTTAGTTCCTATTCTTTTTGATAATGTAGAAATACTAAAAGATTCAGGTTGCAATTTAGCTGGTTGGAACTATAAAAATAGGTTGTCTAAATTAGGAAAAGCAGATTTTTCATCGATAACCTTTGTACACTTTGCTGAATTGACGATAAAAGAATTTCGTAAAATTGAAAATCCTTTTCATCCTTTATTTAGCGAGTATTTATCAAGAATGAAAACAGTAGGTTTATCATTAAATCAAAATGATAAAAAGTATTCTAAGAGAAATATTTTAGCTTATTTTTACTTTTTACTTTGGAAGTTGGCTCGTAAGTTCGATTAAATATATTTATGTACTAATGAAATTATGAATGTTACAGTTGTTTTAGGAGCAGGAGGTTTTATTGGTCACCATCTTGTCAATAGACTTAAAAATGAAGGGTTTTATGTTATTGGTGTAGATTTGAAATACCCTGAATTTGAGAAGTCAAAAGCTGATACATTTTTTATTGGTGATTTGCGGGATTTTTCGTTTGTTGAAAGTGTCATACCAGAATATTCACATGAACTCTATCAACTTGCAGCAGATATGGGTGGTGCAGGTTATATATTTAGTGGTGAAAATGATGCAAATATTATGCATAATTCAGTTTCTATCAATTTGAACATTGCTAAAGTTGCAATTCAAAAAAAAGTAAAAACAGTATTTTATGCATCATCAGCTTGCGTTTATCCTTGTCAAAATCAAGTTGATCCAGATAATCCAAATTGCGAAGAGAAATCAGCTTATCCAGCGAATCCAGATAGTGAATATGGTTGGGAGAAACTATTTTCTGAAAGATTATATTTGAATTATCACAGAAATTATAGTTTAGACGTTAAAATTGCTCGTTTTCATAATGTTTATGGTCCATTTTCTAATTGGAACGATGGAAAAGAAAAGGCACCCGCTGCGATTTGTAGAAAAGTAATTGAATCACAAGAAAATGAACCGATTGAAATATGGGGTGATGGTAAGCAAACACGATCATTTTTATATATTGATGATTGTATTGAAGGTATTTTAATGTTGACGCGTTCTGATAAAATAGGACCTTATAATATTGGATCAGAGGAAATGATTTCTATTTCTGATTTAGTTAAGCTAGTTCTAAAAATTAGTAATAAAAACAGAGCTATTGTATCAGTTGAAGGTCATGTTGGAGTTCGAGGAAGAAATTCTGTTAATGATTCTATCATAAGAGATATTGGTTGGAATTCAAAAATTTCATTAGAAGAAGGGATTACAATACTTTATAAATGGATTGAAAAAGAAATTTATTGAACCAATTATTTGATTAAAGTAGACTCTAAATAATTACATATAAAATAGTTACAGATTTGAAAAGTCCATAAAGATAAATTATATAGCGGAATGCAAGAGCTTTATTATGATAAGTAAACAATATTAAATGTCAAAAAAAATAAGTGTAAATTCAACTAAAGAAATTTCAACTTCAACAAATTCCTGGAGTAAATGGTTTCCATATTTTTTAGGTCTGATAACCTTTTTTGTTTATTTGAACAGCATTCAAAATGGATATAATTTAGATGATGAATTAGTAACTCGAAATCATCCTTTAACATCAAATGGACTTAGTACAATTTGGGAAATTTTTACATCACCTTATTATTCAGATGATATGGGTTATAATTATGGTTATCGCCCCATGGTCCATTTGTCGTTTGCAATAGAAAACCATTTTTTTGGAGAAAGTCCGCATGTAGGACATTTTATTAACCTTCTGATTTACATGTTAATTGTTGTTTTGGCATTTAAATTTTTAATTAAATTATTTGGGATTGATTATCAGAATATTGCTTTTTTTGCGATGCTTATTTTTGCTGTTCATCCAGTTCACACAGAAGTTGTTAATAGCTTGAAAAACAGAGATGAGCTACTTGCATTATTTTTTGCTTTGATATCATTATCATTTTTAATGAAGCAAAATTTTAGCGAAAAGAAATATTTGTGGTTTTTATTATTTTGCATTTTCCTTATTTGCTCGGTTTTATCCAAAAAGAGTTCAATTCCCATATTTTTTTGTGCACCAATACTTTTTGTCAATAATAGTAAATTTCAACCCCTGCATTATTTTATTTTTTCATTAATACTCAATTTTTTGGTGGCAATTTTCGGCAGTGATTTCAATACTATTTTATCAGTTAAACTTTTTTTAATAGGAGGAGCATTGTCCATTTCATTTTTTTTGGTGAAAAACCGAACAATTTGGCAAAAATCTATTCCTGAGTCCTTTGTAATCAAAAATAGTTATTCCCTACTTTTAATTACAAGTTTCTTACTATTATTTATTTTTTCAATTTTTTTTAGATCCTTTGAAGTATTAATAGTAGCTTACGCTTTTTTGATAGTTTTCGTTTTTTTGGAAATAACTAAAAAAGAGCTAATTTCTTTTATAGTTGTTTTCAGTTTGTTTGTTTCAGGTTTGTTCTTTAAAATTGATGAATTAAGTGAAATAGCTGTGATGTTATGCATGTTTATTTTGTTTGATTTGGCAAAAAAGGCTAAGGCTAAGGAGGTGAAATTAAACTTCAGTTATTTGGTTTGGTTCATACCAATATTAATCAATTATAATGGCGTTATTAATTTCGATCAGTTTACAGGATATTTATTACAACTAATCATATTGTTACTAATCTATAAATACGAATGGTCTAAGTATATGATATTGTTAGTTAGTGGATTAATGATTGCTTTTTATCGCGAAACCGAATTAAGAGAGATATTGTTTTTATTAATGTTATTTTATGATAAATTTAGATTCTTAGAAAAGATTAAAGTTTCATATTACCACTTTGTTATTCTCGGTGTAATTACTTTTTTTATTATCGGAAATAATAAAAAACAAACAATTGATTTAGAGAACATTTCAAAAACAGAAATCGCAGCTTCTAGAACTAATAAAATCATTTCTGAAGGAAGGGAATTAAATTTTGTAGAGAATCCTCTAGTGAATTCAACAGAAAACAAAAGAAAAGTAATGATTGGTTTTGAAACAACAGGGCAATATTTAAAACTCTTAATTTTTCCCTATCCTTTAAAATTTTATTATGGATACAATGTAATTCAAACTAATTCTAATTTAAGTTTTGAACTAATAATTGGAATTTTATTTTTTATATTGCTATTTGTTTTTGTCAGTATTTTACTTAAAAATAATAATTTCTATTTGCTATTTTTAGTTTTAAGCTTACTTCTTTCATTTTTGATGTTCAGTAATTGGTATGTTCTTGTGGCCGGAATAATTGGAGAGAGATTGATTTTTGAGGCTTCATTTTTATTTGTTTATTTATTTGTTTTTATTCTATACAAATCAAACTTTTTTTCTGAATTATTAAACAAAGTGATTTTAGTGACAATAATTATTTTATTCTCAGTAATTACAATAAACAGAAACTTGCATTGGAAAGACACAGTATCACTTATGAGTAACGATATTAAATTTCTCCAAAACTCAGCTCAAGCGAATAATTTGTTAGCATTGAATTTAATGAAAATTTCAACAAGTGAAGAAAATCATTCACAAGAACAACGTCTAGAAATGCAAAAAATGGCGGTTTTACATTTCCAAAAAGCAATTGAAATTTACCCAAAATTTTCAAATGCTTGGTACGATTTAGGAAGAGCAAAATTAGAAATTAGAGACACTACAGGTGCAATATCCGCATTTGAAAATGCAATTTATTTAATGCCTCTTTTTTCTGATTCGTATTACAATTTACTAGCAGTTTTTGAGTCTCAAAATAATCGATTAAAACATCTATATTTCTCAAGAAAATTAAATAAAAATGTAAGTGATCCTGAAGCAATTATAATCATGGCAAAAAGTTATGTCGCTAATAATAAAATAGATAGTGCTTTTATTGTTCTTAACAAGGGATTGAATAGTTTCAAAAACAATTCGCGAATTTTAAGCAATATCAAAGAATTAAAAGTTTACAATAATTTAATAAGTAAATGATAAAATTGATGTAAATTCGCAAAATACAAATTCAATTAAATTTTGTATTTTGAATACTCAAATAATCAATTATGAAAAAAATTATTTTATTACTCAGTCTTTTTGTATTTAATTTAAGCATTGTTTACACTCAATGTACCACTTTTGGTAATGAGTCTAGCAATATAGGTGTAGCACCAAATTGTAGTAATCAACAAGTTGGGTCAGGTGTAGGTCCGGGTTCTACTCGAATATATACTGGCTTTTCAGCAGGTACTGTTTACGATTTATATTTAAATACTCAGGGAGGCCCCTTTAATTGTATGCAAGCAGTTTGGAGAAATAGTTCAAATGCTAATGTTGGTGGTTTTTTCAATATTAATTTCGCCAACGGTGGACCAGGTACTTATACGACTTCCACATGTCCGTCAGGTGCAGATCGATTATATGTAACTGCAGGTAGATCCTCATGGAACGGAATTTCTGCGCTTTTGAATTATCGTAACACTACACCTAATCCAGTTTCAGTCTCTGGTGGAGGTAGTTTTTGTACAGGACAATCTACCACATTAACTGCAAGTGGGGGAGGTAATGGAACAATTTATTGGCAAGGCACTACTAATGGTGGTACAAGTACAGCAACTGCTTCAAGTTCACAATCTGTATCAAGTTCAGGAACTTATTATTTTAGTTCTCACAACAATGGGTGTTGGGGAACGCAGGGAAGTGCAACAACAACTTTTGCAGCTGCTCCTGGGGATCCAGCAACATTTGGGTCAAATACTTGGAATGTATATGCTTACAATGGTGGTACTATTGAATTAACTGGACTTTATTCAGGATTTTACACAGAACCTTTAACTTCTTATAACACAACAAATAGATGGAGTTCCGATGGTTCACCAAGTTCAGCTTCAGGTTATTCGGGTTGTGGTACTTTTCCAATTGATAATCATTGTGTTGTAAGTAAACGACAAGGTTTCACATGTGGGGTATACCAATTAGATGTACCTGGTCATGATGATGGAATTAGAGTATATATAAATGGAGTCAATATATGGAATCACGAATCAGGATGTTGTGACGCACATTCTAATATCTGGACTGGTTATTTAACCTCCTCAAGCACTATTGAAGTTCGACATCTTGAAGGAGGTGGAGGTTCAAGTCAAGCTTTAAATATTACCAGTGTTATTTCATCACTTTCTGGTGGTTCGATAAGTGGCATAACTGATGGTGTTACAATATGTTCTGCAACTGACCCAGGTGCCTTTAGTAATTCAGTAACTCCATCTGGAGGTACTATTGGTGTTGTAAACGGTTCACCAGCAAGTCCAACCTATCAATGGGAATCTTCAACAACAAGTTCTTCATCAGGATTTACAGATATTAGTGAGCAAACTTCTTTGACATACGACCCTGGAAATGTTTCAGCTTCAACATGGTACCGTAGAAAAGTAACTGATGCCTGTGGAAGTGTTGCTTATTCAAACGTAATAAAAGTTGACATTTTTTCTGCTTTTTCTCCAGGTACAATCCAAAATACTGGACAAACTATTTGTT
>Ga0247832_1001082_pt1 | contig 50918 bp, 45 predicted proteins | sample LaCruzMarch2015__10_FD_192407 | JGI IMG/M metagenome (GOLD analysis project Ga0247832, IMG submission 192407) | Freshwater microbial communities from meromictic Lake La Cruz, Castile-La Mancha, Spain - LaCruzMarch2015_4m | ecosystem: Environmental > Aquatic > Freshwater > Lake | place: Spain... | reverse complement strand
CCATCCGAACACGCCAGCGACAAGCGGCAGCCCGAGAGTCTCGCGCAGGAGTTGATTGATGAGATGATCCATCCGTCAGTCCCCGGCCATGCAGAGTGTCAATCGCAGATCTCGAGGATCTCGAATCGCTTCTCGCCCTTGGGCAGATCAGCGCGGACTGTTTCGCCAACATGCGACTTCATCAACGCCACTCCGAGCGGACTCGAAGAGGTGACCTCGATGTAGTCGCCGTCGTCGTCAGTGGGATTTCCAACGAGCTTGAATTTCTGCTTCTTGTTGGTGGTGGTGTCGCGGAGCAGCACGGTCGCGCCCAGGAACACCATGTTCTTTGGTACCGCTGAGTCCCCAGCCACTTGCGCGGTGCGCAGGCGCGCCTCCAGTTCACGAATCTTCGCCTCGATCAGACCTTGCTCCTCGCGGGCAGCGTGGTAGTCGGCGTTCTCCTTGAGGTCTCCGTTGGCGCGCGCGTCGGCGATACGACTGGAAATGATCGGTCGCTGGGCAAACAACTCTTTGAGTTGCTGCTCCATCTTGGCGTGATCGGATGGGGAGATGATCTCCATGGTCGCTATCGCTCCGTGAATTACTACTGCGGACTACGTGCGGAGGCGAGGACTGTCCTCGCTGGTGCGCAGATACTAAAAACGGCATGCGGCGGGTGATCCCGCCGCGAGGCTCCTAGAGGTTAGCCGGGCTTGCCGTTCGGGGCAACCGTTTGGACGTCAAGAGCACTCCCGCCCAGGCCCCGGACGCCAGAATCCACGGCCAGATAGCCACCGACCACATCGGAATCACCACTGAATCGGTGCGTTCTGGGGTCAATCGAAGCAGCGCGGCATATGGGCCAGCCAGTTCAGGAAATGGCGCCTGCAGGCCCACGGCGTCCAACACCACGCCGGCAACAACGATCGCCATCCACCCTGTGGACCACACCATGCGCCGTCTGTCAGGGCGCAATGCCAGTGCTATCCATGCGCCAGTAGCCGCGATCCATCCGCACAGCAAGAGGTCGATGGCCATCATCTGCGCCGCGGTCCAGTAGGTGACCAAGTGCAATGGCCAGAAGATGGCATGGAACGCCACCATGATGGTGATCATGTCCACCGCCACGCGTGCGGGTGTCCACGCGCCGTGGGCGTAGGCCAGGCGCGCGATGGGCCAAAGCAGGCACGCACCCACAGCAAGCAACGCCAGCATGGCACGAACGGAAGGTGTGTAGACGCCGCTGGTCGGTTGAATGGGCGCGCTCAATCCGATCGTTGCTGCGAAGCAGGCAATGATCCAGATGAAACTGCACATGACAAGTCCGCGAGGGAGCGGCATGGGTGCAATGCTATCGCCGCGGAGCGCGGGTGCGGTACCAGCAAGTTTGTATGTCAGCGCGCGCAGGTGAGGTCGCCGCGCAAATCAAGCACAGCAGCGCCGGTGTCCACGCGTCCACTTTGAGTGAATGCCATCTGCAGCACAGCGAGTTTCTGCGTGGCAGGCACTTCTGAAGCAGTTTCCTTGCCCGGCGCGCGCCCCCAAATGATCTTGCAGTTTTTGTCACTCAGCACGGTCACGGTGCCGTCATTGGTCCATGAACTCACATCAATGGCGGCAATTTGCGATCGCCAAGCGCACTCAGAGAAGAGCGTCGCCATGGTGAGCGCAGCAGCAATCTCATCGCCCGTCCACTGGGCACCGATCGTTGTTGGGCGAGGCATGGTGACGCCGTTGATACGCAGCAGCTTCGGGCCGCGACCAGTTGGATACGTGCGGGGCAGCAGTCGACCGCGGGTGTCTACTAAGTGTTCGCCGTCAGCATCGCAGACCAGTGCGCAGGGAATGGCCCAGCTTCCCTCAACGATCACTTCGTCCACGTTGGCGCGATGGACTTGCTGCACATCGGAATACCAGCCGCAGCGCGTTGCAACATCTTGTGCCGCGATCAGGCCATCTCGATCAAACGGTGATGAGGCCAGCGACTTGATGATGCCGCGTTCGATCGCCGCGCGTTCATCCTTTGGAAGCCATGTCGGCTGACCGCTGAGCACCACTCGGATCGGCGCGGGCAGGGTGGCGTTGGCGGTGGAGTTGAGAAGCCGCGGGACGGCCACTGCCAAAGCAATGGCAACTCCGCCCAAACAAACGCTCCAGGCCGCTGTGGGAAGCCACTTCGGCAACTGCTTGGGGGATGTGCGTGGGGCGTCGGACGCGGACTTCGATGACTTCGCCATACGAACGGTTTCATCGACCAATTCACCGACGATTCATCAGCCAAGTCACGGGCAGCTGATAGGCCCTGCCGAGGCGGCGCGCAGCAGAACGACGGGGCAGTACGCCGCGGAACGATCAGGCCGCGACGCGGCGAGCACAGGCGCGGGCCAGTGCGCGACGGACCAGCCCGGTCACCAGTTCTTCCATGGAAATGCCGGCATGGTCTGCCGCCTTCGGCACCAATGAATGGTCGGTAAACCCAGGCATCGTGTTGATTTCCAGGAACCATGGACCGCGTTCATCCAGCATGAAGTCCACCCGCGCTACGTCGCGGCAACCAACCGCATGCCATGCTGCGCGGCTAAACGCACGAACCGCATCAGCCACGCCCACTGGAAGTTCTGGGTCGAGGATGTACTGCGTGTCGTCCCGGTTGTACTTCGCTTCGTAGTCGTAGGTGCCCTCGCGCGGGCGGATCTCAATGATCGGCAGGCACTCGCCGTCAATCAAGCCAACGGTGAGTTCGCGGCCGGTGATGAATTCTTCAGCAAGGATGCGTTCGCGGCGCGGCCCAATTTCAAGGCGCGCGCGCATGACTTCCTGCATGCTGTGACAGATGCGCAGGTCCACGCTTGAGCCGTCGTCCGCGGGCTTGAGGACCACTGGGAAGTCCAAGGAGAATTCAACGTTGTTGCGCAGTTCTTGTGAGCGCGGCGTCGGCACGCCAAACTCAGAAACCAACGCCTTAGAGGTGATTTTGTCCATGGCTAGTCGGGCTGCCTTCGGGCCGCATCCAACGTAGGGTCGGCCGTCCGCTTCAAGAAGTTCCTGCAGTGGGCCGCCTTCGCCCCATGATCCGTGCAGCACCGGGAACACCACCTCGCCGCGCATGCCGCGTAGTTCTTCAAGGCTGGGTCGATCGATGGTGACTTCATTCACATCCATGCCAGCGCGGCGCAGCGCGGCGGCCACCATGCCTCCGGACTTCATGCTGACTTCGCGCTCCGCGTCGGGGCCGCCCTTGAGCACCAGGATGCTGCGCGGCAGAACGCCCGCGCCAGTGTTCGGCGTGGTGGCGTGGGAATTGGTGTTGCTTGCAGACATGTGCTCGCCTCCTTGCGATGCATGACGCGCCGTCCGGTGGCGCAGTGGAAACCGTGCGGGCTTACGCCTCGCCGCGGCGCCAGAAGACTACCTCGCGCTCGAGCCGGACGCCCGTGCGCGCAAACGTTTCTGCAGCCACCAGCGCTGCCAATTCCATGACATCCGCGGCACGAGCGCCGGGTTCAACCACAATGAAGTTCCCGTGTTGGCCGCTGACTAACGCGCCGCCCACGCGAGTTCCCTTGAGACCAGCATCATCAATGACCTTGCCGGCACTGATGCGAACACCAGTGGCGGGGTGGATTGGATTCTTGTACATGCAGCCCGCGCTGTGTGCCGCAAGCGGCTGCACGCTGGCTTTGTATTCACTGATTTCCTTGGAGCGCGCGCGCAGAGCCACTGGATCAGCAGCTTGCAACGACAGTACCGCCCACGTCACGATGCCAGGCGGCAGGTCAGTGTGCCGGTATTCGCATCGGATGGCGGCGCGGTCATAGACGTGTTCTTCGCCGTTCCAATCAACAAGGCCAACCGATTGCAACGTGTCACCAATGGCGCCGTACTTACCGCCGGCGTTCATTCGCACCGCACCGCCGATGGTGGCCGGAATACCGATCAGCGGTTCCAGGCCCGCCAGGCCTGCAGCGACCGTTTCGCGGATGGTCTTACCCAGGTCGCGGCCTCCGCCAACGCGTGCTGCAGTGACTGGTCCATTGGCGTTGAGTTGCAGCCCCTTGAAACAGGGGGCATCTAATCGGACCACCACGCCTTCGACGCCTTCGTCAGCAACCAAGAGATTGGCACCTTCGCCAAGAATGCGAACGCGCACGGCGTTGCGCGAGCAGCGTCGCAGCAGGGTGGCAAGTGCCTCGGGCGTTTGCGGTCGAACCAGGGCATCAGCAGAACCACCGATGCCGTACCAGGTGTGTTGCGCAAGCGGCGCATCAAGCTCCACGTTGACATCGAGGTCAGCAAAGAGCGTGGTACTTCCCAGTGGATGTGTGGCCATGGTCATTACGCGTGCCCGCTGGCGCGGCCAAGAAAGGCGTGGCCGATCTTCCAAACCGGTCCGGCGCCCATGACCACAATCAGGTCACCGTCGGCGGCCATCATTTCCAATTGTTCAACAATGGCGTCGAACGGATACAGGTGCATGGCGGCAATGCCGCGCGCGCGCAGGCGATCAACAAGGTCGGAGGCGCTCACCTTGGTGCGCTCCTCTTCACTGTCGCGCACAAAGTAAATGTCCGGCACGATCACCATGTCGGCGTTCGAGAAGCTCTTTGCAAAGTGCTCAAGAAGGAATCGCGTGCGACTGTGTTGATGCGGTTGGAAGACGCAAATGAGGCGCTTGGGTTCGAAGCGTGTCCGCAACGCCTTGAGCGTGGTTTCGCACTCGGTGGGGTGGTGACCATAGTCATCGAACACCGTGACCACGCCGCCGTGACGCATGGTGCGTTCGCCCAAGTTCTGCATGCGCCGATCAAGACCAAGGAAGTTTCCAAGCGCAGTGCCGATGGCAGTCCACTCCGCGCCGAGCCAGTGCGCCAAGATTGCTGCCGCGGCACCGTTGAGTGCCATGTGGTCGCCGGGCATTCGGCCTACCCAACTGCAGACGGCTTGACCATCAACAAGGATGGTGCTGAGGCCAGTACGTGGATCGTATTGAACGTGGTAGTCAGCGCTAGGCGACCAACCGAACGTCGACACTGCGCAGGACAGGCCGCTGGCTACGTCGCGTCGATGCGCGCCATCAGCAGCGATCAACAACTTTCCGCCATGCTTTGCTGCTGGAATCAGTGCTGCGAATTCATGGAACGCCTTGATGATGTTCTCAAGATTTCCGTAGATTTCTAGGTGATCTTCTTCAACATTGTTGATCAGGCCAATCACCGGGTGATGATGGTGGAAGCTGCGATTGAACTCGCAAGCCTCCGCAACAAGAATGCCGGGGCGACCGCGTTGCGTACCAGCAGGAATAGTGTCTGAACCAGTACGACTACCGCCACCAATCTGTGCGCACGTTGCGCCAACAATCAAACTTGGATCAAGTCCGCACTCAATGAGCACGTAAGAGAGCATTGAACTGGTGGAACTCTTGCCGTGCGTGCCGGCGATGCTGACGCCAGTGCGTCCCTTCTGCACCAGACCAATGGCCTCCGCGTAACTCACCACGTCAATACCGCGGCGACGCGCTTCGTCAACTTCAGGGTGTTCGCTCTTGATGGCGGCACTGGCAATCACCAGGTCGCATGGAGCGGGCAGTTGGTCCGCAGCGTGACCAATGCGCACGGTGATGCCTTCGGACTCCAGTGCTTCGGTTGCCGAACTTGCCGTCATATCACTGCCGGAAACTTCTGCGCCACGTCGCTTGAGCATCTGTGCAAGCCCACTCATTCCGCATCCACCGATACCAACCAGCCACACGCGCCGACCTGCGAAGTCGGGGACTTCCAGGTCCTTCAGGCTTGGGCCGGTGCTCTCAAACAGTGTGCTCACAGATTCATCCTTTGGATCCGCGACGGCATCTCGGGCGGTGCTCCGGTGAGTGGTGCGAGCTCCTGCGGTCGAGATGTAGGCGAGGTCAATATCGTTCACGTCCAAGATATCGGCAAGCCGGGTCGAAAATCCTCATTGTTTTGGCATGACAGGCGTTCTTTCGGGACACTTGTCCGCCGGGACGGGGTTGGTCACCCTTACAATCCGGTCTCTCATGGCGGGCAACACAGACATCCACGCGCAGGTTCTCTTGGTCGATGACGATCGCGGGCACGCCGAGACCATGGCGGAAGCCCTTAAAAAACCGGGTCATGTCTGCACTATTCGCCACAGCCGGGCCGAGGCCGAAGATGAATTGCGCCACGGGGCGTTTGACGTGATCGTCACCGACCTAGTGATGGAATCGCCAACCGCGGGGCTTGAAGTGTTGGAATTGGCCAAGCGGCTGCAGCCCGACGCCGAGACCATCATGGTCACAGCGCACGGGGACATTCCCACCGCCAAGCGCGCCTTGCAGGGTGGGGCATACGACTTCATTGAGAAACCCATTGATCTGGTGGTGTTCCGCAATCTGGTGCAGCGCGCCGCGGAAACCGTGGTATTGCGCCATCAAAACAGCCGTTTGAAGGGCGAACTTGATGCAGCGTTTGGCTTTGAAGGCATCATTGGCGACAGCCCGGCCATGCGCCAAGTGGTGGCCTTGATCCGCCAGGTTGCCCCAAGTTCCATCCCGGTGTTGGTACGCGGGGAGAGTGGTACTGGTAAGGAGCTGGTGGCTGCCGCTATTCATAAGGCCAGTCGGCGCGCATCCCGTCGCTACGTGACATTTAACGCGGCCGGTCAGTCCGAGAGTTTGCTGGAAGACCAACTCTTTGGACACGTGCGCGGAGCCTTCACCGGCGCGGACAAGGATCGCGAAGGTGTATTTGAATTTGCAGACAAAGGCACGCTGTTCCTTGACGAGATCGGTGATATGCCGCTCACCATGCAGCCTAAATTGCTGCGCGTTCTTGAAACTGGCGACCTGGTGCGGCTTGGTTCCAATGAGCAGCGCAAGACCGATGTTCGTTTCGTCAGTGCCACCAATCGTGACTTGTCACAGATGTCAAAGGACGGGCGCTTCCGTGAGGATCTTTACTACCGAATCCGCGGTGCGGAGATCGTCATTCCTCCGCTGCGCGAGCGGCGCGAGGACATTCCGCTGCTGGTGAATCACGCCGTCGGCAAGTACGCGGCGGAGCTTGGTCGGCCGCGCCCGCTGGTGCCACAGCCAGTGATGATGCGGCTGATTGGTTACGACTGGCCGGGCAATGTGCGTGAATTGTTCAACGCCATTCATCGCATGGTGGTCACTTCGCAAGGACCGGAACTTTCGCTGCGTGATGTTCCTGATGAAGTGCGATCTTCGGACGACTCCGCCGAGGGGCAGGGTGCAGTTGGTTCACTCGCTGGAGTTGGCCTTGACAAACTTGAGAAGGAAGCAATTCGGCAGACGTTGGCAATGACTGCTGGAAATCGTGAGCAAACTGCGCAGATGCTTGGCATAGGCGAGCGCACGCTGTACCGCAAGTTGAAGGAGTACGGTCTCCGCTGAGTGCGGCACCGCTCCACCATGCACATGGATCAACAGTTGGAATCCACCGCGACGCCCGCGCCGGATGGCGAACTTCGCCTCACGGGAATTCCGTGGACACTGTGGCGCCATGTTGCTTGGGAATTACTGCGCGTGTTTGCAGTCACTACATCGGTGATCGTGACGGTCATCGCCTTCGGTGCCGCAGCGAAGCCGCTGGCGGACAATTCGATCGGCGCCAACACCATCTTTAAATATGTGACCTTGGCGATGGTGCCAATGCTGCAATTTGCCATGCCGTTTGCGGCAGGCTTTGCATCGACGTTGGTGATGCACCGCTTCGCTACCGACAACGAAGTGGTTGCCATGTCGGCGTGTGGTATGGGCTATCGAAGGGTCTTTGCACCAGTCGCAATTCTGGGTGGCACGCTGTGCGTAGTGATGTTGGTGCTGGTGGCATTTGTTGTTCCGCATTTCTGGACGCGCATGAAGGAACTGGCAACGGCAGACGCCACGCAGGTTCTGATTGCCGCAGTTGGTCGCGGTGAGGCGGTGGTTGCAGACAAGATGATGATCTATGCCGATGCTGCACGTGAGGTGGAACCTCCGGCTGGATTGGGCATCAAGCGCAGACTTCTGCTTACTGGTGTGGCCGCTATCGAACTTGATCAAGCGGGTGGCAGTTCCATCGCTACGGAGTTCACTGCCGAGGATGCCGCGGTGGACATCCATGAAACCCCACGCGGCATGGTCGCCAAGATTTCCTTGATGAACGCCACGGTGGTTCGCCCGTCCGAAGGTGCGATCGTCACATTGCCGTTGGCGGAGCCGGAAGCATCGTCGCTCTACAGCGGGTTTGAAAGAAGCCCCAAATTTCTGGCGGTGCAGGAGATCTTTGCGCTGCGCGGTGATGTCGATCGCTCCGCGACTGTTGGTGCCGCCAAGCGTCCGTTGGTGGCGATACTGGGGGAAATGGAACTGTGGCGCTGCGTTGAACCAGCCGTTGCTCGTGGCACGATTGAACTTTCCGAGCCTGGCACGGATCGCGCCTTCCGAATCAGTCAGGTGTCAGTCAAAGACGGCGAGTTGCGCCCCGCCCCTGGTCACGAGGATTTCTTGCTCTTAGAAACGTCCAAGGGCAAGCAGATTCGCAGCGCCCACGCGTCGACCGGCACACTGCGCGCCGTCAGCGAGTCTAGATTTGAACCACGATTCGCGCTGATCATTCCCGGCTCCACGCAGACGCAGGATCTGGTCACCGGGCTTCCGGGACGCTGGGCGCCGCGTATCGATGATCTACTTCCAATTGGTTGCACGCCAAAGGATTGGTCAGCCGTTTCAAGCGTGGAAGTACTGCGCGCCGCGCGTGAGTTTCCAACCACCAATAGCGTTGCTCCGCTTCCAGCCATGCGTGCGCAACTTCCTCGGCAAGTGGCGAAACTGCAGCTGATGCGCGACGATGTTGTGTGGGAGTGTGATTCGCATGTGGCCAACCGTTTAGCGCAATCGGCAAGCATTGTCTTGGTACTGCTCCTTGGCGCGACGCTCGCGGTGGCGATGAAGCGGGCGATGCCGCTCACTGTGTATCTCTTGGCATTCATTCCCGCCGTCACCAACATCTTCATGGTTTCTGGCGGCCAGTTACTGATGTCTGACGGCAGTCTGCTGGTTGGATCCGCGGTGATGTGGGGCGGCAACTTCTTGCTGCTGTCGGTCTTGTTCTTCACATGGAGGCGCATCGTTCGCAACTGAACCAGCGAGCACGTACGCCATGCGCATTCTTGATCGAACCATCATCGGCCGCTTCCTCTGGAACTTCTTTGTCCTGTTCACGCTGCTGTTCGTCTTTGCATCGTCGATCGATGTGATCTTGCAGATGGAGAAGTACTTGCGCGCTGCGTCATTCGTTGTGGAGAATGGCACCTACAAATACCGAGCGGTTGCATTTGTGGCGATGATCTTTCAGTTCCACGGTCCGCGCGCCTTTCAATTCTTCCAATTCATGGTTGGCCTGCTCTGCGTGGGCGCCATGGGTTTCACCTTCTCGCAGATGCATCGCACCCGAGAACTGGTGGCGATCATGGCCGCCGGTGTTCCGCTTCGGCGCTGCGTGTGGGCGGTGTTGGTGGCGTCGCTGGCACTGAATGTGGTTGGTGTACTGAATCAGGAATTGGTGCTTCCACGTTTTGCTGATCAGTTGATGCTTGATCACTCCGATCTTGGTCGACGCGATCGCGCTTCGTTTCCGGTGACGGTGACACGTGATAGCGCTGGTAATTTGCTCTATGCGTCCAGCTTTGATCCGGAATCACACCGCATTAGTGGATTCCTTGGCCTGGAACGCGACGAGCGTGGTTCGTTGATACGTCGTACCACCGCGCCCTCCGCGATCTGGGACGAGGCGCGATCAACCTGGGTGCTGACGGGTGGTACTTCGGTGCTCCGTGATCCGGCAGTGCGCGACGGAGTGACGCAGTCTCCGCCACCGATGCCGGCGGCTGAGTGGAAGACGGACCTTTCGCCAAAGGCGATCACCGCTCGGCATTACCGGCTCTTTGCGCAGATGCTGTCCAGCGCAGATCTCGGAAAGTTGGCAGAAGCTGGCGCGTTGGAGCGTTCCCAGGCGGATCGAATGCAGTTTGGCCGCGTTGGTGCAGTGCTCGTCAATTTGCTGGTGTTGGCCATTGCGGTGCCGTTCTTCCTGAAGCGCGGCCCTGCCAACATGTTGCAGATGTGCGTAGCGGCGGCCACCATTGCAGTGCCCACCATCATTGTGTCGGCCGTGGTCATGGCCGCGCCGATCAGCGGATTACCAGCGGCAGTAGCGGTGGCGATACCGATTGCGCTACTTACTCCTGTGGCGGTGGCCCGGATCTCGTGGCTTCCATCCTGACGCGGTTCCATCCGTCTGCCAGGGCATCGTCAAAGATGGTCGGCTTGGCGGTGCGCACTAATTCCTGTGCTAGTTGATCCATGCGCGCGCGTTCTTGAGCAATGCGTACTGCGCGGGCAGCCTCTTCATGGACGGCGCTGAGTGGAACGCCGTCGCCGGCAACGTCGCCTTCATATCGAACGATGACATAGCCGGTGCCCACCAATACTGGTGCCGATACCGCGCCCACCGTGGGTACGGACCAGAGCGCTTCGCGTACCGCGGCGGGGACTCCTGGATCAAACTTACTCATTGGTGAAATGAGGCCGCCGCGTGCTCCACTGATATCAGTGCTGATTTCAGCAGCAATGTCCTCAAATCGATCACCTTTTGCCAGCCGATCGGTCACATTTTGTGCGCCGCGCAGGTCAGGGACGGCAATCACGCGCGGCTTCCGCTTGGGGCCGTGGGCGGCATCGTGGGCTGCCATAATTTGCGTTTCCTGCACTTCAACATCGGGGGCAACCAGCGCACGCAGCACCGCGTTGCGCCACAGCAAACCGTTCCAGCGCACTGGTCCAAGTCCTTGGCGTGCTCGCAATTCCTCCAGCAATCGATCGGCGCGGGCACGGTCTTTATCTAGATACCCAAGCAGCAATTCTTCTTCGCGCTTCAGTGCCGCAGCGTCCGGCGCAATGCCGCGCGTGCGGGCGCGTTCCGCGAGCTGTTCGTCCAAGAGCACTTCTTGCAGCGCGGCACTTCCTGCAAGTTCCGCAAGTACTGGGCGCAGGCGGTCCCACGTAATGGTGCTGTCCTTCCAGATGGCGGCGATACCCGCGGCGCCGTCCACGCTCTTGACCGGGGGCGGGCCGGGCGGCACGGGTGCAGCAGGGGGCGCAGGTACTGGCTGCGCAGAAAGAAGAAGGACCACCATCATGGCGCTGTTCATGCATGCAGTCTACGAGTGTCTCAGTGGGCGAGCGGCACTTTGTAGACCACGCCGCCCGACACGGTACGCGCCACGGGATTGAGTAATGCCGCCACTGCGCGCACTCGGTCGGGGGTGAGGATGGGGTCGATCCAACCCGATACCTTCCACCGTGCCAGCATGGATTCGCCAATGGCCAGGTGCGTGAGGTGTTCATCGATACTAAGCGCGCGCACGGCAGCTGCCGGATCATCCGGATGCGCGCGCAACACGCGCGTCAACGGTCCGCCGTCCCACACGGTGCCAGTGATCGGCGTGGTGCGGCACCAGAACACATCGGCATCGCCTTCGCTACCAAGCACGGCGCCGGGCGACAATAGCCAGTTGGCATTCCATGCAAGCGGCATGGCATCGCCCAGCGTGGCTGATTCTTGCGCGAATGCTGCGGTACCCGGGCCAAGGTCGTTGGCAATCTCCTGCACCATTCCCTGGCCATCAACATCCGTTGCCACGGTCCGGCCAGAAGCGCACAGTTCCACCGCGCTGGCGGTGCGCGTATCGATCCGCATCAGCAGGCTCGGCTGCAGTGACCACGCCGTCAGCAGCAGCGCGCTGAGTGCAACAATGATTCCGCGCGTCTGTTGTGCCAGTACTGGCGCCGCCGCCACCGCCGTTGCCACCGTCAGCGGCACCGCGCAGGGAAGCAGGAACCGTGACTTGAGGTGTGTTGCAAACATCCAGAACACCAACTGCGCCAGAAGCATCGCCCCGAGCGCAAGACCCATGGACCGCATGTGCCGCACGCGCGGCATACCAATCATGAGCACCACGATCGCCACGCTTCCGATCCAGAACGCAACGCTCCATTGTGGCAGCCACGGATCCGCATCGGGGGCCGCGCCGAATCCTTGTAGGAATCCGGCATCGCCAAGCGCACGCAGGCGCGCGCCAATTCCCATGTCGGCAGCAGCCGCGTGACCGGCGGCAAAGCGTGTCATTTGCTCTTCCGTCCACCATCCATTGCCAGACGAAATGAGCGGCACCCGAAACGGGAATGTCCACGATCCGGTGGCGGCATGATTTCGGATGAGCCACGGCGCAAGTATCAGGAGCGCCGTGAGCGAGGCCGCTCCGGCGCTCACTGCCAACGCCCGTGCGGGGCGCGTGGCACTGGTGGTGTTTGGATGTGCGGTCACCACCGCCCAGCATGCAAACGGCAACACAGCCATGCCTGCAGCAACCAACTTTGCACCCACTGCGGCGCCCAGTAGCAGACCCAAAGCGACTCCGATGCGCCATGCTCCGGCTTGCTCGCGCGCGGTCCACGCCAGCATGGCGGCAGCCAACAGTAGAAGCACGGCCATTTCGTTGTAGGCCAAACTGCCGGTGACAATCACCCATGGAATCCCGAGGAATCCGCACCATCCGATCGCTCGTGCCCACGCTCGCTGGCGCCGATCGCCGCCAGCAATCACCTCGGCCGTGGCTGCCACCATCCACGCGGCGCATACCGCAAGGACCGCGTGCAGTGCTTGCGGTGCCAAGGCCATGTCATGCGCCGGAACGGCGTCAGCGGAGAGCGAGAAGAGTTGCAGGTACGCGCCTTCCATGAAGCTTGGGAAAGCGGAATAGACGTTGTGCCGAAGCGGCTCCAGTGCGCCCGCGGCCAACCACTCCTTTGGTAATTCCAGGTGGTAGGCAAGCGCGTCGTAGCCACCAAACTCCGTGCTCCACGCCAGTCCGGGCGGCAACGCGGTGGCTAACGCCAACGCAGCGATCGCCGGCAGTGCGCACCAAAGCAGGGGGTCCGCCGCGATGGAGCGCACGCGGAACAGGCTGCCAACAAAACGCGATGACACGTCGGGCCAGCCGGCCAGAATCCAGCCGATCCCCATGCCGATCCACCAGCCAAACCGCCACCACGCATGCGTCGGCATGAATCCAAGCGTCGCGAGCAGGTTGACCACCGCCAATGCGAATGCCACTCCAAGCCCGACGGCCAGCGGGGTTCGGCGCGGGTCACCGGCCTCCATGCGCGGGAACAACACGCGGCGGAGCACCCGACCGTATCCCGCTGCTGCGGCAATCCATAAGACTGAAACGCATGCCGCGCCACCGAACCACACCTTGGTGGGAAACGCACTCTCGGCAAGCAGCGCGCCGCCAAGAACCACGCCCGCCAAAGCCATGGCCGCAAACTGCGCGCGGCGGTCGATGGGGGTGTCGGGCAGCGGGGCGATGGCCGTCATGCGGACATCTTCGCAGATCGTTCATGGTTCGGCAACCGCATGACCGATATCTCTGCAGCACGACGGCGGACAGAAGTTCGCCCGCGGAATGCACCGCATCACCCCAGGAACGGAGTTCCACATGAAGGTCCGAACGACACGCTTTGGAGAAGTTGAGATTGATCCCACCCGCCTGCTGGTGTTTCCACACGGCCTGCTGGGATTTGCCCGGTTCCGAACGTTCGCGCTCTTGCAGCCCGATGACCGCGGCGTCTTCTACTGGCTCCAGTCGATTGAGGATCCGGAACTGGCCTTTGTTGTGACCGATCCGACCGCGTGGGCCACTGGTTACACCGTGCCAATTCGCGCCGGTGAGTTGACCGAGCTGGGCCTGGAGCGCGCCGAGGATGCCACCATCTTTGCCATCGTCAACCGCCGCGACGGCGCCATTACTGCCAATCTCCAGGGACCGATTGTCGTCAACGCGGCATCGCGCACTGGTATTCAGTTGGTGCTGAGCGACCGCACCTGGAGCACGCGCCATGAGTTGGTGCGTCTGCCCGGCACCGCGGTTGCGCAAAGCGCCTGAACCTCGCCTCACTACGGACCGCCGACGGATCGTCGGTCCACCTTGCAAGCCACGGAAGGCCACCATGCTCGTTCTCTCTAGACACTGCGAAGAAGCCATCATGATCGGTGACGATGTTGAGATCGTCATTGTTGACATTCGTGGCGATAAGGTTCGCCTGGGCGTCAATGCTCCGGCACGCGTTGCCGTGCATCGCAAAGAAATCTACGAATCCATTCGCGAGGAGAACGCGCAGGCCGCGTCGCTGCGCGGAGTACTTGGTTCGCTTCCGGGTGCGCCGTCCATGGCGCATCAGCGCGCAGCCGCCATCTCCAGTATTGCCGCCGCGCGCATCAGCGCGTAAGCGGCGCGCCACGGCTCAGCACGCGCTGCTTCACAGCGGCGCATAGGAACACAGCCACCCGCCGCGGTAGTGCGCGAGCCGGTGGCAGGGGCGGAGTGATGGGAAAAGGGACAACGCCCCGCGTGATGCGGGGCGTTGTCATTGGTACTTGCAATCTTTCTCAGGCTTCGCGAGGCGTGTTCAGGCTTGCTCGTACTGAGCCAGCCTTGATTTCACGCGTCACAATTACGCTGCCTTGGCGGTCTTTGCGTGATGCTGGACCGAGCAGTGCGTGCGTGCCGTGGTGACCAGCGTGTCAAACGTGGCTGGATCGTGGATCGCGATTTCGCTGAGCATCTTGCGATTCAACAGGCAGCCCGCGCGGGACAGGCCGTTGATCAGCAGGCTGTACTTGAAGCCGCGCATCCGGCACGCTGCAGTGATGCGCGTGATCCAGAGTTGGCGATAGTTGCGGCGGCGCAGGCGGCGGTGACGCCACATGTTGCGCAGGGCGCGCATGATGGCGACCTTGGCTTGCTGCTTGAGGCGGCTCTTGGTTCCGTAGTAACCGCGGGCTTCGCGGAGGAGTTTGCGGCGAGCCTGGGTTCGGGCTGCGCCCTTGCGTGCACGTGGCATGGGGTGTCCTCAGTGTCGTGTCCGGCGGAGGCCGATTCGATCGGCGCTTTGGTCCCGACGGACGATGCGGATGTAAGCATCGACGCGCAATGCGCTGATGCAACGAACAAACAGTTACTTAGTAGCTGGAGCAGATACGTCGGCCACTGCGGCCTCGCGGATCTTCTCGTCTGCAACCGAACGCTCTTCGGAGCGGAGACCGCGGCCGAGAAGTTTCTTCAAGAAGCGCAGGTCGCCGCTGCGCGCATAGCGCGACTTGCGGTAGGACCGCAACTCAGTGCCGGTCTTGTTGCTCTTCAAATGGCGGCTATTTGGGGCCTTGAATCGCACCTTGCCCGTTTTGGTGAGCTTGATGCGCTTGAGCAGACCGCGATGGGACTTTTGCTTCGGCATGGTGATCGTTCCTCAGTGAGTGCCGGCTGAAGGCGCGGCGGGGGATCGGGAAAGATAGCGGAATCCCCGCTTGCCGACAATGGCTTGCAGCATGGAATTCTCGTTATTTGGTCACTGCGACACAAAGTTGTCAGCAGCCAGGCTCGGCCACGACCGAAGTTCAAGCACTTCGCGGCCTCGTTCGTCGCGTGGAAGCCAGATGTTGTCCATGGAACTCGCTGGCGAAATAGTGAGAATTGGCGAGGTCTTCCATTCGATAGCACCATCGCTAAACAACAGATTTTGCCCTGATCCGCGGTGGTTACTGGAATTCACCACGCGGGATTCGGCATTGAATCCCATGCGACGCGCTTCGATCATGGGGTTGGAATCGGCAACCACCACCGTCCGTCCGGGGGTGTCAAGCACAAATCGCTGTCCACGAGCCGGGACGCGGTACGCAAAGCACGGTTTACCCGCAGCGCAGGCAGGGCACTGCAATGAATGAATATCGTTGTAGCCAAGTGCAACCAGGTGCGTCAGGTGTGCCCCATGGTTGGAGCCTGACCAATCACGCGAACCTTGTCGGATGACCACGATTCCACCTGGAACTTGGAACACCATTTGCGTCGGCGCGGTGGGGGTGTTCTGTAGATAGACCGGAGTGTTGCCATCGATTTGCCGTCCAGACGGGGACAGCGTGCTCGGCTGCGCGGGCGGCTGGGCAGAGAAGAGCGAGCCGACATTTCCAAACGAAGCAACAGCCGGCAGCAATCCTTCATGGTCACGTGCGTACGTATCGAGGCCAGTATGCAGCGAACGCATGTTGTTTGCGCAGACGCTCGAAAGGCTCTGCTCACGAATGCGCGCAGCGATCGGCAACATCACCCCAACGCCCACCAAGATCAGTGCGGCGACGCTAATGAAGTCAGACAATCGGAAGTTGCGCAGACGCCCAGACTGCACGCGCATTGATGCTTCGCTCGCCGCTTCCCACCGGTCAATGCGCGCAAGCGTGGCGTCGACCAAGGAGCTATCGGAAACGTCAGTTGGATACACATCAAGCACCTGCATCTGCCGCACCAGGGCCATCGCTCGAGGCTGATCCTCGGCGGCAAGGAGTTGCACCTTTGATGCGTCAAAGCCGTGCTCGGCTAGAAAGTCGAGAACGCGCATGTCTGCTTCGCAGAGTTGCGGCCCGGAGTTTCCTCCGGGCGATTGTTCGGGAGCGCTACTCATGCATTTGATTCCTTGTTCGCGCTTGATGTACGTAATGAACGCGCATCAGCAGTCTTCCATGACTCTGCGAAAGTGGCAACGGCAGCGTGCAATCGGCTCTTGACGGTGCCCAGCGGAACGCCAAGTACTTCGGCGATCTGTTGGTAACTCATCTTTTGGAAGTAATTCAATTGGAGTACCTCGCGGTACAGGGCAGGCATTGAATCAACCACATCTTTGACGCGCTCGCGCGTCTCGGCGGACTCAAGCAAGTTGTCCGGCACTTCGGCCTTCGACTCCATGATGTCCACCATCCGTGTGCCATCTGGATCGCCGCCGAGTGGGGCATCAAGGCTGACAGCGCGACGGCGCTTCTGCCGTCGATGCCAGTCGCGCGCCTTGTTGGCAGCGATCGTGAACAGCCATGGCTTGAAATGACGGGCGCTGTCGAAGGTGCTGGCGGCCAGGTGAACCTGCAGGAAGGTCTCCTGGAACACGTCGTCGGCGGCCGCGCTTGAGCCCAGGAAGCGCGCAAGGAATCCGTGCAATTCCGCCCGATAGCGCTCCAACAGGGCGGCGAACGCTTGGCGGTCGCCGTCGATGTAGGCAGTCAGGAGGGCTTCGTCTGTGATTTCAGCGGTCGCCATCGGGGAAGGGGCGCTTCCGGCGGACGCGCGGCGCGACATAGTACGGGAGGAATGGCACTTTGCCTCGGTTGTCTCCGTAAATTGGCGTGCCCGGCGGGATACGGTCTTGGCAAGGTCGCCCAAGCCGTCAAGCAGGGTGTCGAAGGGGAGGGCGTGGACGGCGCTTCCGTGCGCGGCCAGTAGTTCCTCAAGGGTGATCGCTCGTGCGGCGATGGTTGTCATGAAGGTGCTACGATCCCTCCCCCGACCCGGATCGCCCGAGTTCGGAGTGTTTGTGAAGATTTCCTTTGCCCCCCAGGAACCCCGGAACCACCATGGCCGTCCCGATTTCCCAGATGTGGACCGTTGCTTCGTACGTTCTCGGACAACGAATCCGCGGAATCAAGCGTTACCCCTTAGTGCTCATGCTTGAGCCGTTGTTTCGTTGCAACCTGTCATGCGCTGGCTGCGGCAAGATTCAGTACCCGCCGCACATCTTGAAGAAGAACCTCAGCGTTGCAGAATGCATGCGCGCGGTGGACGAGTGTGGCGCGCCGATGGTGAGCATTCCCGGCGGCGAGCCGCTCTTGCATCCAGAGATCAAGGAACTTGTTGAAGCCTTAGTGGCGCGCAAGAAGTACATCTATCTGTGCACCAACGCGCTCCTCTTAAAGGAGAAGTTGGAAGCCGGATTTTTCAAGCCAAGCAAGTACCTGAGTTTCAGTGTTCACATGGACGGTCAAGAAGAGCACCATGACTTTGCGGTATGTCGCGAGGGAACATTCCAGAAGGCGCTCGAAGGCATCCGCCTGGCAGTGAAGATGGGTTTCCGCGTCACAACCAACACCACGCTCTTTCAAGCCGCTGATCCCGCTTCGGTGCGCGGATTCTTTGACGAGATGATGGAGCTTGGTGTTGAAGGCATGATGGTCAGCCCTGGATATGCCTACGACAAGGCTCCGGATCAAGAGAGTTTCCTTGGTCGTCGCAAGACCAACGAGCTCTTTGAGATGATTCTCTCCAACCGCAAGAAGAGCTGGAAGTTCAATATGAGCCCGCTCTTCCTGGAGTTCCTCATGGGCAAGCGCGACTTTGAGTGCACGCCGTGGGGCAGTCCGGCTTTCAATATCTTTGGATGGCAGAAGCCCTGCTACCTCCTGCAAGAGGGGTACTACGACACCTTCAAGGAGCTCATGGAAGACACCGCTTGGGAACGCTACGGCGTGAAGAGCGGCAATCCCAAGTGCCAGAATTGCATGGTGCACTGTGGCTATGAGCCAACCGCTGTTGACTACACGTTCTCCGGTGTCACTGGCATTTGGGCAAACGTGAAGGCGCTGGTTGCGCCGCTCTATCCCAATGAGGCTGCAGCGAAGCGCCTTGTTGAGGAATCCAAGAAGCCGCATCGACCCATTGAGCGTTTAGTGCAGTTGGGTATTGCGAAAGATGTCGGCGAGAAGAGCGCAGCGTGAGTGGCGCGCTGCGTCGCGGTGGTCGCGTGGTCATGGCCACGCACGCGGCAGCAGTCATGGCGGCGGTCTTGCAGGCTGGATGTCATTCCACCGAACCTGTTCGCTCTGACGAGGCGCCAGCGACGCTTCACGTCACGGTGCTGGGCATCACTCCCGGCCGCGGTGTGGTGCGCTGTGCGCTCTACGCCGACCGTGCCACGTTCTTGACCCGCGCTGGAATCTCTGAGGGTTTCAGTGTTCCTGCAACGTCCGAACGCGCCGAGTTTGAATTGCATGCACGCTCGGGGCAGGCGGTGGTGGTGTCCGTCTTTCAGGACCTCGACTCCAATGAAGAGTTGAACCGGGGCGCATTGGGAATTCCCAGTGAACCGTGGGGATTCAGTGGCAAGCCGGCGCCGTTGCTGCCGCCGTCATGGAGTGCCTGTGCCATGGTGCCTGTGGCGGGTGACAATCGCGTTGAGATCCATTTGATTGGAAAGGCGCGCTGACCATGGCAGGCTCCGGCGCCAGCGAATCAGCCACTATGCCAGAGTCGGTGCGCGCATTGACCGGGCCGACGGCGAGCGCGTTTGCATGGATCGGCGACCGCAGTAGTGATTTGGTGGAGCACGCCTGTCGCGTGCGATTCACTTCGGCTGGCTTTGATAGCGCGAAGTTTGCGGAGGGGCCGATGATTCTCTCTGCCAATCATCGGAGCTTGCTTGATACCGCGGCGATTCGCCATGCGCTGCCAGCGACGATCCGTGCACGCACGGCCACCGTGGGGGCGCGTGATTTCTTTTCGCCTGCTGCAACGGATCGCGGAGTGAAGCTGTGGTTTCGTACAGCGCTGTGTGCGTACGTTGTACGGACATACCGCGTGTGCCTGATCGGTCGTGGTGATGACATGGGTGACGGCGTCGAGCGGATCACCGGACTACTGCAGGCAGGTTGGAATGTGATCTTGTTCCCGGAAGGGACGCGGGCGCGGGGCGCAACGCTGGGGCGCTTTCGTATGGGCGTTGCGCACATTGCACGTCTCACTCATGCGCGGGTGCTGCCGATTTGGATTGAGGGGAGTGACGGGTTGATGCCCGTGGGCGGAAAGTTCATCAATCCTGGCCCAGTGCATGTCAACGCTGGGACGCCGATGCGGATCGGCGCGGATGAATCGAATGGTGATTTCCTGGTCCGGATGCGCCAGGAGATTGAAGCGCTGCGCGGCGGTTAGTTGCCCGCGCTGCGCCGTCGGCGGACTGCCAGGAAACTCCACGCCGCGCCAATCGCGGGTGCGGCAAACAACGTTGCAACGGGAGCCATGATTCCGGAAATCCATCCGATAGCAATGAGCACGATCGGCGCGTTAGTTCGCCAAGCCACCCAAGCGATGATGGCAACGATGGAGCAGGTCACCGGAATTGGCGCGCCGAAAGCGGTGAGTGCAGCGACTGTGAAACCGTTGACTGCAAGCGTGAATGCTGCCAGCATGTTCATCATGCAGCCTGCCATGTTGGTTCGCTTGCCGAGCGGCCACAGCAGGTCGATGCGTGCAGATCCATCACGTGCCCAGCGACGTCCGCTACTGAACGCGCGCACGAGAATGCTGAACACCAGGACCAGCGTTCCTTCAGTCCAATCACGTCCAAATTGATAATGACTTGGCGCAATGGTGGCATCGCGATAGATGACCGGGATCTCTACTTGCTGGATACGTGCGCCCGCCCAGACGAGCCGGATGATCGCCTCTTCTTCCCATGCATAGCGGCCGCTGCGGCACTGCAAGGTGCGCGTCATGGCAAGCGGGTACAACCGCATACCGCACGCTGCATCGCCAACGATTGCTCCGCACGCAGCGCGTACCGCGAGCCCACTGAGAAATCGACCGAACAACCGCGCGGTCGGATAGTTGCGCGGCAGGGCACGACGATCACCGAGGACCAACGTCTGTTCGGGGCACTCTGCGGGAAGCGCATTGAGAAACGCTGCAATGCGCGCACTATCGTGTTGACCATCGGCGTCAATGGTGAGGGCGTGTGTTGCGCCGTGCTCAGCGGCGGCTGCAAATCCAGCGAGCAGCGCGGCCGCCTTGCCCTGATTGTGAGCAAGGCGGATCACTTGGCCGCGCGCGCCGTTGGCAATCAGCCATTGTTCAGCGATATCCGCGCCGCCGTCTGTACTGCCGTCGTCCACCACCAAGGCATACAGACCGTGTGCGTGCAGGCCGGAGAGCACCTCCGGAACCGTTACTGCGTGGTTATAGAGGGGAACGATTCCCACAACGGATGTCATGCGCTGCGTAGGTTAGTCTGCAAAGCAATGGCAGAACGGATTGATGTTGCAGCACTGCTTGCCAACGCCCGAACCGGGGCGCGGGATTCGCACTTTGCGCATATGAATCCAGCATTCGCAAAGTTGGTGGAGTTGATTGGCTTCGATCGCAGCTATGTTCGGGGCGAGGGACAGTACCTGTGGGATGCTCAGGGTCATCGTGTGCTGGACTGCTTGGCGGGATACGGGGCGTTGGCCCTCGGTCGCGCGCATCCAGTAGTGACTGACGCGCTGTTGCAATGTTTGACGCTGGCGCCGCCGGCGTGGGTGCGTTGGGAGTTGAACCCACTGGCTGCTGAAGCTGCCCGGCGCCTGAAATTGCAGTGCGTTGGTGTAGCTGACCGCGTGTTCTTCACGAACTCCGGAACCGAAGCAATCGAAGCGGCTATGAAGTTCGCGCGCCAGCACACGGGTCGGCCGGGATTGTTGGCGTGGTCAGACTCCTTCCATGGTCTCACCTACGGTGCGCTGTCCATCAATGGCAACGAAGATCTGCAGCGCGGATTTGGCCCGTTGCTCCCCGGCGCTGCGATTGTTGAATTTGGAGATCTTGCAGCACTCGAACGCGATCTGAGCGGTCGCGATGTCGCCGCGCTTGTAGTGGAGCCAGTGCAGGGCAAGACACTTCGTACGCTGGCGCCGGGAGCATTGCAAGAAGCGCACGCCCTGTGCAAGCGCTACGGGACGCTACTTATCGCTGATGAAATTCAAACCGGTTGTGGTCGCACTGGCGCATTCTTGGCGGTGCATCACGATGGTGTGGAGCCAGACATGGTGGTGCTCGCGAAAGCACTATCGGGCGGATTCGTTCCGGTTGGTGCGGTCTTGGTGCGGAGCGATGTGTGGGAATCAACCTTCTCATCCATGGACCGATCAGTCGTTCACAGTTCGACATTCCACGAAGGTCCACTCGCCATGGTGGCGTTGCTGGCAACGCTGGAGGTCATTGAGCAGGATCATTTGGCGGCTCGGGCTGCAGATCTTGGAGAGTCGCTCCTTGGTCAACTTCGCGCAGAGTGCGCGGACATCGCCTGCGTGCGGGAGATTCGCGGTAAGGGATTGATGGTTGGAGTAGACCTGGATACAAGCCGGATTCCCAGCTTTGCCAAGATTCCACTGTTGGGGCGAATCACGGAACCGATGATCGGCCAAGCGGCCATCATGCAATTGCTCGATGTGCATTCAATCTTGGCGCAGACGACGGGCGCGCGTCGGCCACTTCTCAAGTTCGTGCCGCCGCTGATTGTGAATGCAGAAGATGTGCAAGCGATCGTTGCGGCTACCGGCGCGTCATGTCGATCGCTTGCATCTGGTCGCTTCTACGGCGCCATGGGTTCCGTGGCAGGCAACATGCTGCGCACCGGGTTGGGCCTAAGCCGGGCTTGAGTGCGTGGCGATTACTTCGCTGCCGGTGTAGCAATCTCAATGACGAGACCATCGCGGTCTTTCATGGCTTGTGCCAATTGCTTCTCAAGCGCTGTGACTCGTTCGTTCTTCTCAGTCTTGGCTTGCTCAAGCGTGATAGCGCCGCTCTTGTATGCCGGGTTTGACTCCGGGTTGATGCGCCGCGCAATGGTCAGTTGATTGTTGTTGATAGTGACCAGGGTTCGGTACAGCGTGATCTTCGCCTGTGAGTTTGCACTCTGCAACTTTTCTCGGGTGGTCACTGCTTGCACTTCATAGGCTGCAATCTTGTCGGTGATCCGGCCGTAGTCGGAGGTTGCGCAACCAGCCAAGATGATGATGGCCATGAATGCAGAGGCGATGGAACCAGAGTTCTTCATGCCGGCATGATATGCGTGGACGCTTCCGTGCAGCAGCGGGGCGCTGCCTCCGGCGGGTTCCGGTATGGTGCAACCGCTGTGGAATTCCCAGAACTGCGCCATCGGTCAACGGAACAAGAGAGCATGGACGATGCTTCTCCGAGCCGTTTGGTGCTCAGTAATGAATATCGATTTTTGCGGCACCTGAATCGGGCGACTGCTGCTGCGGATGCCATCGTCGATGCGGTGGCGGACCGCATTCCCGGGGCGGGCTCGCGGCGGATCTCGCTGGTTGACTTTGGATGTGGTGGGGCGGACATCCCGGAGCGATTTCTGAATTTATCTCGGGCGCGTGGTTGGGATTGCACAGTGCTCTGCACGGATCGAAACGAAGACGCTATCGATATGGGGCGGGCACGAGTGCTGAAGAACTCTCAGTCTGGCTCGCATCTGGCGTCAGGCGCCGTGGGTGATACGCGTATGGATTTCCGCGTTGTGGACCTACTTGCCGCGGAGCGCGTCCTTGGCGCACGTAGCTTTGATGTGGCACACGCATCGCTCGTGATGCATCACCTGGACGATGAGTCCGCCGTAGCCGGACTCCGCGCGATGGCAGCAGTCGCGCGCGAACTGGTCGTGTGGAACGACTTGGTCCGTGACTCACTCGGTATCTGGGGAGCGCAGCTTTCGACCATCGTCGCCAGCAAAGAGTTGCGGCACGATGCAGTGGTAAGCGTGCGTCGCAGTTTCACCTTGGCAGAGGCGCGCGCTGTAGCCGAAGCCGCGGGGCTCTTGGACATTCGAGTACGTCGGGTGCGGGGCGCACGGTTTGTCCTCACCGGTGTGCCCGGGCCCTTACAGCCACAGTCCACGGGGCGGCCGTTGGCTCGCGCCGAAGGAATCAGATTTTCATACGGCACGCGATCGGTGCTCGCAGACGTCAACTTTGTGGCTCGATCTGGCGAACTTATTCACGTCACCGGCGCGAACGGTTCCGGGAAGAGCACGCTGCTGGCGTGCATGGTGGGCGCGCTTCAGCCAGCGGCAGGGCGGGCTTGGATCGATCAGACCGCGCTGCTTCCGGGCTATCACCCGCAAGAAGGTGGCTTATTTTCAGCGCTGAGTGTGGTGGCGAATCTTGAAACTGCAGCGCGTCTCGCACGCGTGCCTGCAGTTGATCGATCGAGCGCGGTGGCGCGCTACCTCGTGGACTTTGGCCTGACAGAGCACGCCCATTACCGCGTTGATCGTCTGTCTGGCGGCTTGAAGCGTCGAACGGCGCTCGCTTGCGCAGTGATTCATTCTCCCATCGTTCTTGTGTTGGATGAACCAGACGCGGGACTTGATGCGCTTGGGCGCGAGGCGTTGGTTCGCACTGTTGAGGCGGTGCTACAACGCCGTGGAGCGGTGATTCTGGCGTCACATGCCTCGTCATGGCTGCAGGCGTTGGCAACCACTGCCCCGCGAGTAGAGGTATGTCTATGACGCTCGCCGCCTATCACCCCGCGCGGATGCTGATTGACCAGATGTACTTTGGAAGCATCCAAGCAATACCAATGCTGGCGCCACTCATGGGTCGGGCGGTTGCGATTGGCGGGATGGCTGCGGTGCCGTTCTGGCGCCGGACGCTGCGCGAAAATGCGCGCTTAGCACTTGGTTCGCAGGCTACTGAAGCGGAGGTGCGTGCCGTGGCAACGGAAATGCTCCTGAACATGCAGCGGTCCATTGCAGAAATTTTGCTATCGGAGGGAGTGACTGTTGACGCACTGGCGGCGCGGGTATCGCGATTCTCCGGCCAAGAGCAGTACCACGCCGCCCATGATCGCGGACGTGGGTTGGTGGTAGCCAGCGCACATATGGGTGCCTTTGAACCATCCATTGCGCTCTTGCGGAAGTTTGAGTCACGTATTCACGTGCTGTTCCATCCGGATCCGCTGCCGCGCTTTGAACGAGCACGCAGTGCGTTGCGACAGTCGCTTGGCATCATTGAACATGCGGTGAGTGATGGAGTGTCTGCATGGGCGGCGCTGCAGGACGCGTTGCGTGCCAATGAGGTAGTGGTATTGCATGCCGACCGCGTGATGCCGATGCAGCAGGGTTCGCGAATCCCATTCTTAGGTGCTCACGACACCGTGCTCCCCACCGGTGCCGCGCGATTGGCGCTGGCGTGTGGCGCGCCGATCGTCCCGACCTTCTGCTATCGACATGGGCACGATCTGGAAGTTGAAATGATGGCGCCCATCTATTGCGAAGTGGAATCGCTCCGCTCCGCGGAGGTTGCATTGCACCCGGCGCAGTTGGCACTAGTGGCTGCACTGGAAACGGCCATTCGTAAGCATCCATCGCAATGGATGGCCTTTATGCAAGTGCGGGAGGCGCGGAAGTGATTACCTTGACCTTGGCCATGTTGCGTTCATTTGTGGCCGACCGCGTCGCAGCGATCTTGACACTGGTGGCTCCGTTGGCGTTCTTTTCGCTGATCGCGCTTTTCTACCGGCACTTAGAGGCAACTGATGGATTTCGATTTGAAATTGCAGTGGTTGATGAGTCTGGTTGCGCGGACGCGCGGCTCTTTGCGGAGGCGATGCAGTCATGCGCCATGCAACGCGTGCATGTTTCCGAAATTCATGGATCGGAACCTGGTAGCCATGGCGTACTGGCAACGGTGCACATTCCCATTGGATTCAGTCGTGCTGATCCACGCGTCCTTGTAGAGGCGGCTTCGCCGCTTCCAGGTGCTTCCGATGCTGCGCTGCAACTTGTGAATGCAGCCAACGCACGCGCCTTTGCAGTGGATCTTCCTGCGGTCACGGTGCAAGTGACATCGCTCAACGGCATGTTGGTTCGCGGTAGCGCAGCAGGTATTGCCTTGATCTTCATCATGTTCTCATCCGCTTCCATTGCGTCGCGGAGTCTTGGTGATGATGCATCGGGCTTGCAGGATCGGTTGCGATCACTTGGCGTCAGTGCGGCCGCTTCCACTGCGGCGCGCATCGTGGCTATTTCAGTCATTGCTTGGTGCCAGTTGGCATTGACACTGGCATGGGCAGCGCTTGCCTTTCAGTTGGTTCCTGGATCCGTGCTTGCCTTGATGTTCGCTAGCTTGGTTGCATCAGTCACCAGTGCGGCATTCTTCGTCGCACTTGCCGCACTGTGCGGATCTCGCGCTCGATTTGTTGCCATCGCTCCAGTGATCACCTTGGTACTCAGCGCGCTGTCAGGAAGCATGATTCCACGCATATTGCTGCCTACATCGATCGCCTCCGTTGGCGGCTGGCTGTTCCCAGCATGGGCGATCGATGCGTGCAGTGCAGCCATTGACGGACGATTTGATGGGCAGGCGATCGGCTTGCTAGCGGCCATGTCCATCGCTTCAACCGTGGTGGCGTTGGCCATTGCCCCGCGGAGTGCGCGCTGATGGGCGCCGCGATTGCCATCGTTCGCGCGGCAGCGTGCGGTGCCATGGGTGCTGATATTGCAGCCATGGTGGATGCATTGCGCACGGATCGCAGTGGTGTTGGACCTTCGGACATGTTGGAGCAGGTGCCCGCGGTGGCGGCGGGCGTGGGGGAGGTACCTCTTGGGATTCGGCACGGCGACATGGCGCGCGGAGATGCCAGCGCTCCAGAGGTCGTTCATCATGATGATCGCGCCGAGCAGTTACTCCGGCGCACGCTTGAGCAGTTGCTTGGCGATGACCCATCGGCAACCATCGGGGTGGATCCGAGCCGGACCATGGTGGTGGTCGGTACCACGCTCGCGGGTATGCGTCACTGTGGCGCGGCCATGCGATTGGAAGGTGCCGATCGTGCAACAGAAGCGTTGCATTCGTATGCCGGAATTCCTGCTGGATCCGTGCTGCGTCGAGCTATTGATGGTCTGCCCATTGCCGGCGGTGCCATTTCCGTGTCCTGTGCGTGTGCCTCGGCGCTGAGTGCGATCGCGCACGGCTGTGCGTTGCTTCGCTCCGGAGAAGCGTCCTGCGTCATTGCTGGTGGATACGACCCCATTTCTGAGTTTGCATACGGTGGTTTCTCAGCATTGCAGTTGGTGGCCACCGGACCGCTCAGCCCGTTCGCTGAAGAGCGTGAAGGCATGAAGCTTGGCGAAGGGTGTGCGTTGGTCGTTCTTCGGCTGCTGTCCGACGCACATGCGCGCGGCGAAGTTCCAATGGCAGTCATTGAGGCCATTGGCGAGTCGAGTGATGCGCACCACCTGACGCAACCGCATCCGGAGGGGCGGGGTGCTGCAACCGCGCTTGCTGCAGCGGTGGCTCGTGGACTTCCTGACCTGTTGATTGCTCACGCCACCGGAACCGCAGGAAATGACGCAGCGGAGTATCAGGCCTACCGCACAGCGTTTGGTGCGGACCTTCCGCGTGTGGCAGTGACTGCGCTGAAGAGCCGCTTCGGTCATCCGCTCGGTGCAGCGGGGGCTTTAGAGTTGTTGGCGGTGCTTGCATGCGCGGATGCTGGATTCATTCCCGCGGGCCTGGGCCGTCCGGTTGATCGAAACGCATTTCCTGACATTGACCTGTTGCAGAAGAACCCGCGCCACAGCGAACCACGACGCGTGACCGTGCTGGCCGCTGGCTTTGGGGGCGCCAATGTTGCCGTGTCAGTGCTTCGCGGCGACCAAGCGCTGGTGCCAGCACCGACAGCGCCCATGGGTTGCGCTCCCCGCGTTGTGATCCGAGCGATCGGGTGCGTCACTGCTGGTGGTCGTGGATTGGCTGGTCTGCATCGACTTGCTGATTGCGGCGCTCGCGACGTTTCCGAAGAAACGCTCGCGCCGCTTCTTGATCGCTCGCGAACGCGCCGATTTGCGTTGCTGCCCCGACTGATGCTCGCAGCGTGTCGTGATCTGTGTGACGCCGTAGGGATGTCCACGCATGACCTGGAATCCATGCCGCTCCTAGCAGCATCGTGGCATGGTGCAGCGGCGTTCACTGAACAGTACTACCGTGATCTGCTTGCTTCCGGAATCAATCTTGCCAACCCGATGCTGTTTGCGGAGTCCGTTCCCAATGTTGGCAGCGCACACGTGTCACTTGGATTGGGAATGACTGCTGCCAGTGCTACGGTGATTGGGACGCGAACCGCTGGACTCGAGGCGATGTTCTTGGCATCGTGCCGCATTCGTTCCGGCGAATGGAACAAGGCACTGGTTGTCATGGCTGATGAATCGCATCCCACCATTGACGCCGTACTGAGTCACTGCACTGGCAACCAAGTGCAAAGCGGATCAGCGGGGATGGCATTTCTCATCGAACGAATGGACGCAAGTCATTCGGAATCGTTCCCTGAGATTGTGAAATTTGACCGTTCCATGATGGAGCGCGGAGCGTGGCGTTCCGGAGTGCTCGGGCGGGGTGCAGTTGCTATGCCGGAGATCGGCTGTGTTGCAGGTCCCGCCGCGCTCGCGCTACAGATAGCTCGTGGCGACTTGGGCAGGTTTCCAGTTTCTTGTAATGATCCGAACGGGTTTGCGTGGACTCTCCATGCCAGCGCGCACGGAATTCCGAAGGCATTTGCTACAGTATGAAGGTGGTTCCCTCGTCATCGGTTTCGCTTTCGCCTCCGCCGCAACTGGGAGATTATTCCGGCGAGTGGCGCGCTACCGGTGATGCAATCATTGATTTGCCCTCGTGGGTTGCTGCAGAGTGCGATCGCGGCGCCACCGTCGCATCGGTGTCTGTTCCCGCGCAGTCATGCGTGGGCGAACAGTTGTCGCAACTGGCCCATCAGGCGTTTTCTGAAGCGTTGAGTTCACTCGGCGCTCCGGCAACGCGCGTGTGGGCGTTCTTGCCATCGATTACCGCGCATGATTCCCACGGGCTCGACCGCTACATGCGGATGAACATCGGTCGCACGCAGGCGTACGCCGCGGCGCGATGGCCATTGCCATGTATGCCCGCCGGTACCTGCGTCGGTCATGCTGGCGACATGCTGGTGGTTCATGCATTGGCACTTCCTGATTCAGTGCGTTCCATTGAAAACCCTCAACAGCGTCCGGCGTGGCAGTATTCCTCACAGTTTGGACCATCGGCACCGCCATTTACGCGAGCGGTACTTTCGCAGCACTTGCTCATAGCCTCGGGCACCGCGGCCGTGGTTGGTGAAGAGGTTGTGCACCCCCATGACGTTCGTGCGCAATGGCAGCAGACCATCAGTCACTTGACGACCTTGCGGGCGGCTGCCCAGGCCCGTGGTCAGTGGCGGTCGTTGCAGATTTATGTGCGCGATCGCAGCGATCTTTCCATCATTTCGCGATTGGCGCAAGAGGAATTTTCTGACGGTGTGGAGCGTGTTCTGCACGCGCCGTTATGTCGCAAGGCACTGCTTGTAGAGGTAGAGGGGGTCGCCGATGTCTGAGACCATCCATGTTGACTCCCTAGTGATTGGTGCCGGCCCCGCTGGCAGTGCTGCCGCGATCGACATGGCGCGTGAAGGCCTCAAGGTGCTCGTGATTGATCGTGGCGAATTCCCGCGATTCCGTATCGGCGAGAGTTTCTTGCCAAGAACCAAGCGTGCGCTGCGACGCCTCGGTGTGCTCGATCGCTGCATGGCATTGCCGCATGCTCGCAAGGTGGGTGTAGAAATCTCCATGGGCGACCGCCGCTACGGGTCTCGGACATTCTTCTTCCGCGACACCATTGGTAACGGTGAGAAGGACGCGTTCAACATGGCGCGCGTTCATCTGGACATGATGATGGTGGAGGCGGCGCGCGACGCCGGCGCGGACGTTCGCACTTCATGCGCGTTACGTTCCATTCAGTCGCACGATGACTCAGGAATTGTGGCTGAAACAGATGCGGGGACCGTCCACGCCAAGTGGATGATTGACGCCAGTGGTCAAGCGAGCGCCTTGGGTCGTGAGTTTGGCACGCGTCGCTATCACTCATTCCTTCGCAATGTTGCTTACTTCGAACACTTTGAGGGCGTGATTCGCCCATCCGGAAATGCCGCCAATTGCTTTGGTCTCACGGTGATGGATGAGGGTTGGTTCTGGTTGATTCCGCTTGATGAGCACCGCACCAGTGTGGGTTTCGTGGCGCGGGAACCACTGCATCGATCGCTTGATGTAGCACCGGAAGATCGGTTCTGGTGGGCGGTGGAACGCACCCCCATCATGGCGGAACGTATGGCCAATGCGCGCGGTCCTTCTACCAATCGAGTGATCGCTGACTTCACGTATCGATGTGATCCATTTGCTGGTCCGGGATTCTTCCTCGTTGGCGATGCCGCCGCATTCTTAGATCCGGTGTGGTCGACGGGTCTCACGCTGGGTCTCCTTGCAGCAGAGCAGGCGGCGGCGGGCGTGATTCGCATGTCGCGTGGGGCCAGGCCCGCCACCGAGCGAGCGCGGTATCAGGCGTGGGCCACCCGAGTGGTGAGCCGCGCGTTCCGACTTGTAGAAGGTTTCTACGATCCCGGATTCCGTGATCTACTCTTTGCCCCGAGCCAGCCGCGCGAATTAGTGCGCGGATTTGTGACGCTGCTCGCTGGTGAGTTTGACGCCGTTCAACCGGCAACCGCAGTCCGTTGTTGGGCGCTTGGGTCCATGTGTGCCATCCAGAAACGCGTTGGATTCGCGCCACGTACTCGCCCGTTCCGACTGCGCCCCGATGGCGTGAATAATCGCGCACCAGTGGCGACCCTCGCTCGCGGGGCCGCCGCACAATGAATCTGGTTTTTGCGGCGCTCGCACAACAGTGCGCCATGGAGCCGGATCGTGTGCGCGTGACTGATCCGGATGGACGTCAGTGGACGAATCGCGAGCTACTCACTGCAATCGTCGCTGCGGCACAGGCGATCGAGCTTCGCTGCGCGCCGGGCTCCTTAGTGGCGGTCACCGTGCCATCGGGGGGTGCATTTTGGGTGGCCAGCCTTGCCGCCATGCGTGCTGGTTGCGATGCGCTGTTGATGGCCAGCGCGGCACCGCGATCCATGATCGATCGCGTAGCGCGTGAACTTGCACCCAGTCTGATCATTGATAGCGCCACGTTGACCGAACTGGTGCTGACGTCAGCGAACGGTTCGGCCAACGCGAAGCCATCGCGACCATACGGCGGAATTGTGCTGCTTTCGTCCGGAACCACCGGAATGTCACGTTTCGTTCGTCGATCGCCCGGCGCGCTTGACTGCGTTGCGAAGGGTCTGGTTGACGCGCAGTTGTATCAGCACGCTGACACGGTGGGATCATTTCTCCCGATGCATCACGCGTACGGGTGCGAGCACGCATTTCTAGCTCCGCTGTTGAGCGGTGCATCCGTTCAGCAGCGCGGATCCTTCACTATAGAAGGCGCACAACAGTTGATTTCCACCGGAGTGACGGTGCTCCCGTTGGTGCCGGCGGCTGCGGCAGCGATTGCCGAGGTGGCCATTGCTTCGCATGCGCTCCGATGTGCCATCGTGGCGGGTTCCCCGCTGCGTGCATCAGTGCGTGCACGTTTCCACGCGGTATTCGGCATTCCACTCATCGACCTCTATGGCGCCAGCGAAGTGGGAACTATCTGGCTCGATCGTGGTGCCGGTGGCGTAGCGCTCCCGGGCGTTGCCATTCGCATTGTTGACCCGTTGTGTCGAGAGCGCATGGTGGACGTGGCCGACGGAGTGGTCGGTGAACTGGCGGTTCGATCCGATGCTGCGTTTGATTGCATCGTCGGCCATTCGCACGGCCAAGAGATTCTGCAGGACGGCTACTTTCGAACCGGTGATATTGGCGTTCGATCCGCCGATGGTTTCTTGCACATCACTGGCCGAGTCAAGCTCGTATTCGATGTAGGCGGTCTCAAAGTGAATCCGTACGACGTGGAAGCTGCTATTGAAGAGCATCCGTATGTGGCGGTGGCACTTGTTGAGGCAGTGCTAGTTGCCGATGGTTTGACCCGCGTAGCTGCGCGCGTGGAATTGGTGGTGTCGGCGCGTTCGTTGGATGCAACCGCTTTGCGCACGTTTATTGCGGAACGCGTCCCGGCGCACGCGGTGCCGCGCACCATTGCGTTTGTGGCTCAGTTCCCGCGCAGCGCAAGCGGCAAGGTGTTGCGCGTGGCACCAGCACAGCCTCCGGTGGTAGCGCGCCCGGCACAATTGCGCGACCGCGCATCTCGCGAGCAATGGACGCAAGCCCTGTTCAACAACAGCGCCGCGGGCTACGACCGTTCCAGCGGCGCCCTGATGGGTGGACTCGGCCGAGCGTACCGGCGTCGCATGTTGCAGGCGGCTGGTTTGCGCTCGGGGATGTCGCTCCTGGATATTGGCAGCGGAACCGGAGTCTGCGCGTTGCTTGCTCAAGAAATCGTCGGCGCAGCCGGTCGGGTGGTGGCTCTTGACCCGAGTTCCGGAATGCTGGCGGTGGCCCGCGCCCGGGGGGTTCGGGAAACGGTCCTTGGCTGCGCTGAGCAGTTGCCGTTTCCGAGTGCATCCTTTGACTGCGTATCGATGGGTTACATGTTGCGGCACATTGAGGACATGCACACCGTGTTTGCAGAGGTGCTGCGCGTGTTGCGCCCGGGCGGTCGGATCGTGCTGCTCGAGGTGACTTCCGCGCAAGGTGCTATCACTGCGCCGCTCTTCCGTTTCACCATGCGGCATGTTGCTCCGACGGTCGGGGTATTGGCAAGCGGACGCATATCTACATTTCCGATGATGCGCTATTGGGCAGACACTATTGACGACGCCGTCCGACCCGCGGTGATCGTTTCCGCGTTGGAATCGGCAGGATTTATAGGCGTTCGGCATGCCACCGAACTCGGTGTCATGAGTTACTACCGCGGCGTTTCGCGTCCGTAACATGCAACGGATGTCAGGTCGCGGCAGGCGTGGTCGGCGGAACGGCCAAGACCAAAACGCCAGATGCCAGTCGCTCCGATTGACTGTGCGCAGTCACATCAAATTGATGAAGCGAACCCATTCCACCCGAGACTTTCACGCTCAGTTCAATCTGGCAGGGCGGTCGCGCCGGGGCATGGAATCGGAGATTGATATGCGCCAAGAAGCCCGGCCGACGCGCTCCGGTTCCTTCACCGGGCAGCGAAGTCAGGGCAATACCAGCCGCTTGAGCCAACGCTTCCCCGATCAACACTCCTGGAATGATCGCATCATCTGGAAAGTGCCCACGCAGAAAGTCCTCATCGCCACGGATGGTCCAGGTTGCCCGCACCGCGCCGTCGCCGAGTTGGCAAATGGTGTCCACGAACAAGAACGGAGCTCGATGCGGCAGCAGCTGTTCGGGCGAAACGTCGGTCACTTGCCAGCCGCCAACAATTCAGCGTGCGCAAAGTCAATGAACACTCCAACGCTGGACATGGTGTCTTTCCCAAGCTTCTTTGGTGGAATCTTGTGCCCAAAGCGCTTCTCAATGCCGGTGACCAACATCAGTAGATCAAGTGAATCCAACGCAAGTCCGCCACCGATCAGTGGCAGATCATCGGGAAGATCCATCCCGGCGAACTTCAGGTCCACCTGAAGGATTTCACGTACTGCGGAAGCGACTTGTTCTCTTTGCATGGTCACGGGCGCGAAATGGTAGCCAACGATGTCTGTCGTGATACGCCGTCGACAAAGACATGCACGGCTCGGCCAGTGAGGTTGCGCCCGTGGAACGGGCTGTTACGACTCTTGGAAATGCTTGCCGCAAGATCAACGGTCCATCGCGCCGTCGGGTCGATCACCGTCACGTCCGCCGGTGCGCCGACGCGCAACGTGCCCAGGCCGGATGCACCAAGCCCAAGCAACTTACTTGGTTGAATGGTCATCAACGCGATGAGGCGCGGCCAACCGATGGCGCCGCTCGCCACCAGTGCCTCCACATAGAGGGGCAGTGCGTGTTCAAGACCAATGATGCCGAACGAGGCTTGCGCAAAGTCGCGCGCCTTTTCGGCTTCAGTATGTGGCGCATGATCCGTGGCCAGTACATCAATCGTTCCGTCGGCGACTGCAGCGCGCAGTGCTTGGACATCCGCGGCGGTGCGCAGGGGCGGATTCATCTTGGCTTGGGTGTTGTAGTCATCGCACGCGGCGTCAGTGAGCAGTAGGTGGTGCGGACTTGCCTCGCCGCTCACGGGCTGCCCGGCGGCGCGCGCACGGCGGAGAATTTCTGTACTCCCTGCGGCGGATACATGTTGCGCGTGGTACCGGGCTCCAACAGCGCGGTTGAGCATGACGTCACGCTCCAGCATCAACTCTTCAGCGATCGCAGGCCACGCACCAAGTCCAAGTTTGACTTGCAGAGGACCCGCGTTCATAGCGGCACCTTGGGTGAGGGTTGGCTCTTGGCAGTGTTGCATGAACGCGCAACCGACCACCTTGGCCATCTGCAGTACGCGCAACATCATCTGTGCGTTGGCGATCCCGTCGCCATCATCAGTGAACGCCACGGCGCCGGATTGTTTCATGGCGGCCATGGGTGCCAGTTGTTCGCCCGCACGTCCAACCGTTGCAGCGCCCGCAACAAAGACACGCGCCAAGTTTGCCTCGCGTGCGCGCAGGCGTACGAACTCCACCAGTGGCCCGGAATCAAGGCACGGCGTGGTGTTGGGCATGCAGCAGACGCTGGTGAATCCGCCGGCAATCGCGGCGGCTGTACCAGTGGCAATGGTTTCCTTGTGCTCTCCGCCCGGCTCCCGCAAATGCACGTGCGGATCGATGAGCCCGGGGCAGACCATGAGGCCATCGCAGTCGACGACTTCGGCGCCGGCAGCGGACAATTCTCCAGCCTTCATGCTGACTGCAGCGATACGACCGGCGACCAACAGCACGTCCCCGGTGCCGTCAATTCCAGAGTCCGGGCAAATCACTCGACCAGCGCGCAGGAGGGTGGTGCTCATCGCGGTGGAGGCTACCCCGAACCGGGGCGGTTCAGCGCCGCAGGTGGATGCGCGTAGCACGCCGGGTGTGGCGCCACCGCCGGTGGATGCGCCGCAAAAACACGCACGCCCGCGGTTGAGGCGGGCGTGCGGAACATTCAAACAATGAAACGGTAATCAATGAATCGGGACCAACTGGCCCCGAAGCGATTTAGCCGTTCGTCGTGCCGGTCACTGGGCACTTTGCGCCTTCGGTCATGGCTGGGCAGCAGCTCTCGGTCTTAGCCGAGGTCTTGGTGGTGCTGGTTGAGCAGCAACCCTCAACCTTGGCCGAAGTCTTGGTGGTGGTTGAGCAGCAACCTTCCTTCTTCTCGCCGACTGCGCCTGGAGCAACCGCTGGGGTGGTTGCAGTGGCCTTCTTCATGCAGCAATCTTCGCCCTTGGTGCAGGTCTTGGCGTCGCTGGTGCACTTCGCGTCGCACTTCTTGGCGTCGGTGCAGCAAGATGACTTCTCACCCATGGCGCCGGCAGAGGTGTTCTGCTTCTCGGTCGAGTCGCAAGCGGCGAAGAACATGGTGGCGCAGAGACCAGCGGTGATGAGTGCAAACTTCTTAGCGTTCATGGCAGTAGCTCCTGATGAGTTGATCCGATCGAGCGCGTACCGAAATGGTCCGCGGAGACTCAAGTATACGGAGACCGAACGGGTGCAACGTCGTACTATTTCACTCATGTCACCGGAAATCCCGGAATTTCAAGACGACCCCGTCCCGGGGAAGCCACCCCTGAACGAGCCGCTGGAGGCTCGGATTGACCGAATTCGACGTCTTTCTGACAAGGCGCGGGCGCTCCCGCGGGTTCCGGGGGTCTATCTCATGAAGGACGCGGCCGGAAAGGTCCTGTACATCGGCAAGGCCCTCTGCCTACCGGACCGTGTTTCCAGTTACTTCGTGCCAAGCGCAGATCTGGGCGGTCGCAAACAGCCCATGCTGGATGTTGTCACGGACTTCGACATTCTGGAATGCGAAGCAGAGTGGGAGGCGCTCCTCCTGGAGAGCCGCCTCGTCAAGGACATTCATCCGCGTTTCAATGAACTGCTGCGCGACGACAAGACATTTCCATACCTCGCCGTCACCATGCGCGATGAGTTTCCCGGGGTCTACGTCACCCGAAATCCGTCCGACGAGCGATTCGCCGGCGCGCGCATCTTTGGTCCGTTCACCAGCGTTCATGCACTCCGCAGTGCGGTGACGTTCATGCAGCGCGTGTTTCAGTATCGAACCTGCGAACTTGATATCAAGTCAGATGATCCTGCGAATCGGCGCTTTCGACCGTGTCTCTTGCACTCGATTGGCCAGTGCACTGCGCCGTGCGCCAATCTTGTTGGCAAGGAACGCTATCGCGGCGACGTTGATCGATTTCTTCGCTTTCTTGGCTCCAAGCGCAGCGCGCTCACGCGGGAGTTGCAAGCCGAGATGGCAAAGGCATCAGCGGAGCAACGCTTTGAGGACGCTGCGGTGTTGCGTGATCAAATTCATGCACTCTCTAAACTTGACGATCGGGAAACCCGCAGCGGCGAAGAGTATGACTGGCAACCAGAGATCACTATCTTTGCCGGTGATCCCACGGTCGGTACGCGCAGCCTGCAGCGCACGCTTGGCCTTGATCGTCCCATTCGATGCATGGAGGCGATCGATATTGCCCACCTCGGCGGCGCCGAAACGGTTGGCAGCAAAGTGTGCTTTGTTGACGGCCGACCATTCAAGGATGCTTACCGCCGCTATCGCATTGAGAGCGCGCAGAACGACGACTACCGTTCCATGCGCGAAGTGGTGAGCCGTCGTTATCGCGAAGCGGGCGAGGGCGCGGAATTGTTCCCGGATGTCATCCTGGTCGATGGCGGTCTTGGTCAGTTGCACGCCGCACTGGAAGCCTTTGAATCACTGGGTGTTCAGCCGCCTATGGTGATTAGTCTGGCGAAGAAGGAAGAACTCATCTACGTCCAGCATGAGAGTGAGCCGATTCGCCTGGCACGCAACAATGCCGGCTTGCGCCTCTGCCAAGCCATCCGCGATGAGGCACATCGTTTCGCGCAGCATTACCACCACATTCTGCGCCGCAGGCGAACCTTCGGCGAGGATCAGTGATGACCCACCGGGGCCAGCGTGCTGGCACTGCGGTTCTTATGCAGGCAGTGGAATGGCGCCCGTCGGTCCATCGTCGGTCTTGATCGCAGGTGCTGGCAGTACGCCCTTCGGTGCAGCGTTTGCCATCTCAGCGCCCAAGAGATCTGCCACCGTTGGCTTAGCAGGTGCTTCGCCGCGCATGACGCGATCGACATCGTCTTTGGAAAGTGTTTCGTACTTCAGCAGCGCTTCGGCAACAGCAACCACTTGCTCCCAGTGCTGGTCAATGAGACGAGCGGTGTCGGCAAAGGCCTGCTCTGCCATGTGTCGAATCTCTTCATCAATGAGATGCGCAGTTTCCGGTGAATAGTCCTTCTCGGCAACGAACGCTTCGCGGCTGTCTTCGCCCTTGTAACTGACGAATCCGAGGCGTTCACTCATGCCCCATTCAAGCACCATGGCGCGTGCAATGCGCGTGACCATCTTGATATCCATGCCGGCGCCGCTGGAGATATCGCCGGTCTTCTTCGCTTCCGCAATGCGTCCCGCGCACAGGACGCGCATGGTTGCTTCGCAGTACTTGCGACCGTATCCGTAGCGATCCTTTTCGGGAAGGCTGAAGGTCGTGCCCATGGCCTGACCGCGCGGAATGATGGTGACTTTGTGCAGTGGGTCTGCGTCGTCGTTGAGGACTTGCACCACGGCGTGACCAGCCTCGTGGTAGGCGGTAGCGATGCGTTCCTGCTCTTCGATCTTGCGGCTCTTCTTTGCGCGACCCCAACGAACCTTGTCGCGGGCCTCTTCAAAGTCCACCATCTCAATGACATCTTTGTCGGACATGGTGGCGATGATGGCCGCTTCATTAATGAGCGCGGCCAAGTCTGCGCCGCTGAAACTTGGCGTAGCGCGCGCGATCTTGTCCAGGTTGACGTCTGGCCCAAGCTTCACCTTCTTGGAATGAACGCCAAGAATCTGCCGCCGTCCCACCACATCCGGCGGGCTGACACCAACCACGCGGTCAAATCGACCAGGGCGGGTCAAGGCAGGGTCGAGCACATCAGCACGATTGGTTGCAGCAACCACGATGACCTGATCAGAGGCCTCGAAGCCATCCATCTCTACCAGGATGGCATTGAGTGTTTGTTCACGCTCATCATGACCACCTGATGAGAAACCACCGCCACGGCGTCGACCGACGGCGTCGATTTCGTCCAAGAAGATGATGCACGGAGAATTCTCTTTAGCCTGCTTGAACAGGTCACGAACGCGGCTTGCGCCAACACCGACGAACATTTCTACGAAATCCGAACCGGAAATTGAGAAGAACGGCACATCCGCCTCGCCAGCGATGGCGCGGGCGAGCAACGTTTTGCCGCATCCTGGAGGACCTTCAAGAAGCACTCCGCGCGGAATACGTCCACCAAGTTTCTGGAAGCGCTTGGGGTTCTTGAGGAACTCCACCAACTCGGAAACTTCTTCCTTGGCTTCGTCAATACCAGCCACGTCAGCGAAAGTGACATTGACACTTTCCTTGGTCTGCACACGGTGCCGGCTCTTACCAAAGCTGCCGAGCATGCCGCCCGGTCCGCCGCCAGCGCCGCGCATGGAGCGCGATAAGAAGAAGATCAGCGCTCCAAAGAGGAGAAGCGGTCCAATGATGGTCAAGAACAGTTGCCCGACGAAGGAACTGCCAACATTGACGTTGAATTCAATGCCTTCCTTGCGGAGTTCAGCGTAATACGTATCCATTGCGCGCGGGTCGAGCAGCACGGTGACCGGCGTTGGGTTCTTGTCTTCAGTCACGCCGGGCACGCTGCCAGGTTTCAACTTGGCGATCGCTTGTGATTCGGTTACTTCCACCGGACCAGTGATCTTGCCTTCCTTGGCGTACGTGATGAACTGCGACCACGAGACCTTCATGCCCGGAGTGCTGCTTGACGTGAGCACTACATAGACCAGCCCCAGGAGTGCAGCCAGCATGACCCACGTGAGAACGCCACCGCCACGCTTGGGCAATGGTGATGGCGGGCCACCGCGGCCTTCGGGCTTCCCGCCGCGGCTGCGGGGGTCCTCATCGGCGAAGAAGATGGCGGTGGTATCGAGGTTTCGTGAGTCGTTGGATGTCATGGGTGCTCGGGAACGATATGCAGGATCGGCCGGAAAGGGGGGAATCACCAATTTCCTTGTAAATTTGCCACGATATCGGTGGCCAAATTCTGAACGACGGCAATTCGGCCGATGTCAGTGGGTTCGGAGGAGGGTCGGCTGGGCACAAACAGGGCGCTTCCTTGGAAGCCATTGCGGGCCACAATCACCTTGCCGGTGCGTTGGTCGATCCATTCCCAGTCCACGATGACTTCGTAGAGCATTTCTTCGCTCAGACCGGTGCTGCGGCTCTTGGAGAGTTCGCGCAGGGTTCGCTTTCGCACCGTGCCGCGCAACAGCGTGTCGGAGCGCGCATCGGAAGCGATGTGGTAGGGGGTGATGGCTTGAACTTCCTTGATGAGCGCTTCGGTCAATTCACCGTTGATCGGTCGGTCGAAGGTGTCATTGCCGAACACCGCCACGGCAATGGTGCGGTACTCCTTGGGAAACCGGCTGCGCATGGAATAGCCATCCGAGTCTTCGGTGGTTGCGGGCGTGGTGTCACAACTGGCGAGAAGTGCCGCAAAGATCAGCGCAAGGCAGAAGAGTGGGGCGCGAGGCATGAAGTTCATGGGGTCGATGGGGCGGGAGCTGGGGCAGGGGCCGGCGCGGGAGCCGGGGCAGGAGCCGGGGCAGGTACAGGTGCTGATGCGGGAGCAGGAGTCTCTGGCTTCTTCTCCGGCATCTCCACCGTACCGGACTGCGTCGAGAATTTCTCGTCGATCCGGATCTTCTCTTCGATGATGTCTTCTGCGCCCGGTCCAATCGTTGCAGCAGCGCGCGAGTTTTTGATCAGTTCAGCTCGGATTGCCGCGTAGTTCGGCGCGGACGCGCGCACGGATTCTGGCAATTGTTCAAGCACATCATTGATGGCTCGCAGTGCCTGAATGGTGGAGACTGATCGCGGATACTTCTTGACGAGTGCGCGGATTTCGCGCTCGGCACTGATGGGGTCGCCAAGTTGCCAATACCAGTTGGCGGTGGTGAGTCGCTTCTCGGCTTCGCTTTCGTAGATGCGCAACAGAATCGCTTCGGCGCCAATCTGCTTTGCCAATTGCGGCTCAGTTGCCTGCAATTCGCGCAACTTTCCAGAGGCTTCCTGCAAGCCCTTGGCATCAAATTCTGGACCTTTATAACTTGAGCAGTACGCCGCAATCAGTCGCAGACGCGCCTTATCCACCAAGCGCGAACGCGGATAGTTCTGCACGTACAGGTCGTATGCATCAGCAGCAAGGGACATGTCGCGGCGGTCATAGTAGAAGTCCGCAAGCTCCATGCCTGCCTTCTCCGCCAGAGCACTGCCAGGGAGTCGCTCTTGGATTCGAATGAGAATTTCTTGTGCGTCGTCGTCGGTATTTACCCAACGGAATGTGCCCCAGAATCTGCGCTTCAGTCCCCCCGCGTACATCTTGGCGATATCAAGTTCGCGTTCGAGCGCTGGAATGAATGACGCGGTGTATGCGTAGCGGCGTGCAATGTCTTCCAGGTCAAAGAGCGCGTCGTACTCTTCCTTGAGCGCCATCTTTGCGTCAGCGCGGGTGAGCAGCGCCTCTGGTCGAAGCGAATCAGCGGGGAATCGTTCCAGCCACGCGTCCATCAGTACCAGTGCGCGCTTGGGCTCGCCTTTGGCAAGCGCCAACTTTGCCAAGTTCACTACTGCAGCGGGGGTACCGGGTGCTGGCGCGTCCAGTTCCTTCCAACGATCGTTGTCATCGAGTTTGAAGTCCTGCTGTGCCATCGCTCCCGCGGAAATCGCGGCGGCAGTTACAAGGGCGGCCCAGGGCATCAGCAAACGCATGCGCCGGATCGTACGCTTGCCATGGATGCGTGCAGCCGTCATTGCCAACCCAGCCTCCGGCCGTGGCCGGTCCCTCGTTGCAGCCGAGCGGATCTGCAGCGCGTTGGCGGCTCGGGGGATTGTTCCCACGCGATTGCCACTTGATGCCTCCCGCGCCGACCTTGAAGCTGCGTGCGTTGGAGCCCTTGCGGTGGTGGCGGTGGGGGGCGATGGAACGGTTCGATCGTTGGCTGCCAAAGTGGCTGGCGGGTCAGTCCCGCTTGCCATAGTGCCAACGGGCACGGAAAACCTGGCGGCCCGGGAGTTTGGATTTCGCTGTTCGCCGGCAGTCCTTGCCGATCGCATCTTGGCCCGGCAATCGCGCACGGTTGACCTTGGCGTCATCCGCCGCGCCGGGCTGCCCGACCATGCATTTCTGGTGATGGTTTCCGCCGGATTTGACGCCGATGTTGTTGCCGCACTTGCGGCCGCGCGCCGGGGACCGGTGACGTATCTGTCCTACGTGCGGCAAATTCTGAAGCTGTTGCGCCACTGGCAGGCGCCCGGGTTTGCGGCGGAGAGTGGGGGGTTGGGTGTCCCTGGTCAGCATGATGCAGTCGGCCAACCCAGCGAATCTGGCGAACTAGCCACAAGCGGCGCGGTTCAGCCTGCCGACCGCATCGAAGCCGCGGGCCAGCTCATCATTGCCAATTCACGGCAATACGCGCTTCGGCTCAATCCAGCACGGGCGGCCGATCCGTCGGACGGACTCCTGGACACCGTAGTGCTGCCTGCTCAAGGGGGTTGGAGCATGGTGCGGTGGGCGCTCCGGCTGGCTTTGTCGCGCGGGGCGATCGCGGGCGCCGTGACGGCACGCGGGTCCGCATGGCGGGTGCAGTTTGCTCGGCCCACCTTGATTCAGGCGGACGGCGACCCCGTTTCCGGCGGTCCGGTGCAGCACATGGAGGTGGCGCTGCATCCGGGGGCGCTGCGGATCGTCCAGATGACTGGCCCGCGCCACTCGCCCACGGGCGCCTGACCCGCAATTTCTGCGCGCAATCTGCAGTAATTGCCGATTTCCGGCCGATGAAGGGTGCTGGAGCCACGGATGGCCGCAGTCATACCTTTCGAACGACATCTGCTTGCGCGAACCTTCGCGCGCCGCCGCGCGGTGCGTGCACGAGTCATCGCCGTCATCGCCACACTCCTCACGGCGTGGTGCGCGCATGTTGCCATGGCTGCGCCAGTCACACAGTCAACAGTCGAGCAACAGTCGCTCGGTGCAGTTCAGCAGTCGGCGCAGTCGGCAACATCAAGTGGCGTTTCCGAAGCAGTTCGAATGCTTGGTGCACTCACGGTGGTGGTTGGGCTGGCATTCGCAGCGAAGTGGTGGCTGCGGCGCAGCGGAATTGCCACGCGCATGCAAGGTGGTGCGTTTGAGATTGTCGCGCGTCACTCAGTGGGTCGCGGTCAGAACATCTTGTTGGTGCGATTTGGTCCGCGGCTTCTCTGTGTCCAGCAGGCCCGCGACGGTTTGCGCACGCTGAGTGAATTGTCTGATCCGGCGCAAGTGGCGGCAGCCATGGCGGAGGCTCGCGGTGGTGATGCACATCGCGGAACATCATCCGCATCCGTGGCTGCTCAGTTTCGCGGCGCAGCGCTCGACACCGATTCTGCGTCCGCTGCTCGCACGGTTGACCTTCGACGCGGGAAGGAAACCGGTTCATGACGGGTCCAGACTCCGGTATTGATCCTGTTTCGATTGTGGCTGGCGCTGCAAACGCGTTGCCAGCGGGCGTTGGATTTAAAGGCGCGGTGGATCTCTTGGTGCTCCTCACGGTGCTCTCCCTTGCACCGGCGATTTTGATGCTTTGCACCTGCTTTACACGGGTAGTGGTCGTTCTTGGGTTGTTGCGTCAGGCGGTCGGTGCACAAGCGATGCCGCCCACGCAGGTGATCGTTGGGCTTTCATTGCTACTCACCATGGCCGCCATGGCTCCCACATTTACGCGCGCGTGGGACGCCGGTGTGAAGCCATACATGGACGGCACTACCACCAATCCGGAAGAGGCATGGGGCGCTGCGCGGCAGCCGCTGCGCGACTTCATGTTTGCGCAGATTGACGCGTGTGGCAATTGGCAGACCGTGTACATGTTGCTTGAGCACCGCGGAGTTGATGTCAGTGACACATCCAAACTCACGCGCGCCGATGTTGATATGGCAACGCTCGTCCCTGCATTTGTCTTGAGCGAATTGAAGACGGCGTTCCTGATTGGCTTTCGAATCTTCCTTCCGTTTGTAGTTGTTGATCTGGTGGTAGCCGGAATCTTGGTGAGCCTGGGAATGTTCATGGTTCCACCATCAATGGTTTCGATGCCACTCAAGTTGCTCCTCTTTGTGCTTGCCGATGGATGGACCCTGGTGGCAGGGTCGATCTTGGCGGGCGTGGCGGCGGTGACCTAACCATGGAATCCGCACCCATCGATCTTGTGCAGTCAGCGCTGGTCACCGCATTGGTGGTCGCGACTCCCATTCTGCTGGTTGCGTTGGTGGTTGGCTTAATCACCGCGCTACTTCAGGCGGCCACGCAGGTGCAGGATCAAGCGGTGTCGGCGGTTCCCAAGCTGCTTGCCTGTGGATTGACGCTGGTGGTGCTGGCGGGATGGATGGTTTCCAAGCTGGTGACCTTTGCCCAAGCGATGTTTTCTGGAGGTGTCTACTAATGGACGGCACCACCACGCTTGCAACCTTGGCGCCCTTGGCGCTTGCCACGTGCCGAGTGATGGGCGTTGCTACCTTTGCGCCGGTGGTTGCGGCTGCCGCGGTGCCAGTGCGCATTCGTCTGGCCATTGCGGCAGTCATCGCCGTGGCCGCGCTGCCTGCCATCGGCGCGTCTGGACTTCCCGCAGCGGCGATCGCCGAGCCGTGGCGCTTGCTGCCCGCCGCCGCATTGGAGTTTGCGCTGGGCGCAGTGATCGGCGTGATTGCCATGCTGCCAGTGGCGGCGTTTCGAACGGCGGGAGCGCTTGCAGGCATGCAAGCGGGGCTGGGATTTGGGCAACTCTATGACGGTGGCAGTGGCGAAGAAGATGGCGGCGACGCGTTCGAGCAACTCTTTGCGGTGCTCGGCGCTGCTTGCTTTGTATGGGCGGGTGGTCTTGATGCACTGGCACTCTCCACGCTTCGGAGCTTTGATTACGTTGCACTTGGCGCCTGGAGCCCCAGCACAGGAATTGTTGGAACGGTGATGGGCGCAGCAGTTGCTGCCAGTGAGCTGGCATTCCGCGTTGCGCTTCCGGTCACTGCGGTTCTTGTGGCGGAAGCGATTGTCTCTGGATTTGTTGCGCGCAGCGTCCCTGGCATTGCGCCGCTTGCGTTTGGGTTTCCAGTTCGATTTGCGGTTGCCATACTGGCACTGCTCGCCGGCGCAGTTGCGATGCAGTCTGCAATGCACGGCGCGGTGGCAGGCATGCTTGACTCCATGCACTCCGCAGTGACTGGAGGTGCAGCATGAGCAGCGAAGAACGAACGCACCAATCAGGTGAGATGCGTTTGGAGCGCATTCGATCAGAGCACGGAGTCCCGGTGCGTCGATCGCCGATTGCTGTGGGCGCGCTCATTGGTGGAGCGCTCGGTGCATGGGCTTCAAATGTTCCGCAGCAACTGCTGGAAACGGTGCGCGGGGGACTTCGATTGGCAGCCAATATCGCGCCTGCTGATGGCGCAGCGGTCATTCAACATACAGCGCTTTCGGTGGCAGCCATCGCATGGCCGGCGCTTGCGTGTGGACTTGCTGGTGCAATCGTGGGCGCGCTCATTCAGACCGGCTTTCGCGTGCGTTCATCGCTTGGTGCTTCAATCTCCATGCGCCTGCCCTCAGGCAAGGCAGCAGGCGGGGCGGTCGCGCGGTTGTCATGGGCGCTGGTGTTGATTGGCGCAGCAGCGTGGGCGGTGTTTGCGCACTGGTCGCGTGTTTCTGCTTTGCCGGCACTGCCAATTGCCGCGGCCGTTGCGTCCGCAGCGCGCGTTGTGCTCGACGCGGTGCTTGCCGCGCTGGCAGCAGGGGTGGTGTGTTCAGCCGCAGATGTTGCGATCGCACGATGGAAGTGGGAGCGATCCACACGCATGGATGATGCTGAAGCGCGTGAGGAACGCCGCCGTACGGAAGGCGATCCAAATACAAAGTCGCGGCGCACTTCACAGGCGCGCAACATTACGCGGGCGCAGGGGCGGGGCATGAAATCGGTAACTGCTGCGGGCGCTGCTCGTGGAAAGGACTTGCGTGAACAGGCTGCTTGATCGAATTCTTGCGTTCCTCTCAGAGCATCGTTCGTTGGCGTTGCCAGCGGCACTTCTTGGCATGGTGGTGGTGCTGGTAGCGCCGCTTTCGCCGATGGTGATGGATGTATTGGTGGTGCTGAATTTCGCATTGGCTGCTTTGGTGTTGGTGCGTGCGGCGACGCTGCGTAGCCCACTTGATTTCAGCGTATTTCCAGCGCTCCTCTTAGGAACCACGCTGTTTCGACTGGTCATCAACGTGGCATCAACACGATTGATCTTGGGTGCCGATGCAGTCACACCGGTCGAGGCGCAAGGTGTCGCTGGTCAGTTCATTGAGTCGTTCGGCAAGTTAGTCACGGGGAACAACATTGCCGTCGGTGCGGTGGTGTTCCTGATTCTGGTGATTGTGCAGTTTGTGGTCATCACCAAGGGTGCCTCGCGCATGGCAGAAGTTGCCGCGCGGTTTGCGCTTGATGCATTGCCTGGTCGGCAGATGGCTATTGATGCTGATTTAGCAGCCGGTGCGATTGACGGCGCCGAGGCGCGTGAACGTCGCGATGATCTTGCGCGCGAAGCAGATTTCTTCGGCGCCATGGATGGTGCAAGCCGATTTGTGCGCGGTGATGCAATTGCCGGAGTGGTCATCACTGCCGTCAACATCGTTGGAGGCATAGCAACCGGCGTACTGCAGAAGGGATGGACGCTGTCTGAGACCGGTCATGCCTTCACCGTGCTGACCATTGGTGATGGTCTTGCCGCGCAGATTCCTGCCTTTGTGATCGCCATTGCCGCCGGCTTGGTGGTTGCACGCGCCGGGCGCGGCCGAACACTCGGCGAAGAGATGCCCAAGCAATTGGTCGGCAATCCAAGATCACTGTGGATGCTGGCTGGATTCATGGCAATTCTTTCACTCACGCCGCTGCCAACCATGCCGCTCCTTCTGGGGGCCGGCGTGATTGGGCTTGGAGCATTGATTGCAACGCGCGTGCAGAAGACGGCGGCTCGCGGCGAACAGTCGGCACCTCGGGTCGAGCAGACGGGCGGTCGTGGTGAACTGGCGCGACGTACCAATTCAGTGGCCGCGATTGATCCGGCTGTTGCGCGGCGCACTGCGGAAATCGGTGCGCTCTTAGCGGTTGAGCCACTTGAGGTTGAAATTGGCGCATCGCTCGTGCAGCTCGCCCGTGCTGGAGAGGCGTCTCCGATTCTGAAACGCATCGAGGCCGTGCGCCGTCAAGTTGCTCAGGATCTGGGCATTGTTGTGCCAGCGGTTCGAGTGCGTGATGATCGATCGCTTGCTGCAGGTGGTTACCGCATTCGAGTGCGCGGTGCCACGGTGGGTGAAGGGGAGCTGCGCCTGGGCGAATTGCTCGCCATGCCAGGCGACGGTCGCCTGCCGCGGCTTCCAGGAATTCGAACCCGCGAACCCGCCTTTGGTCTGGATGCACTGTGGATTGCTCCCTCGCTGCGACCACAAGCGGAGGCGCAGGGCTGCGCGGTTGCAAGTCCAGAGTCGGTGTTGGGTGCGCACTTTGCCACCGTGGTTCGTCGGCATGCTGATGAGTTGCTGACGCGCGAACATGTTGCTGATCTACTCACGGAACTCGCGCAGCGCGCCCCGCGTTTGGTTGCGGAAGCCGTGCCCGCATGCATTCGCCCCGGTGAATTGCAGCGGGTCATGCAGTTACTTCTGCGTGAGCGGGTGCCTGTCCGCGATCTTGAAGCAGTCCTTGAATCCATCGCCGACGCGGCACAACGATCGCGTGAACCGCACTCGCTTGCGGAAGCCGCGCGATTGGCACTGCGCCGAACCATTTGTCAGCAGTACGCGCGTCCCGATGATGAAGGTCGCCCGGTACTCACCGTTGTGGTGGCTTCGCAGTCGCTTGACGCGCTGGTTGCATCCGCAGTCACGCTGATTGATGGCGAGCCCGCAACGCTCCTCACGCCTGCAGACGCGGCGGCGGTCGTTCGAGCCGTAGCGGCCGCGGCTCGGCCGTTGGCAGAATCGGCGCTTCCGGTAGTGGTGATTTCCACGCGCACTTCACGCGCGGCACTGGCGCGATTGCTCACGCCGCATATTCCCGGGTGTGCGGTCCTTGCCTACGACGAATTGGTACGAGGCATTGAGGTTGATCGGATCGGCGAAGCAGTGCTCACAGAAGAAGGCACGGAGGTGGCAGCATGACGCGCGTTCGATACATCGCTGACAGCATGACGGAAGCAATCACCGCGGCGCGCCGCCAGCACGGAATGGGCGTGCGGATCGTGCACGCGGGCGCGCGGCGTACCGGCGTATTGAGCCGCACGCTTTCGTTTGAAGTGATCATCGAAGCAGCATCGCGGACCACTCAGGCGCGTCGCGCCGCGCGCGAAGCGTTGGCACGCGCAGTCATGGTGGGGCGCATGGCTGCAGATGAGGCCAACGCATCGATCGCCGCCATGACCACCGGACCAGCCTGTGCCGCGGTGATGGCGCGTCTTGGTGCACGCCTGCGCGCGCAAGCGCTGCCGGGCGATCTGGTGGATCACGTCCTTGGACAAGTGGGCGCGGAACTGCAGTCAGCAGCCGCGGACGAAATCGAATTGATGGCTCAAGCAGCAGCAGTCAATGCGGTCGCCGGATTGCTGCCGGTAGCGGTCACGCATGCGCCGCGCCGTGCGGACGTCGCCGGGCGACCGCGAATCATTGCGATCGCTGGTCCAACGGGTGTCGGCAAGACCACCACGCTTGCCAAACTTGCCGCCGAATGGCGGGTGACGCGCGGTCTGCGGGTCGGATTGCTCGCAGCCGATTCGTTCCGAGTAGGTGCTGTTGAACAACTGCGCACCTATGGATCAATCATCGGTGCTGAAGTACGTGCAGCCAATGGATCGTCATCAGCACGCGAAGCACTCGCCGCACTTGCTGGATGTGATGTGGTGCTGGTTGACACTCCAGGACGTGGGCATCGCGATGTTGGGCGTATCGGTGAGATTGCGCACCTACTCACGGCGGTGCGGCCAGACGAGACGTATCTGGTGTTGCCGGGATCTGCGTCCGCGCGCACCCTTGAGGAATCGACCGATGCGTTTGCGCCGATCGGCGCCACCCACGTGGTGCTGTCAAAGTTGGATGAGAGTGAAGGCCTCGGCGCGCTCATCGGTGCGGTCCGTCGTGGCGGCACGCCGACAAGTTGGTTCACCACGGGGCAGGAAGTTCCGGATGACATTGAGCATGCCGACGCGCACGCATTTGCTCGGCGGCTCCTAGGGGAATCAATCGTGGCGGAGGCAGCCATCTGATGGACACGCAGGCCGCGAATCTTCGCGCGCGTGTTGCAGCCGCGGCAGCGAGCGTTGCTCCGGCAACGCAACAGCAGCCGGCGGTGAAAGGTGCTTCGGTGCAAACACCGGTGCGTTTGGCACGAACCATTGCAGTTGCAAGCGGAAAGGGCGGGGTTGGTAAGAGCACGCTGGCACTAGGAATTGCCATGGCAGCGGCAGAGCGGGGCGTGAAGACGGCATTGGTTGACGCTGATCTTGGTCTTGCAAATCTGGACGTTTTGTGCGGCGTTCGTCCCGCGCGCACTGCTGCTGACTGGCTCAGTGGGCGCGCGCAATTGTCAGAGTGCTTCACCACCATTGCGCCGCGCTTATGGTTGCTTGCTGGAGCATCCGGTGTTGCGCGCATGGCGGATCTTGAACGACCGCAACGCGCGCGCCTCATTGAAGGACTTGCACGCGTTGCTGCGCATGTTGAACTCATGGTGGTTGATCTTGGAGCAGGTATCGGCGCAGGCACGCTTGACATTGCTGCTGCAGCAGATCGATTGCTCATTGTGACAACGCCTGAACCAACATCACTTGCTGACGCGTATGGATTTGCAAAGGCATGTGTTCGTCACGGCCGGCGTGACGGTTGGTGTTGTGCAACCACCATGGCGATCGACGCTGCGGATGGCAGTGCAGCAGCGGGGCGTTTGACGCGCACTGCGCAAGCACACTTGGGCATCACATTCATGGACATGGGCAGTGTGCCCGTGGACCGCGCCGTTTCAGCAGCCGTCCGAGCGCGAACGCCACTCTTGACTGCAGCTCCTGAATCATCAGCAGCACGCGCCATGCGTGGCATCGAATCGCGCCTCGCTGGTCTTGACGACGGAGTTCAGAACGGCGAAGAATCTGGACGCTTCTTCGCCAACTTTGCCGCCCGGATCGGGGTTCGATGGGGCAATACCGCCGCCATGATTGCGGCTGGGGTGGCCGGAATTGGCGGGGTCAGTGTGCGATAAAAAATTTGCAATATCGCGACAAAATGGCTTGCAGAGACTCCCTGCTGCTTGTTATATTGGACGCGCTGGAACGATCGTCAAGGATCGATGACGCTCCAGCACCCCGCGACATGGATGTTGCGGGGCCCAACGGAGGGAGGTTCACCTTTACTGGTGGGCGTCTCTCCTTCATCGCTGGCTCATGGCGGGGATCCGCCGTGAATCAGGCAGTGTGCATTCCCCTGCACTCTCTTCTCGAAGGTCAAGGAGCGACCGATGTCGAAGAGCCACGCGCGGACGTCGTCAATTACGACGCAGTCCGCAACGAGCAAGCGTTCGTCCCCCAAAGCACCCTTACGCGGGGCTTCGGCTACCGCAGTGGCGAAGTCGCCTGCGCGCAGCGCAGCAACCTCGACACCGCGCAAGTCCGGTCCCGCAACTGGTGGTACTGCCGTCAAGGCAGCTCCAGCAGCATCAGCAGTGGCCACCGCCACTACAAAGAAGCGGGGCGTATTAACGCCCCGTGCGTCAACATCGGCCGCCAAGACCACTATTGCTACGCGGACCGCTCCACGCGTCGCTGGTGGGCGTGCTACTCCGTCGCGCGTCATAGAAGTGACGGCGCCGGTTCGCACATTGGCATCGGCAAATCCGCCGGTTGCGCCGCCATCAACGTCGGCACTGCTCGACCCAGTCTGGATTGCCTACGGGAATGCCCGTGAGCGCCAGGATGAGGCTCGTTTGCAGGACCTGCGCAACAAGTTGATTGAGCGCTACTACGACGTGGTTCGTTATGCGGCTGAGCGAATGCATACGCGTTTGCCAAATGAGGTGGACGTGAATGACCTCATGAGTGCCGGTTTGTTTGGCCTCATGGACGCCATTGACGCGTTTGATCCGCTCCGTGGCGTGAAGTTTGAGACTTATTGTGCGCCGCGCATCCGAGGCGCCATCTTTGACGAGTTGCGCGCCATGGACTGGGTTCCGCGCTTGGTGCGCAGCCGCACTTCCAAGGTAGAGAAGGTTCGCAAGGAATTTGAGTTGTCCAACGGCCGCAAGCCGACAGACGATGAAGTTGCAAGCCTGATGAACGTCTCCAGTGCTGAGTACGACAAGTTGCAGAAGGACTCGCGACCAGTTGGCGTGGTGAGTCTGGACCGCAAGGCCTTCGAGAGCGATTCGAGCCGTGACGTTCGTGAAGTCGACGTCATTGAAGACGGTCGTCAGTTGAATCCGGCTGAGCTGGTTCAACGCGGTGATTTGCAGGGCCTGATTACCAAGGGTCTTTCGCGTGCCGAGCGCCTGATTGTGATTCTCTATTACTACGAAGAGATGACCATGAAGGAAATCGGCCTGACGCTTGACCTTTCCGAGAGTCGTGTCAGTCAAATGCACTCCAGCATCCTGGCGCGTTTGAAGGCGCAGATGCAGCACCGTATGAAGGAATTCTGACCCACTATTCGGGCGACTACTCAGCCCGTTGCACCTGTCCACGCTTTGGAGGGTCCACCTTCCCGAAGCAACGCGCCCCGCGAGAACCCTCGCGGGGCGCGTTCATAAATAGGTGCCGTTCACCACTGTCCCTAACTTCGCCGGTGAAGTGAGTTGAGTCGTCCACCGCCCCCTCCGTTGCGCGCGGGACCCTCGGACGCGGACGGCTGCGCTCCACAAGGTTCCGCTTAGCCTCGGGCGAATCTGTTCGTCCGGTTGGCACCCACGGGGCGTACGTCCAACTGCCGGACTTCTCAGTTTCACACGCCGCTTACCGAGGATCCCGTGCTCACTGCGGGGGCTCGCACACGGAAGGCACTTGGAGGCTAGG
>Ga0247832_1001080_pt1 | contig 51138 bp, 51 predicted proteins | sample LaCruzMarch2015__10_FD_192407 | JGI IMG/M metagenome (GOLD analysis project Ga0247832, IMG submission 192407) | Freshwater microbial communities from meromictic Lake La Cruz, Castile-La Mancha, Spain - LaCruzMarch2015_4m | ecosystem: Environmental > Aquatic > Freshwater > Lake | place: Spain... | reverse complement strand
ACCCTGCCGGGATTCTCCGATGACCACCCCTCCCGCCGACCGCGCCCCGGGCGCGCGCTGACTCTTGCGGTCCGCGCGCCCGAAGCGCTCCATCAGTGAATTTACACCACCTCCGTGGACGCTACCCCCAACCGCATCTGGTTCACCTACCGCGCAATCAAAGAGTGCTTCGGCGTTTCCAGAGCGACAGTTGCCAGGAAGGTGCAGCAGGGGCTCGTACCCGGCATCCGGTTCCGCGGCGCGAGCGTGCTTCCAGACGGACCGGTCCGGCGGTTCGATCGCAACCAGCTCAGGTGGCTTCTTCTGGCCTTGCGTTCACACTAGAAACACCACCCGCGGTCAGCGTTCGGGTCCTCCAACAGCGTCTCAACTCACCTCACGAAAGCCCACGCTATCTCGGTCATCCTGTGGGTTGATACGTGGGTTGGCTGAAGAGCGACTTGTCGAGAGCACTTTTGTCACATAAATACAGGGCGTTTTGTGAGAACGTGGCGGAAGGGGTGGGATTCGAACCCACGGTAGAGTTTCCCCTACGACGGTTTTCAAGACCGTTGCCTTAAACCACTCGGCCACCCTTCCTTGGCGGATCTTCTAGGCACGGTTGGCTGCAAAGAAAATGGTTTACAGCGGCGCAGGTCGGATAAGACGCCTGAAGACGGCAAGGCTGCGGTTATCGGGGAAATCGGCGGCCGAGTTGCTGAAATTCGCGCCGGATCGCTAACCATAGCGTCAGTCCGAGCTAAATTGATGAAAATTGACGCAGCTCAGTTGCAGGGCGGGCAAGCTCCGCAGGGCTAAATTGGTCCCATGCCGCGAGAAGAGCGGCTGACTTCAAGAGGGACCGATAATGGCAGGACGCCTCACCTTCCCCGTTGCCGCGTTCGCTGGCGCACTGCCCTTGGCGTTGGCGATGAGCCTGATTGTTTCTGGACCTTCGCTGGCGCAGGCTACGATCGAGTATAAATCCGCGCCGAAGACGATGATACCGCGGCTGGAGTTGCGCTCCGATATGTTGTCGCTGAGCGTGGCGCCGCACGCCCCAATCCCGAGTTTCTCGAACGCCGCGCCGGCCGGCGCGCTCGACCTGCGCCCAGGCGCGCCGAAGGCGACGTTCGGACCTACGCCCCTCGCGGCTTCTGGTGCATCTGAGCCTCTGACCGCTCGCAAGGTTGCGCCCGTGGCGGTTGCGCCGTTTGCCGGGCCTCCCTATGAGGTGGCCGGCCGTTGGTATGTGCCGGCCCACGAGCCGAACTACAACGAGGTCGGTACTGCCTCGTGGTATGGACCGACCTTCCATGGCAAGGCCTCTGCGTCTGGCGAACGGTTCAATGAGAATGATCTGACGGCGGCGCACCCGACCCTTCCGATCCCCTCGCTTGTGCGCGTCACCAACCTGGAGAATGGCAAGGCTGTCGTTGTCCGACTGAATGACCGCGGGCCGTTTGTGGACGATCGCATCATCGACTTGTCGAAGGCGGCGGGTGCTGCGCTCGACATGCACGCCAAAGGCACCGCGAAGGTTCGGGTGGAGTACGTTGGACCTGCCCCCGCCAATGGCGGTGGCGAACCCTCGGTTGCGACCCAGCCCCAGCGTGTGGATATGGCAATGCGCTCGCTGCCGCCGATCGTGGTAAATCAGGTGGCGGTGAAGCCTGTGAGTGGTTTCTACCTGCAGGCCGGTGCGTTCTCCGATCTTGGCAATGCCCACGCCCTGCGCGGCCGTCTCGCCGGCGCCGGACCGCTCACGATCGAGACGGTCCAGGTCAATGGCGCCGCACTCTACCGCGTTATGCTCGGCCCCTGGGCGTCCCGCGATGATGTTGAAGCGGCGCGCCGGACCCTCGACGGAGCCGCCGCGAAGGCCATTGTTGTCGCCCGGAACGGCTGAACCGGGCGGGGCAGGCAGGGGATTGCCGCTCTGCGGCTTCCCGGCGGTTGACGCGGATGCCCAAAACGCCGTTTTGTGGCGGGATTCCCGAGGGAGTCTGCCGCCATGCGTTTCATTGCTGGAACCCTTGCCGTTGCCGTGCTGGCAGCTGCATCCGCCGTCGCCCAGCCGGGGCCAGGCGCGCCAATCGCGCCTGCGTCAACGGAGGCGTCGGCGGCCGACCCGCTAAGCACAGCAGCGACCTACGCCTATATCATGGATGGCGACACCGGCCTGCCTCTCTACTCCAAGAGGGGCGACGAGCCGATGATCCCGGCGTCGATGTCGAAGCTGATGCTCTACTACATGGTGTTCGAGCGCATCAAAGCTGGCCGACTGGCGATGACCGACGAATTCACCGTGAGCGAACATGCGTGGCGTACAGGCGGAGCCGGCACCGATGGTTCGACCATGTTCCTGCCGCTGAACTCGAAGGTGAACGTTCAGGACCTGCTCAAGGGTGCGGTGATCGTCTCGGGCAATGACGCGTGTATCGTGCTTGCCGAAGGACTGTTCGGCAGCGAGGAAGCCTATGCGCGCCAGGCGACGACACGCGGCAAGGAACTCGGCCTCACCAATTCGACGTTCGCCAACGCGACCGGCTTGGATGATCCACGCCATCGCATGAGCGCGCACGATATCTCGCTGCTTTCGTTCAGGCTGATCAAGGACTTTCCAGAGTTCTATCCGTTGTTCTCGGAGCCGGAGTTCACCTTCAACAAGACACGCCAATACAACCGCAATCCCCTTCTGCGGGAGCTGGACGGTGCGGACGGCGTGAAGACAGGGCACTTGTCCGTTTCGGGCTATGGACTTGTCGGTTCAGCGGTGCGTGAAGGCAAGCGGCGGATCATCGTGCTGAACGGTCTGGTTAGCGAGACGGCGCGTAAGCAGGAGGGTCCGCGCGTTATGCGGTCTGCCTTCCTTGATTTCACCTCAGCTACACTGTTGACCAAGGGCGCTCAGGTTGCGGTTGCCGATGTGTGGCTGGGCGAGCAGGCGCAGGTGCCTCTGGTGGCGGCAGAAGCGTATGCGGTCGGGCTGCATCTCGATGCGGTCGACAAGATCAAGGGCGAAGTTGTCTACAAGGGGCCGCTGTATGCGCCCGTAAAGGAAGGCGATGTGGTCGGCGAACTCGTGATCACGGCGCCAGGCACGCCGCCAAAGCGCATTCCGGTGGCGGCCGGCGCGACAGTCAATCAGCTCGGATTCTTCGGCAAGGCGATGCTTGGGCTGAGGGGTGACTAGCTCTTGGCGCAACGCGGCCGGTTCATAACGCTGGAGGGCGGTGAGGGCGTGGGCAAGTCCACACTTGCGGCCGCGCTCGCCTCGCACTTGGCTGCCAGTGGCGTCGAGGTTATCCGCACGCGTGAGCCGGGCGGATCGGCTGGCGCCGAGACGCTGCGGCGTCTGATCCTCAATCCACCCGACGACATCGGCGGCTGGAATCCGGTCGCAGAGGCGTTGCTGTTCTTCGCCGCGCGCAGTGACCATCTCGATCGCACGATCCGACCGGCGCTGGCGCGCGGGGCCTGGGTGATTTGCGATCGCTTTTCGGACTCGACGCGGGCCTATCAGGTTGCGGCAGGAGGCCTCGCGCCGGAGCATTTCGATGCACTTGAGAGAATGTGCGTTGGCGCAGATGGCCCTGATCTCACGCTCGTACTTGATCTGCCGATGGACATTGCGCGTACACGGATGAATTCGAGGTTGGCCGCGCGGGATGCAATCGAGTCCCGCGACCTCGAATATCACGCCGCGGTGCATCGCGCCTTCCTCGACATCGCGTATGCCAATCCGCAACGATGTCTTGTGCTGGATGCTTCCGCTTCGCCAGAGTTGTTGGCGCTGAATGCGTTGGCGGAAATAACGCGACGCTTTCCGGAGGTCCGTTGATGGAGCTCCAGCCGGATGATTTCGGACCCGTGTTTGGCCATGAGGCCGCGCGCCGGGAGTTCTTTGAGGCGCTCGCGGCTGGCCGAATGCATCATGGCTGGCTGCTGCGCGGTTCGCGCGGTGTCGGCAAGGCGCGGCTCGCGCTGCGGCTGGCCCTGCATCTTTTGGGCGATCGCACAGACCTGTCCGCCTCGCCCGACCCTGCGCTGACGCGGCTGGCGCTTGCCGGCAGTCATCCGGACCTGCGCGTGATCCGCCGCCCGTTCGACGACAGGGGCAAGCAGAAATCCGAAATCCCGGTCGACAGCGTACGCGAGCTTGCGCAGTTCTTCTCGCTGCGTCCTGCGCTTGGCGGCTGGCGCGTGGCGATCATTGACGCTGTCGATGAGATGAACCGCTTCGGCGCCAACGCTGTGCTGAAAACGCTTGAGGAGCCGCCCGGTAAAGCCGTTTTGTTCCTGATCTCGCATGGCGAACAGGCGTTGTTGCCGACGATACGCAGCCGTTGCCGCGTGCTGCGCTGTGGCGCGCTGACCGAGCGCGACGATCTGGCTGTGCTGGCGCAGGCAGGCCACACGGGCGCGAAGGCCGGGTCCGTCGCAGCGCTGGCGCCAGGCAGACCGGGACGCGCGATCGCGTTGATGCAGGGCGATGGCGACGCAGCGGGCGCAGCGATCGAATCGCTGTTGCGCGCGGATGGCGTTGATGCGGCGGCGCTGCAAGGCGCGCTGTCTCAGGCGGCGCGCAGCGAAGGCGCGCTGGCCATGTCGCTGGAGCATCTGCGCGGATATCTGCAGAGGCGGGCGATGCGTGAGAGCGATCCGGTGCTTGCGGGCGATCTGGCGGATGCAGCGCTCACCGTGGCGCGTATCAGCGCCGAGGCGTCGGCGTTGAATCAGGATCGCGCGCAGACGGTGGCCGCGATGCTCCAGGCCGTGTCTGGCCGTCTCGGCAGTGCGGGAGTCTGACGCTTGCTGTTCGACACGCATGTGAACCTACACGCCGAGCAGTTCGCGTACGACTTGCAGGATGTGCTGTTGCGGGCGCGAGCGGCGGGCGTCACACGCATGGTGACGATCTGCGACCGGCTTGACCGCTATCCCGCCGTGAAGGCGATTGCGGCGGCGAACGATGACATCCACTGCACAGTTGGCGTGCATCCGCACTATGCGAAGGACTTCTGGTCGCTGCAGGCTGGAACGCTGGTCGAGGAAGCGCGCGACGCGAAGGTGGTCGGCATTGGCGAGACGGGGCTGGACCAGCACTACGGCTACAGCGACATCGTCCTCCAGGAACGGAGCTTCATCGAACATATCGCTGCGGCGCGTGAGACCCAGTTGCCCCTGGTTGTTCATACGCGCGAGGCCGATGACCTGACCGGCGACATTCTCGAGCGTGAGTACAGGCGTGGCGCGTTTCCTATCCTGATGCACTGCTATACGAGTGGCGAGCGGCTCGCGATGCGGGCGATGGATCTTGGGGCGTGGTTCTCGGTCTCGGGTATCCTGTCGTTCAAGAACGCGACCGACGTTCGGCGCGTCATATCGAAGATCCCGTTGCACAAGTTGATCCTCGAAACCGATTGCCCCTACCTTGCGCCGATCCCGCATCGCGGCCGTCGCAATGAGCCGGCCTATGTCGCGGATGTGTGCCGCGCGTTCGCCGCCCATCTCGGGCTAGACGTTGAGGACGCTGCCCGGCTGACGACAGAGAACGCCTTAGCGCTGTTCAGGCGGATCCAATGAGCGCGTCGGCGACGAAGGGCCGGTTGCAGGTTCGTATCCTCGGGTGCGGTTCGTCCGGCGGCGTCCCGCGGATCGGCAATGACTGGGGCGTCTGCGATCCTGCGGAGCCGCGCAACCGACGGACGCGCTGTTCGGCCCTGGTCCGTTACTGGTCGCCTGGGGCGGCCGAGCCAACGCTGGTGCTGATCGACACGTCTCCGGATCTGCGTGAGCAGTTGCTAGCGGCACAGGTTACGCGGCTGGACGCGGTCGTCCTCACACATGAACACGCTGACCAGTGCCATGGCATCGACGATCTGCGCGCGCTCGTGCTCCTCGCGATGAAGCGCATCCCGCTGCACATGGACGCCGAGACGGCTCGCGTCGTCGGAGACCGGTTCAGATACTGCTTCGAGGGGGCGGGCGCGTACCCTGCCATCCTCGACCGGCACGCCAATCTGGTAGCGGGGCAGGCGGTCAGGCTCGGAGGTCTGGGTGGCGACCTGGAGATGCTGGCGCTGACGCAGGACCATGGTGGGATAAGTTCGCTGGGATTTCGGATTGGGACGTTTGCCTACTGCAACGATGTAGTACGGTTGCCGGAGGTGACGCTCGAGCGGTTGTACGGGCTCGACACGCTGGTGGTCGATGCGCTGCGCTACAGACCGCACCCGACGCATGCGAGCGTTGCGGAGGCGCTTGCCTGGATCGAGCGGCTCAAGCCGCGGCGCGCCGTGCTGACGAACCTGCATGTCGATCTGGACTACGCCAAGCTGCGGTCCGAGCTGCCAGCGGGCGTGGAGCCCGCCTATGACGGGATGGAGCTGGAGATGCCGCTACATGGCTGATTTCAATATCAATCGTATTGCCCATAATGTTGATTATGCGACTGACGCAGTGAGGGGTGTAGGGCGTGGCTGAGACGGACAAGGTTTCCGCAAGCGGCAACGCCGGCGTCGAGGGAGGGGCCTCCCTCCCCTCGTCAGGCGACGCGTTTCGCGATCTGGTGGCGTTAATGGCTCGGCTGCGGGATCCGGTTGGTGGGTGTCCGTGGGATGTGGCGCAGACCTTCCGGACGATCGCGCCGTATACGATCGAGGAGGCCTATGAGGTGGCCGACGCGATCGAGCGGAATGACATGGTTGAGCTACAGGGCGAGCTTGGCGATTTGCTGTTTCAGTCTGTGTTCCACGCGCGCATGGCTGAAGAGGCTGGACACTTCGATATCGACGACGTCGTGCGCGGACTGGTCGAGAAGATGATCGAGCGGCATCCGCACGTGTTTGGGTCGGCCACGATCTCAGACGCGGATGCGCAGACCGGCGCCTGGGAGACGATGAAGGCTGCTGAGCGGGCGAGGAAGTCTCAAGATGGAATGCCGAGCGCCATAGACGGGGTTGCGCTGGGTTTGCCGGCCCTGATGCGGGCCGAGAAGCTGGCCAAGCGCGCCGCCAGGGTCGGGTTCGACTGGCCTTCGCCGGAACCGGTTTTCCACAAGCTTCAGGAAGAAATCCGGGAACTCGAGGAAGCGATCGCTGCGCCGGTGCGTGACGAGGCGCATGTGGCCGAGGAGTTGGGTGACATCCTGTTCGTGGTTGCCAACCTGTGCCGGAAGCTCGCAGTGGATCCGGAGAAAGCTTTGCGTGGCGCCAATTCAAAGTTTGGCAAGCGTTTCCGTGCTATGGAGACGCTGGCGCGCGCACGAGGTCAGGACTTCGCGATACTTTCGCTCGACGAGCAGGAAGCGCTGTGGACCGATGTCAAGACGGGCGAGCGTTCGCCCGGCGCGGCGTAGGCGGCGCTTGCTCGGCTGCCGCTGCCAGTGGTTTCGATGACGTTGTGCAAGGCGTCGGTCGTTCCGGGGTGATCTGCTGCTGTGGATACCTGGCACGCACCGCTAGCTGGCGGCGCGCAAAGTCCAGCTCCTCTCGCGTGTCGACGTCGAGCAGTATTGGCGGTGGCGCCTTGAGGCCGAGAACGCGAAACCCACCCTGCCCGATGATCTTCTTTGCGCCGTCGTCTCCCTCCAGCTGGCTGAGTTGGTCGAAGCACGCTGCACCGAACGCTGTTGGGGGATGCACGCGCCCAGGCGCACCGGCGTGGACGATGTCGACGTCGCCAAGTTTCGCCGTAAGTGCTTCTATCAGCCATGGCTCGATGAACGCCATGTCGCCCATACAGACGACGATAGCATCTGGCTTGAACTGAAGCGCGACCTGCACGCCCACGGCGATGGAGTGGCCGAGGCCGTGCTTGGGCTTCTTGTTGAGTGCGATTACGAACCTGCCGGCAAGGCTGTTGCGAATGCTGTGGTGATCTGGCGGACAAACAGCGACGCGCGCCAGCACTGGCAGGCTGGCGATGACGTCGGCTGAATGGTCGATCAGGGGCTTGTGCCCAAGGAGCGCCATCAGCTTGTCGCGTCTGCCATAGCGGCGTGACAGGCCGGACGCCAGCAGCATGACGACGACGCGGTTCAGGGGCACGCTCATCGCGATCCTCCGCGCTCGTTCCAGACCTTCACGATCTCTGAGAGCGCTGAGACGGCAAGCGAACGCGGGTCCTGTGACGGAAAAAGACCGATCGGACCGGTCAGGCGCGTGATGTCATCGGGCCCGGCGCCGAGTGCGCGGAGGGTTTCGATGCGGCGCTGGTGCGTCTGGCGCGAGCCAAGTGCGCCGACATAGAAGGCCGGGCTGCGCAGCGCATCTAGCAGGATCGGCGCTTCCCATTCGTGTTCGTGAAAGAGACACGCGACGGCTGTGTTTGCGTCGAGTGGAAGCGACGACGCCGCCGTCGGCACCGTGAGCCGGATGAGGTCATCGGCGTGAGATCGGCAGAAGTCGAGTGTCGCCTGTTCCTGGCTGGCGACGACAAGCTCGACGTTAGAAGTGCGCGCCATCTGGCTCATGGCGACGATTTCCCATCCGCGTCCAGCAAGGACGATCCTCAAGCGTGGGTCGTACCGGCGGACAAACTCGCCTGCCCGGCCGCGTTCGCTCACTTCGAGTAGCCGAAGGCTGCTGCGGCTGGATTTGGGATCGAAGCCGAGTGCAAAGGGTGTGCGCGATCGGCCGAGCGCGATCGCCTTTTGGAGCAGCTCACGGCCTGGCGAGGCATCGACATGAAGATCGATGCCGCCGCCACATGGCAGGCGCACATCGAGATAGGGCGAGCCGCTGCCGTAGCGAAGCGTTCGGTTCGAGCCTTCACGAAGCGCGGTCTGGGCTTCCTCGGTCAGAGCCTGCTCCAGGCAGCCGCCCGAGATGCTGCCAGCGAACCGACGGTCGCCCGCGACGGCCAGCTGGGCGCCGAGCGGCCGCGAAAATGGTCCATCGAGGCCAACGATCGTGACGAGCGCCGCAGGTCGTCCGGCCGCCAACTCTGCTTCGGCGAAGACAAGCACGTCATGATCGCTCGCAAGGCCGGGAGGTAGGGCGTCTTCCGCCATGTCAGCAGGCGCTCCGTCGGCCGCCAGCCTGTCTGGCGACTTCAATCCATCCCAACCCGTCTACCGGACCTTGCCTCAGATACGGGTTAGGCCCTAGCGCTAATGCATGGATTCGTACCGGCCCAACGCGTGCGGGTCAACGTAACGGTACCGCGAGGATTCACATGCAGGCAGGTTTTCAGCAGTATGCCGAGGGTCGGATCCTCGCCGAAGCCGAGGGCGCGATCGGCTGGCTTACATTCAACCAGCCAGAACGACTAAATGCCGTCCGACGGGACATGTGGGACGCTATCCCTGCGGCCGTCGCGGCGCTGATGGCTGATCCGGCCGTGCGTTGCATCGTGCTGCGCGGCGCCGGCGAGCGGGCATTCATTTCAGGCGCCGACATCGCCGAGTTCGACGTTCAGCGGAATGATGCGGCATCGAACCGGCAGTTTACGGCTGCCGTTAGCGCAGCCACGGCCTCTCTGCTCGCTGCGCCTTTGCCAGTGGTCGCGATGATCAGGGGGTTCTGCATCGGCGGCGGTATGGTGATCGCCAGCGCATGCGACATCCGCATCTGTACCGAAGGCGCGCGCTTTGGCGTGCCGGCGGGTCGCCTCGGGCTGGGGTACGAGTTGGAGAATCTGCAGCGCCTCCAGGGGATCGTCGGGTCAGGCATCGCGCTCGACATGATCGCAACGGCGCGGCAACTCACAAGCGCCGAAGCCTGGCGGCTGGGGCTGGTGAACCATGTCGTGTCCGAAGCCCTGCTCGACACGACAATTCGTACGCTTGCCGACCAGATCGCCGCAACGGCGCCGATGACGTATGCGGCCGCCAAGCTTTCCAGCCGCGCCGCCAGCGATCCGGCGCTCCGGCCAGCTGCGCAGGCCGCAATCGATGCCTGCTTCGATAGTCAAGACTTCCGCGAGGGCCGCGCCGCCTTTCATGAGCGCCGCGACCCCGTTTTCAGAGGCAGATAGGCATGCCGACCTTCGACGATCTGATGGCGCAACCGTTTGCAACCATGCCGGATCTTATCCGCGCCCATGCTGCCAGCCGACCGGATCATCCGGCGGTGGTCGATGGCGATCGCATGCTGACGTTTGCGGGGCTCGATACGCTGATCGATCGGGCTGCGGTGGCTCTGCAGCGGGACGGCGTACGGAGGTTGGATACGGTAGCCATCTGTAGTCCGTCTTCGATCGAGTATGTGGCGATCTTTGTCGCCGCCCTGCGCGTTGGAGCTGCCGCCTGCCCGCTTGCACCATCTTCGACCGCCGATCAGTTGGCGATGATGGTGAAGGACTGCGGCGCCAGGTTGGTCTTCGTTGATGATGCAGCCTCGCTTGCGCTTGGGTCTGTCGCTGAGCCTCCTGCTGCGCAGCGCATTGCGCTTGAAGGCGGCCGCAATCAGACATTTGCGGCGTGGCTTGCGCCTGAGGAAGCTAAGCCGGCCCCCGTCGAGATTTCTCCTGACCAGCCGTTTAACATCATCTATTCGTCAGGCACGACGGGAACACCCAAGGGCATCGTCCAGCCGCACAAGATGCGATGGGGCCATGTGAGGCGTGCCGAGACGCTCGGCTATGGGCCAGATGCAATCACGGTGGTGTCGACCCCGCTATACTCGAACACGACTCTGGTGAGCTTGATCCCGGCTCTGATGCGTGGCGGGACGGTTGTGCTGATGCGCAAGTTCGACGCGCGTGGCTTTCTCGCGTTGTCACAGCAGCTTCGCGCCACGCATGCCATGCTGGTGCCGGTGCAGTATCGGCGGCTGATGGACCTGTCGGACTTCGATAGTTTCGATCTGTCATCCTATCGCATGAAGACCTGTACCAGCGCCCCGTTTCCAGCAGACCTGAAGGCAGACATCCTGAAGCGTTGGCCGGGTGGGCTCGTCGAGATCTACGGCATGACAGAAGGTGGTGGATCGTGCCTGCTGCGTGCGCATGAGTTTCCGCACAAGCTGCACACGGTTGGCCAGCCAGCGCCGGGGCACGACATCCGGATCATCGGCGAGGATTGCAAGGAGCTACCGCACGGCGAGACCGGAGAAGTTGTCGGCAGGTCGATCTCGATCATGACGGGCTATCACAACCAGCCGAAGAAGACGGCCGACGCTGAATGGTACAGCCCCGAGGGCGAGCGCTTCATCCGGACTGGTGATGTGGCCCGGTTCGACGAGGACGGGTTTCTGGTGCTCAGCGACCGTAAGAAGGACATGATCATCACGGGCGGCTTCAACGTCTACCCCAGCGACCTCGAGGCCGAGCTGGCGAAGCATCCGGCTGTCGCGGAATCCGCCGTGGTCGGCATCCCATCACGCGAATGGGGCGAGACGCCAGCGGCGTTCATTGTGTTGCGGGCGGGCGAGACGGCGACGGCCGAGGCGCTGAAGACGTGGCTCAATGGTCGCGTCGGCAAGACGCAGCGGCTGACCTACGCGGTCTTGGTGGAGACGTTGCCGCGATCCTCGATTGGCAAGGTGCTAAAGCGACAGCTGCGGGATGAATACAAGCCGCCGGCCTGATGCGGGCCACAGCGCGATTGCCGCATGGCGTCTCCCCGACATATCCTGTGGTCGAGCGGGGCCATAACCCGGGCGAGGAAGCGTAACCGATGACCACCAGGCTGACCGACGAACAGTTGATTGCTCAGGGCATGACGGTCGCTGCTCACGCGCGTCGCATGCCGGATCGGCTGGCAATCATCTCTCCGTCAGGCAACCTCACCTGGAAGCAACTGAACGAGCAGGCCAACCGGATGGTGCGCCTGTTTCGCAGGCGGGGGTTGCAGGTTGGCGATGGAGTGGCGCTGCTGGCGCACAACGGGCCGGAGTTTGCCATCGTATGGGCCGCGACGCAGCGCGCAGGCCTGCGGCTCACGGCTGTGAACTGGCATCAGACGCCGGAGGTGATCGCCTATGTCGTGGACAATTGTGATGCACGGGCACTGATTGCAAGCGGACGTTTCGTGGCGGGGGCGACAGCGGCGGCGGTGCTGTCGGACAAGCTTGTCGTAAAACTCGCCTACGCCGGTGCGATCGAGGGCTTTGATGATTTTGAAGCGGGGCTGGCGTCCGAGTGTGGCGATGACATCACAGATGCCGAGCCAGGCTCGACCATGCTTTACACGTCAGGAACAACTGGCCGGCCGAAAGGCGTCTATCGCCGGACGCGGCCAGTGGTGTCTCAGCTCACCGGGATCTGCAACGAAACGGCGAAGTGGAACCCTGCCGAAGACATCTCGTTACTGACGGGGCCGCTGTATCATGCCGCGCCGCTGGGTATCAATTTCGTGATCCCTATCAATGCTGGCGTCACGACGCTGCTGATGGACAAGTGGGATGCGGAGGAAACGCTGCGGCTCATCCAGCAGCACAAGGCGACGCATACGCATGTGGTGCCGACGATGATGCACCGCATGCTGCAACTGCCGGAGGAGGCACGGCAGAAGTACGATGTCTCGTCGATGCGTTGGATGATCCACGGCGCGGCGCCCTGCCCTGCGCATGTAAAGCAGGCGATGATGGAGTGGTTCGGGCCGGTTCTCTACGAGTACTATTCCTCGACCGAAGGCGGCGGCGTGTTCGTCAGTCCGCACGAGTGGTTGCGCAAGCCCGGCACGGTCGGAAAGGCCGTGCCTGGGGTAGAGATCAAGCTACTGGATATTGACGGCAACCCTGTGCCGCAGGGCCAGGAAGGTTTGATCTACGTGAAGGCACCGGCAACGGGGCGTTTCGAATACTACAAGGAACAAGGCAAGACAGACGCAAGCTATCGCGGCGACTGGTTCACGCTTGGCGATATGGGCTGGCTTGATACAGACGGCGACCTGTTCCTTACCGGCCGCACGGCGGAGCTGATCATCTCGGGCGGTGTCAACATATATCCTGTCGAGATCGACGAGGTGCTGATCCGGCATCCGCTGATCGCAGACGCAGCCGTGGTTGGAGTGCCCAACGAGGATTGGGGCGAGGAGATCAAGGCGGTGGTTGAATTGAAACCCGGTGTCGCTCGCTCTGATGAGACGGCGCAGTCGATCATGGACTTCGCTAAGGATCGCCTGCCAGGCTTCCAGCGGCCGCGGACAATAGACTACGTCGACACGTTGCCGCGCAACGCCGCTGGAAAGGTACTACGGGCGCAGGTTCGCGCGCCGTACTGGGCCGGCCGCTCGAAGAGCATCTGATGGCGCGCAAGGCCGCGTCGATGTCGGACTATCGCGAGCTGGCCAGGCGACGCGTGCCGCACTTCCTGTTCGAGTATGTGGACGGAGGCTCGTACGACGAGGTCACGCTTGGGCGGAACCAGAGCGACCTGCAAGAGATCGCGTTGCGCCAGCGCGTGATGCGCGATGTTTCTCAGCTCGATCTATCAACGATGCTGCTCGGGCAGAAATCGCGGCTGCCTGTAGCGCTGGCTCCAATCGGACTTGCCGGCTTGCTTGCGCGCCGGGGCGAGATTCAGGCTGCACGGGCGGCGCGCGACTACGGCGTGCCGTTCACACTGTCGACGGTGTCCGCCTGCAGCCTCGAGGAAGTGACGCGGGCTGTGGCTGACCCTTTCTGGTTTCAGCTCTACATGATCCGTGACCGCGGGTTCATGCGTGACCTGATTGCGCGGGCGCAGGCGGCCAATTGCTCCGCGCTGATGTTTACCGTCGACATGCCAGTTCCGGGCGCGCGGTATCGCGACTATCGCTCTGGCTTCGCCGGCGCGAGTGGGATTTCCGGATCACTCCACCGGATTGGTCAGGCGATGCAACGGCCTGACTGGGCGTGGGATGTCGGGCTGATGGGCCGACCACACAAGCTGGGTAATGTGGCCCCGGTGCTCGGCAAGCGATCTGGCCTTGAGGATTTCTTCAGCTGGATGCGCACGAACTTCGACCCAAGCGTGACATGGCGCGACCTCGAATGGGTTCGCTCCGAGTGGAAAGGGCCGCTCGTACTGAAGGGCGTGCTCGACGCCAACGACGCACGCGCGGCCGTGCAGTCCGGCGCCGATGGTGTTGTCGTGTCCAACCATGGCGGGCGGCAGCTGGACGGCGTCTTGTCCAGCACGCGTGCATTGCCCGCGATCGTACGGGCAGTTGGCGGACAGACGACCATCCTTGCGGATGGAGGAATCCGATCAGGGCTCGACGTAATGCGGATGCTGGCTCTTGGCGCCAATGGCGTGCTGATCGGACGGGCGTGGGCTTATGCTCTTGCTGCGCGCGGCGAGACCGGCGTCGGGCACGTGCTGCAGCTCCTAGAAGCCGAGATGCGCGTGGCGATGGCGCTTACCGGGGTCACCCGGATCGCAGGCATCACGTCGGATATTCTCTCGCGCTGATCTCGACGGCGTTAGTCTGCGTCCTGTTCGATCGGTTGCGCGGCGAGCGGCATCGGTCGCCCATCGAGCGCAGTCTTCAGCTTGCCCCTGTCCAGCGCGCCCTCCCAGCGGCTCACCACCACTGTTGCAACGGCGTTTCCGATAAAATTCGTCAGGGCGCGGCACTCTGACAGGAACCGGTCTACACCAAGGATGATCGCCATGCCCTCGATCGGAATGGACGGGAAGACCGCCAGGGTCGCCGCCAGGGTGATGAACCCTGCGCCGGTCACGCCGGCAGCCCCCTTGGAGCTCAGCATCGCCACGAGCAGCAGGATGATCTGTTGGTCCAGGCCCAGATGCGTGTTCGTCGCTTGCGCGATGAACAGGGCGGCAAGCGTCATGTAGATGTTGGTGCCGTCGAGGTTGAACGAATAGCCGGTCGGCACGACCAGGCCGACGACCGGGCGAGCACACCCTGCCCGCTCCATCTTCTCCATCAGCGCAGGCAATGCGGACTCGGACGACGATGTTCCAAGCACAAGGAATAGCTCGTCCTTGAGATACCGGATCAGCTTGAAGATGCTGAACCCGGCCCAGGCGGCGACTGCTCCCAGGATCACGACCACAAAGACGAGCGATGTCAGCCAGACCGCGCCAATCAGCTTTGCCAAGAAGAGGATGGCGCCGAGTCCCTGGTCTGCGATAATGAACGCGAATGCGCCGAACGCGCCGATTGGGGCAGCCCGCATCAGGATCGCCACCATCTTGAAGACCGCCGTGCTGAACGAGGTCAGCACGTCGACAGCCAGCTTACCGCGCTCGCCGATCGCCGCGAGCGAGATACCGAAGACAATCGCTAGGAAAAGCACCGGCAGGATGTTTGCGCCAGTGAACGCGCCGACGAAGGTCGATGGCACGACATCGCTGATGAAGCCCATCACGGTCAGGGTGTGCGACTGTTCCTCATAGCCGTGCACGCGGTTGACGGCCGCCGGGTCGAGCGAGGCCGGATCGATGTTCATGTTTAGGCCGGGCTGGAACACGTTGGCCACGACCAGGCCGACGACCAGCGCGAGCGTCGAGAAGAACAGGAAGTATGCGAAGGCCTTGAACACCACGCGGCCAAGCTTGCCGAGGTCGGTCATCCCCGCGATGCCGATCACGATGGTGAGGAACACGACCGGCGCGATGATCATCTTCACGACCTTGATGAACAGGTCGCCGAGGGGCTTGAGGTATTGCGCAACCCACTGGTTCTCTGCGATCGGCGTTGCCGTGGTCACGGACATGCCGGTGGCGGGGTCGACTGACAGCAGGTAGCTGTTCAGGGGAAACAGGAACCCGATCAGGCCGCCGAGGAAGATCGCGAACAACACCTGGAAGTACAGTTCAGCGTAGAACGGGCCCTTCCGGCGTGGTCCATCCGCCGGCGTCTCCAGCACCGCCATGTCGTCACCTCCGCCCTAGGCCGAGCGCCCTGCGTTGCGGCGCATCACTTCGCTTTAGCCGAAGTAATAGTGGCATCGCGCCCGTGCGCCAGCCCAAATCGAGGTTGGCAGCCACGCCCTAGGTCGCACTGGCTGCCCTTTCGGCAGCAGCGTCCTCTTCGCCCCGATACTTGGCGCCCGGGATGCGGCCCGGCAGGTGGATCAGCAGGGGCGCGGCTACGAAGATCGATGAATAGGTGCCAATGATAATGCCGAACACGATCGAGACGGCAAATCCAAACAGCACTGGCCCGCCCAGAAACGCCATCGACGCCGCCGCCAGCATGGTCGCCAGCGAGGTGATCAGCGTTCGCGACAGCGTTGACGTGATCGAGATGTCGATGACGCGGGTTATCTGCAGCTTGCGGTACTTCTTCAGCATTTCGCGGATGCGGTCATAGACCACGACCGTGTCGTTGATCGAATAGCCTGCCACAGTCAGTACACCGGCCACGATCGTCAGGTCGAAGGCCATCTGCGTAATCGAGAAAAGGCCGATGACCGCATAGACGTCATGAAGCGTCGTGAGGAACGCGCCCGTCCCGAATTTCACTTCAAAGCGGAACCAGACATACATTCCGATGGCTAACACCGCGAGCAGACAGGCGAGGACGCCCTTGCCGAAAAGCTCGCCGCTGACTTTCCCGCTGACATTGTCCGTCTTGAGGATCTTGGCGCCAGCGCCCAGTGCGGTTTCCAACTTCTTTGCAGTCTCTTCGACGGTCGACTCTTCCTCCAGCGGAACACGAATAACGACTGTGCCGTCGCTTGTGGGCGTCACGGAGCTTTCGGTGAAGCCCTGCGCCGCTACGGCAGCCCGCACGACGTCCACTTCGAATGGTGTCTCGCGGGAGGCTTCGATCTGCACCCCGCCCGTGAAGTCGAGGCCCATATTGAGGCCTTGGGTCATCAGGGACCAGGTCGTGACGACCGTGATGATGGCCGTGACGATGAAGCCGACCCAGCGAATTTTCATGAACGGGAGCGGCTCAGCTTCCTTCGCCGGGGCCTTGTTCGGTTTATCCCACCACATGCGTCTCTTGCCTGCATCTCGAAAAGCCGGTCCGGGGGCCTTGCGGAACCCCGGGTCAAGCACCTTGCGCTACCAGTTGGGCGTGCGTAGCGCCATAAAAAAGGTCTGCTCTCCAGGCTGCGCCAAGGACAGTTTGCGACATTCCGGGTCCTGGAGGGGGTAGTTCTGCGACATCATGGCTTCATCACCGTCCATTCGAGGGACGAATCAAACGACCTTAATGGAGCCTCTTCCGATGAAACGTGCACTTTATGTCCTCGGGGCGTCTGCCGTCGGGGCGATCGCGCTGGTCAGTGTCGCGATTGCCCAGCCACCCGGACGCGGTCCGGGTGGGGCTGGTGGCTTCGCCCTGCTGCAATACGACGGCAATGGCGACGGCCGGGTCACCCGGTTCGAGTTTGACGCAGCTCAGAGGGCACGCTTCGAGCGCATCGACGCCAACAAGGACGGCTCGGCCACGTCCGCGGAGTTCAAGGCCAGGCGTGAAGCTCAGGCGGACCAATTCAGAGTCGCAGCGATGACAGAGCGCTTTAACGCGCTTGACGCGGACAAGAACGACCAGCTGAGCCGCGTTGAGTTCGCCGCCCGTCCCGTCACTGGGGATCGTAACGGGCGTCGGGACGGACGCGGCGCCGGTCGTGACGGTCATGGACAGCACGGCAAGAGTCCAGTCAAGCGCGCGGACACAAACGCCGACGGGACCGTGACACTGGGTGAGTTTTCCGCCAGCGGGGCGAAGTTATTTGCCACAGCTGACGTCAACAAGGACGGCGCGGTAACGATCACCGAACTGCAGTCGCTGCGGCTGGCTCGTCCCTGAGTGCGGATGGGACGGCGCTCCGCTCTCCTTACCCCGGAGTGCTGTCGCCTTTCTCGCGTGCGCCTGTTGCATCGGACATTGCCGATGCAGCAGGCTGCGTTCGTTTTGAACTGGACGTGCAGATGAGCCAGAGCCTGTTGATCGTCGAGGATGAGGCTTCCATCCGGGAGCCGCTCGTCAAGTATTTCGTGACTCATCAGTTTCGCGTGAAGGCCGCCGCCAATGCAGTGGAGGCGCGGACAATGCTGGCGGCGCATACCTTCGATCTTGTCATCGCCGACATCATGATGCCGGGCGAAGACGGGCTGAGCCTTTGCCGGCATATCTGCGCCACGAGCAACCTGCCGGTCATCCTGCTGACAGCGCGCGCTGAAGAACTGGATCGCATCCTGGGTTTGGAAGTCGGAGCCGACGACTATGTCACCAAGCCCTTCAGCCCGCGCGAACTGCTGGCGCGCGTCAAGGCTGTCATCCGCCGCGCCAACAGCCTGCCGCCTCGTCAGGCGACGCCTGAGACAACGACCTACGCGTTCGGGAACTGGCTGCTGAAGACTGGCCAGCGCGAGCTCGTGGATCTTGACGGAGTGACGGTTCCCCTATCTTCGGGCGAGTACAGCCTCCTCCTCGCGCTCATCGAACGCCCGCGGCTGGTTTTGAACCGTGATCAGTTGCTTGATCTCACGCAGGGCCGCGAAGCGACGCTGTTTGACCGTTCGATCGACAACCAGATCAGCCGCCTGCGCCGGAAGATCGAGGAAGACCCCAAGACCCCGAAGTTCATCAAGACTGTCTGGGGTGGGGGCTATAGCTTCGCCGCCGAGGTCCGCAAGCTGTGAAGATGCTGCTCCTACGAAGCCTTTCGGGTCAGCTTGCCGTCGTAATGGCCTGCGCGCTGCTTGTTGCGAGCGTCGTCAATATCGTGCTGGTTCTTGGGGAGCGCCAGCGCGCCGCGTTTATCGAGCAGACAGGCGGTCCGATTGCCCGTTTTGCGGATGCTGCCGCCACGATCGTTGCGCGCGCCCCGGCCAGCGGTCGTCAGTCTTTCGAGTTCTCGCGCCGATCGCGCTTCATGCTGCAGCAGACCAACCCGATCACCGACTTCGGCCTGTCGCGCGATCAGGGCGTCGAGAACCGGCTTGCGACTGCACTGCGCGAGAATGGGGTTGCAAGCCCGGTTGTTCGCGCCTCGGTTCGCCTCGTCATGCGACCCGACGGCATTAGCAGGCAGTTGTCGGAACTGATGCGAGACGATACGCGCGGACCTTTGCCGCGGCAACCTGGCCCGCCGAGACGGTCCGGCGAGCCATCGCTCGAAGTTGTGCTCTCTGTGCAGTTGCCGGACGGCCGCTGGCTCAGCAGCCTGACCCACCAACCCGAACCGGCGCGCGGCGATGCGTTCCTGATTGGCGCCAGCACCATCACCACATTCGTCTTCGTGCTGGGTGCCGCCCTCTGGATTGTCGGTCGGCTATCGCGACCGTTGAGAGAACTTGCGACCGCTGCCGCACAGGTCGGCGAAACGGGCGAGCCCCAACAGGTCGTTGCCCGAGGACCGGGCGATGTACAGCAGACCATTCACGCCTTCAACGCGATGAGCAGGCGCGTAAGCCAGTTGCTACGCGAGAAGGACGTCATGCTGGGTGCTCTCGGTCATGACCTTCGGACCCCCCTTTCCTCCCTGCGTATTCGGCTGGAAACCATGGAGCCCGAAGCGGAGCGGGAAAAAGCGATCCGCACTATTGAAGAAACGACAGTACTCTTGGACGATATCCTCGATCTGTCGCGACACGGGCGGTCGCGCGAGCTGGAGAAGCCGATGGATATCTCTACGCTCGCCCAGGATGTCGCCGAGGACTATGCGGAGACCGGCGCGCCGGTGACGATTGGCGACATGCGCAAAGCGGTCGCTGTTTGCCGTCCGGTTCTCTTCCGTCGCGCGCTTCGTAACCTGATCGACAACGCCGTCGCGTATGGCGGCAATGCACGTATCACTGTGGAGTGCGACAACGACCAAGCCTGCCTGCATATCGACGATGACGGGCCGGGCATGACGGCTCTGGAGCTTTCCTCGGCGGCTGAGCCCTTCTTTCGAGGCGAAACATCGCGCAACCGTTCGACGGGCGGAGCCGGGCTTGGAATTACGCTCGCGGAGGCGATCGCACGCGCCCATCACGGCGCTCTTTTCCTGCGGAATCGGACTCCGCACGGCCTTCGGGCGACGATCCGAATTCCGCTCGCACTCAAACGCGCGCCAGCGCAGGCCGCATCGTAGGCCAGCTTCAGCTCAGCTATCACTAAGCGCTGCTAGTGAACTTCGACAACGATTATGCGCCGCCCTGACATTGGTCGGGCCGGCACTTCTATTTTCCGGCGGCCTTAGCCCGTCTCGCCGTGCATTTCACGCACAGGCATCTGTCCTTGCCGATGAACGCGTCGAAATACTCCTTCCCGTAGTGGTAGGTTATCTCTTCGCCCGGCTGGATTTCTCTAAGCGACTTCACGAAGATCCGGCCGCCATAGATGTAGATAACGCCATTGGGTTTACAGGAATGGTTGGCGTAGCGGCCGACATTTGATCGGGGCGAACCATCGAGCGTGTGTGTCTTCGAGAGATCGTAGAGATAGCGCGGCCTGCCGGGCATCGCGTCTGCCTCGGCGTTGGTGATGATCTTGCCCGTGTACTCAAATATCCGGACCCCTTTGGGGATCACCTCTGTCGCAAAGAGGCCAAGGCCTGTCGTCGACCGGCCTACACGGAAGGGCTTGCTGGACATGGCGCGGGGTTAGCGGGGGATTCGGCATTGTTCAATCCTGCGCCGGGCCATAATCGACTCGTATTCGCATGGTTTGGGAACGCTCCCATCCGGAGCCCGTTTTTGTCCGTACAGGCAATAGCAGATTGCGCCGAGAGAAACTCCATGACCCACGCCAAGCCCTTGCTCCGCACTGTCGCGATCGCGGGCGCCGCCATGTTTGCCATTGCGGTGCCGGTCGCTCAGTTTGCCATGGGGGTGACGCCAACAGGCCAGACCGACCTCGTGCGCGATGGCGACACCACGCTTGAGGCGGCTGGCTATGCCTTTTCGATCTGGGGTCTGATCTACGCCGGTCTGCTCGCCTACGCGATCTATCAGGCGCTGCCGTCGACGAGGGACACTCCGGGATTGCGCGCTCTGGGCTGGCCGTCCGTTGCTGCAATGGCCGGTTGCGGTCTTTGGCTCATTGCTGCCGTATACGACATCAAGTTGGCGACCGTGGTGATCATCATCGGATCGGCCGCCGCTCTCTGCATACCTCTTTTGAGCCGATACCCTGCGCAGCACCGGCTCGACTTCTGGCTAGTCGCAGCGCCGCTATCGGTGTTGGCCGGATGGCTCACAGTCGCTTCGGCCATCAACACGCTGACTGTGCTAACCGGATGGGGATTCATCAATGCCAGCACGGCCCCAGGTTGGGCAGCGGGCGGCGTGATCGTCGTGGCGCTTGTGGCCGCCGCCATCGCCGCCGCATCCAGGAACTGGATCTACCCGCTGCCGGTCGCCTGGGGCCTGGCCGCCGTTTGGGTCGCCGAACAGACTGACCGACCAAACGTCGCGATCCTGGCCGCCGCCGGGGCGGCTGTGCTGGTGGCGACAGCGATCTGGGTAGGGACGCAACGCCGCGTGATGCTGCCACTGCCCCGTCAGCAATGACGCTGTGTCGGGCTTGCGGCCGGGCGAGCCGAGTCCATATTCGTGGTTCAGGTGAATGTGCGGGCAGCCGGGGCGACAACGGAGCGTGTTCCGTTTATGTTCTTTTCCATATAGTCGACTCAGCGCACGTCCACCGGCAAGACAGTCCGAACAACGCTCCCCGGGTTAAGCCATGTCCTCCGAGCCTAATGCCATCCGCGTGCGCGGCGCACGCGAACACAATCTCAAGAATATCGACGTGGATATCCCGCGGAACGAGTTGGTTGTGATTACTGGCCTCAGCGGCTCGGGAAAATCGTCTCTCGCCTTCGACACCATCTATGCCGAGGGGCAGCGCCGCTATGTGGAATCGCTGTCCGCCTACGCCCGCCAATTCCTGGAGTTGATGCAGAAGCCCGATGTCGAGCGGATCGAGGGGTTGTCGCCTGCGATCTCGATTGAGCAGAAAACAACTTCGCGGAATCCGCGCTCGACGGTCGGAACGGTCACCGAAGTTTATGACTACATGCGCCTGCTCTGGGCGCGCGTTGGTGTTCCCTATTCTCCCGTCACGGGACTACCGATCGAAAGCCAGACAGTCAGCCAGATGGTCGACAAGGCCATGGCTCTGGGCGACGGCGCGAAGTTCCACCTGCTCGCGCCCATGATCCGCGGGCGCAAGGGCGAGTACCGCAAGGAGTTCGCCGAACTGCTGAAGCGTGGCTTCGTGCGCGTGAAGGTAGATGGCGAATACTACGAACTTGAGGATCCGCCGAAACTCGACAAGAAGCTGAAGCATGACATCGATGTCGTCGTGGACAGGATCGTGATCCGCGCCGGGTTGGAACAGCGGTTGGCCGAGAGCTTCGAGGCCGCGCTTGGCCTTGCGGACGGTATCGCCGTCGCTGAGTTCGCGGAGAAAGGTCCGGAGACCAAGCGGCTCACCTTCTCCGCCAAATTCGCCTGCCCTGTCTCCGGTTTCACGATCCCTGAGATCGAGCCGCGCCTGTTTTCTTTCAACAACCCTTTCGGCGCCTGCCCTGCCTGCGACGGCCTGGGTGAACAGCTGAAGATTGATCCGGCGCTGGTGGTGCCCGAGATCGAAAAGAGCCTGAACGATGGCGCAATTGCACCTTGGGGCAAGTCTGCCTCGCCGCTGCAGGACCAGACGCTGAAGGCGCTGGCGAAAAAGTACAAGTTCTCGCTCACCGTCCCGTGGTCCAAGCTTCCGGAAGCTGCTCAGAGAATTATTCTAAACGGCACTGGCGAGGACGAAGTCGACTTCGTGTTCGATGACGGCATGCGTCGCTACGAGGTAACCAAGCCGTTCGAAGGCGTGGTTGGAAATCTTGAGCGCCGCTTCCGCGAGACCGACAGCGCCTGGATGCGCGAGGAGATCGGCCGCTACCAGTCTGCCGCTCCCTGCCCCGCCTGCATGGGCGAGCGTCTGCGGCCGGAAGCGCTGAGCGTGAAGATCAACAACTACACGATCTCCGACTCGGCTGCCCTCTCGATCAAGGCAGCGCGCGACTGGTTCGAGGCGTTGCCCAAGAAGCTCACCAAGAAGCAGAACGAGATCGCTGTCCGCATCCTCAAGGAGATCCGGGACCGACTGCAGTTCCTGAACGATGTAGGTCTCGAGTACCTGACGCTCTCGCGCGGGTCAGGCACGCTATCTGGTGGCGAGAGCCAACGGATCCGACTCGCGTCGCAGATCGGGTCCGGGCTCTCCGGCGTTCTTTATGTGCTTGATGAGCCGTCCATCGGCCTGCACCAGCGCGACAATGAGCGCCTGCTCGAAACGTTGCGCCGTCTGCGCGATCTCGGCAACTCCGTTATCGTGGTAGAGCACGACGAGGATGCGATACTGACGGCCGATCATGTCATCGACATGGGTCCTCGCGCCGGTGTTCTTGGCGGCGAAGTTATCGCTTTCGGCAAGCCTGAAGACTTGATGGCGAACCCGCAGAGCATCACCGGCAAGTATCTTTCCGGTGAGGAAGAGATCGCCGTCCCTGACAAGCGCCGCTGGGCCGACAAGAAGAAGATGATCCGCGTCATCGGCGCAACGGGCAACAACCTCAAGAACGTGACGGCGGAAATTCCGCTCGGCATCTTCACTTGCATCACGGGCGTTTCGGGCGGTGGCAAGTCAACGCTCGTGATCGAGACGCTCTACAAGGCCCTGGCCCGCCGTCTCAACGGCGCAAGCGACAGCCCAGCCCCACACCAGAAGATCGAGGGCATCGAACACCTAGACAAGATCATCGACATCGACCAATCGCCCATCGGCCGCACGCCGCGTTCCAACCCAGCGACATATACGGGCGCGTTCGGCCCAATCCGCGACTGGTATACCGGTCTGCCGGAGTCGAAGGCGCGCGGCTATCAGGCCGGCCGCTTCTCCTTCAACGTGAAGGGGGGGCGCTGCGAGGCGTGCCAGGGCGACGGCGTCGTGAAGATCGAGATGCACTTCCTGCCAGACGTCTACGTCACCTGCGACGTCTGCAAGGGCAAGCGTTACAACCGTGAGACACTTGAAGTGCTCTACAAGGGCAAGTCGATCGCCGACGTCCTTGACATGACTGTCGAGGAAGCGCGCGTATTCTTCGGCGCCGTGCCCGGCATTCGCGGCAAGATGGAAACGCTGTGCCGCGTGGGCCTGGGCTATGTGAAGGTCGGCCAGCAGGCTACCACGCTTTCGGGTGGCGAAGCCCAGCGCGTGAAGCTTGCTAAGGAACTCTCCAAGCGCGCCACCGGCCGCACGCTCTATATTCTCGACGAACCCACAACCGGCCTGCACTTCGAGGACGTACGCACGCTGATGGAGGTTCTGCAGGAACTTGTTGACGCTGGGAACACGGTGGTGGTGATCGAGCACAATCTCGACGTGATCAAGGTTGCCGACTGGATCGTCGACATGGGTCCGGACGGCGGCGACGGAGGCGGCGAAGTTGTCGCTGTCGGCACGCCTGAAGACGTTGCGAAGAACAAGAAGAGCTGGACCGGAAAGTTCCTGGTGGAGACGTTCAGGCGGCAAGCCGAGCGGCGTGAGCGTCAGGCGAAGCGGGCCAAGATGAAGCCAGCTGTCACGGCTGCTGTTAAGTCGAAGAAGTCGGCTCAGCAAGCAGCGGAATAGGCGCCTACTTCGCCACGAAGTCCACCGGCCGCAGGCCCCTGTACAGGATCGCACCCAGCACGATCGACGGGATGCCGACTATCGCCGCGACGAAAGTGACGGCGGCGTTGAAGGCGATCAGTAAGAAGCCTGCATTTCCCTCTGAGGTTATCGGGCGAAGGATGGCGACGCCGATCTCGACGACCAGGCTGTCGATGACATAGGCGGGTAGCCAGGTCAGCATGATCGCAGCGAACATGCGAAGGATGTTGCCGCGCGACCAACTCCAGCTCTGGAACATCACGATGCGGCGCTCGCCGATTGTCGCGGCGTTGACCATGAAGAGCCGCGTGAACAGGTAGATCGCAGCCGCGAACACCAGCATGATGAGAAGCAGGAATGCCGCCGTCCCGCCCGGCCCGAGCGCCTGGGTCAATGCCGCATTCAGTGCTTGAGGATCCTCCAGCAGCACAGCGAGATCGTCGGGCGTTGCAGCCAGACGTGACAGGACCGTCGCTGTCACAATCATGAATACCAGCGTGGCCAGCGGAATTATCATGCACGCATACGCCGCGACGATTGCGAGCAGACGAAGCTCGTCTGCTCCGAAACTGAGGCCGAGTGGCCCCGTGAACTCGTTCCGGACCGCCTTGCGCAACACGGCTGCGGCAAAAACGAGGCTTCCCAGCACGGCGGGCATGGCGACGGCCAGATTCCCAAGACTGCCGCCGAACGCGGATTGGGCGCCAGCACCGCCCCCCGAAATCGCCGCAAGCAGGAAACCAACCTGGGAAACCAGCGCCATTGCAGCTGCAGCGGGCACGAATATGCGCAAGTTGTCGCGCAGGAACAGCCATGCGTCGCGCACACAGGTGATGATCGGCAGCTTGCCCGCAGCGTCGGCCATCCAGCCCTCCAAAGGAGTCATGCCCCTAGTTCAATTGACTAGAAGCGGCAACAGCGGCGAGCGCCGCTACCGGCCGAGGGCGTATTCAAAGGTCACGATATGGACTTTCGGCAGGCGGCAGGCGGGCGGCTGGAGGGTTCCCTCGATCCGCCAGCGCCAGGAGGACTGAACGGCTTCAGTCGCCCTTACAAAGTCGGGATGGGGCGCCCATGCCATCAGGCGTGGGTTCTGGAGCACGCCGTTTTGCGCCACCTCCGCCGCATAGGTCACCGACCCGGCCAGGTCCTTGAATTTTAGTATGAAGGGAAACCCGGGCGAGTCCGCGCGCGCAAGGGCGATCCGGCAACGCGGCAGGCTCGCGTCGCCCGGCGCCGGATAGAGCAGTTCATTCATAGGGGCGCGGCCTGTGCTGATTGACGCGCGCCGGTCGGCCAATTCGCGCTGACGAGAGCCGAGCCCGCCATAGATTGCATCGGCCCACGACGTGGCGGCGTAGTATTCGGTCGCGAGACGGGCACGGCCCGCGCCATCAGAGGTCGCTGCTATCTGGTCGTGCACTTCGCCCGCGATATCGTAGAGCGCGTTGTAGGCTTCGATAGATTTCGTGCGCATGAATCTGGCCATCGCCGCGCCGCGTCGCGCCTCGAAACGGGCTGCGATGCTGCCTGCTTCCAGATCATCCAGGAACCGGATGGCGTACATGGCGGCGCTTTCCGCTTGCGCCCATTCTCCGGCCGCCCATGCCTCTGCAAGAAGCGCGTGCGCTGCGCGCGGCGAGATGAGGTCGCGCCCCGGCGCCGTTGCGCGTTTATAGAGTGATTGCATCAAGTTGGCGCGTGCCTGTGGGGACGCCGCCGCCTCTAGAGTGGCCCAGTCGTGCAGAACGCGGGACACGGCCGGCGCAGGATCCGGATGCGGTAGTGCATTGCCCTGCTCAACCAGGAAGCGCGAGTACATCAGCGCTGACGCGGGCTCTCCCGCCAGCATAGCGACCCATGCGAACTCCCGCGCCACCAGAGCTGTGGAGGCAGATGCCAGATCCACCGTCGGCCAGGTCTGCCCGGCCACCACCATCGCGCCGCGGTAGTCACCTGCCTGAACCGCGGCGTTGAAGCTGCGAATGTCGGCTTTGGCGGTGGGCGCCGCGAGGAGGGTCGCCAGCACGGAGAGAACCCGGAAAGTGGGTACAAAATGCATAAACTGGCTCTAGCACTATTGCCGCGGCGCCCCAGCGGGATTTTGCAGTATTGGCGCGTTTCCCTGAGCGCCCCACATGGCCTATATCGGCCGGATGACAATCGAGCCCATTCACATCATCGGCGGCGGCATGGCGGGATCGGAGGCGGCCTGGCAGGCTGCAAACCTTGGCGTTCCCGTGGTCATCCACGAGATGCGCCCAGTCCGGAAGACTGATGCCCACCACACGGACGGGCTCGCAGAGCTTGTATGCTCCAACTCATTTCGGTCGGATGACTGGGAGTACAATGCCGTCGGGCTGCTGCACGAGGAAATGCGCCGGGCCGCGGGTCTCATCATCGGCATGGGCGATCGTCATCGCGTGCCTGCGGGCTCGGCTCTTGCCGTCGACCGCGACGCCTTCTCCGCTGACGTGACGGCGGCACTTGAGCAGCATCCGCTGGTTACCGTCGAACGCGGTGAGGTTGATGGCTGGCCTCCTGCTGCGTGGTCAAGCGTGATCATCGCCACAGGGCCGTTGACATCTGACACGCTGGCGAGAGCCATTCTTGCCAACACCGGCGAGGATTCGCTCGCGTTCTTCGATGCAATCGCGCCGATCGTGCATGTCGAGTCGATCGACATGAGCAAGGCCTGGAAACAGTCGCGCTATGACAAGCCTGGTCCGGGCGGCGACGGCGCCGAAGCCTACATCAATTGCCCGATGACGAAGGACGAATACGAGGCCTTCATCGCCGCCCTGCTTGCAGCCCCAAAGACAGAGTTCAAAGAGTGGGAGGGCACGCCGTACTTCGAAGGATGCCTGCCCATCGAAGTGATGGCCGAGCGCGGCGCGGAGACGCTACGCTACGGCCCCATGAAGCCCGTCGGTCTGACCAATCCGCATGATCCCGGCGTGAAGGCCTGGGCCGTGGTCCAGCTGCGACAGGACAACAAGCTTGCCACGCTGTGGAACATGGTCGGCTTCCAGACCAAGCTGAAGCACGGGGCGCAGCAAGAGATCTTCCGCATGATCCCGGGCCTTGCCGATGCACAGTTTGCGCGACTGGGAGGCATCCACCGCAACACATTCATCAACTCCCCTGCCCTGCTAGATGCGCAGCTGCGCCTCAAGTCAGATGCCCGCGTACGCTTCGCTGGCCAGGTGACAGGTGTCGAAGGCTATGTGGAAAGCGCCGCAATGGGCCTGGTTGCCGGGCGCATGGCCGCTGCCGAGCGGCTTGGCCGCCGCGTAGAGGCGCCGCCCGCTACCACCGCGCTCGGAGCACTGGTCAACCACATCACCGGCGGACACCTCCTTGGCGAGAGCGGAGTTGCCAAGCGTGGCTCGTTCCAGCCGATGAACGTTAACTATGGCCTGCTGCCTGACATTGGCCCGGTTGATCTCAAGGGCCCGGACGGCAAGCGCCTGAAGGGAGCTGACAGGGGACGCGCGCGTAAGCGGCTGATGTCTGTGCGCGCGCTGAATGATCTTGGCGGCTGGCTACAGGATCAGAAATCGCCCGAGCCCGTTTCAGTCTAGTCGACGCGCTGCCCTCGCATCGCTTTCTCGAACACCTCACGACCACCCATCTTGTCGAGCGCCTTGCGGAAGTCGCTGTCGAAGCCGAAGGCATCCCTTGCGTTTGTGACGACGCCATAAACTGCTCGAAACAGGATGAGTGCGAGCACGCCAATCATCGGCTGCCCGAGGGCGAACAGCGCAAAAGCTCCGCCAAAGATAGCGAGATGAAGAACGATGATGCGCCCGTAAGGCGCGAACATCTCGGCCATAGGGTTCGTGGTCCGCCACTCGCCCTTGAGCACGAACTCCCAGAAAAAGACAAGCACCTGGAACGCGATGATCGCGTAGATGAAATACTCCACGTGCAGCCCGCTGGTCATGCCGAACTGGAACATGCCGGGGATGTCGAGCGTGAAGGTCGATTGGTCGGCGAGCGTCCCGTTGCCGAACCCGGTGAATGCAATCAGAAATGTGCCGTGCACGAAGCAGAACAGACCGTAGTGGAAGACAAAAAACGCCGACATCAAGAGCCCGACAATCAAGCCGAGCGCGCCGTAGCTCGCGCCGGAGATAACGATGCGCGGTAGCGTCAGAACACCCGCGATGAGGTTCTCCATCCAGTACAGCATCACCAGCGGAACGGCGTTCCAGCCGAACGCCAGCACGCCGAAAATCGGAAACAGGTCGACCGCGAGGCCGAGAAGGACAAGCGGCTGGCTCAACGCCCGCAGCCAACTGGCCGGATTGAAAAGCTTCCTCAAATCTGCACGCCCGCTTCGATTCCACCCCGGATCAACAAACAGGTTTGCCGCCCGCCTGACCAGCAGGATATGGGCCCTTACCTGAAAACCATCCTAAAGCCGCCGGCCCAGCGCGGCCCGGAAAATCCGCCAGCGCTTGCCCAGCTGCCCATCCGCATTTGCGGCTGCAAGGTGCAGCGCGGCAGGCCAGAGCGTCGCTGGCGCCTGTCGCAACCCGGCTTTCGCTGCCTTCCACCTAACGTCTGCGCCTTCGAGACCCGCCGCCAGACCTACCCTTGCCGCCCCCGCCTCAGCCAGAGCATCAAGCCCTGCCCTGTCCGCATCCGGAGCCAGTGTCAGCCCCGACAGCCGCATGAGGGCGCCTTCAACGGCAAGATGTCGTTCCTCATGCGCGCCGCCGGCCTGGTGGCCGCCTGCCTGCAGGTGATCCTCGAGCACGTCGTCATAGGCATCCACCAGCTCGTTCATCGGCCCCAGCAGGTCGGCGCGGTTCTTGAGGACACGCGCCAGCTCCTCGGCCAGGTCATGCCGGCGCAAGGGCGCCCCTCCCGCCAGTTGGGCGAGCGTCTCCCGCCACCACTGCAGCCGGATCTTGCCGAGCATCGCCTCCTTGGCGTGCAGGGCGCGCTGTAACTCCTGATTAAGCAGGTAGATCGCGACGAGGCGTTCGCGCGAGCCCGCAGGGGCGTAACGTGTGGCCAGCCAGCGGTCCTCGTCCGTCCGCTTCAGACGGGCGTCAAAATCGTCAGCGCTTGCAAGGTTTGGCGGATTGGCCGTATCGCTCATGTTCAAATTCGGCAATTCGACCCTATCTGAGGGTCTGGACGACAACACACGACAAACAAAGAGGGTTTCCCATGGCTTTCACGCTTCCCGCCCTGCCTTACGCGCGCGACGCGCTGGCGCCACATATTTCGGAGCAGACCCTCAATTTTCACTACGGCAAGCACCACCAAGCCTATTTGGACAACCTGAACAAGCTGGTCGCCGGCACGCCGCTGGAAAACGCACCGCTCGAGGAAGTCGTCAAGCAGAGCTGGGCCGAGAAAAAGATGCCCACCTTCAACAACTCCGGCCAGGTCTGGAATCACACCTTCTACTGGCACTCGATGAAGCCAGGCGGCGGCGGCAAGCCGACGGGCCTGGTCGCCGACCGGATCAACAAGGACTTCGGTTCTTACGACGAGTTCAAACGTCTCTTTGCAGAAGCTGGCGCGACCCAGTTCGGATCCGGCTGGGCCTGGCTGGTTCTGAAGGACGGCAAGCTTTCCATCACCAAGACGCCGAATGCCGAAACCCCGCTGACCGAGACCGGCGTTACCCCCCTGCTCACGATGGACGTCTGGGAGCACGCCTACTACCTCGACACCCAGAACGCCCGGCCGAAGTACATCAACACCTTCATCGACGAACTGGTGAACTGGGACTTTGCGAACCAAGGACTTTCGGACGCGAAATAAGATCAGCCTGAACCGTTTCGAAGCTACTTTAGCGGCGCAGTGCAGCAGTTTGCACTGCGCCGATTAGCTGTTTCGAGACTCTTCCGTGGCGTACTGTCACCTCAAGCAGCCGGCGGGTCGCCGGCCGTTTTCAGGTCGTGCGGCGCGATGATTTCAAATCTTCAGAGCACGGAAACAGACGCGACGCGGAGGCCTGCGCCAGCCAGCGCGAGCCTGCTCGAAGCTGCAATTGAACGCGGCGGACTTCACCCGTTTTTCCATGCGAAGTTTTCCCTTCACGATCGCAAGCTTGTCGGCGCAGAGGCGCTGGCGCGGATTGCCACGCCACAGTCTGGTCTCGTGTCCCCTGCGGCCTATGTCGCACTCGCGGAACGCAGCGAGCGCATCGACGCGTTGACCTACGTGATGGCGCGTGCTGTCGCGGCGCACGCTGCGGGGTTCAATGGCCTGCCCTGCTCGATCAACATCAGCCCGATGTCGCTCGAGCGTCCCGCTTTCGCAGACAACGTCGCGCAGGCGATCGGCGACAGCGGCCTCGACTGCAAGCAGTTCGTGCTCGAGGTGACGGAGTCGCGTGTGCTCGAATACGGCGTCAACGCATTCCAGACGATGACGGCCTTGCGCGCACACGGTTTCGGTCTCGCCATCGATGATTTCGGCGCGGGGCCCAGCAATATCGACCGGCTACGGAACTATCCCTTCACCGAGGTCAAGATTGATCCGGCGTTCACGTGCCTCGCGATGAGCGAGCCCTACGCGAAGGCAGCACTTGTCAGCTGCGTCCGGCTTGCGCGCGACCACGGTCTTGGCGTCGTTGCCGAGGGGATCGAGACGCAGGAGATGCTTGACCTGATGACCTGGCTGAAGGTCGACCAGCTGCAGGGCTTCCTGCTATCGCGCCCGATGCAGCCGGCGGACTTCAAGGGCATGCTGCAGCAAGGCTGAGGCGGCGCTCAATCCACCCGACGTACCGTTGAATTTCCGTCTCTCCCGCGCAATGCTAGGCCGAGAGGAAACAGCCATGGCCTATGACTTCTACAAGACCATCACGGTCAGCCCGCTCTCGCCCCATCTTGGGGCGGAAATCTCCGGAGTGGACCTGTCGAAGCCGTTGAGCAATGCGCAGTTCGACGACATCCATCAGGCGTTTCTGAAACATCACGTCGTTTTCTTCCGCGACCAGGCTCTGACGCCCGAGCAGCACCTCGCCTTTGGCCGCCGGTGGGGCACGCTCAACGTCCATCCCTATGTGAAGAGCATGGCTGGGTATCCGGAGATCCTTGAGATCATCAAAGAGCCATCCGAGAAGATTAACTTCGGCGGCGGATGGCACTCCGACATGAGCTTCCTCGAGGAGCCGGCGCTGGGTTCCATCCTCCATGCGATCGATGTGCCGGACGTCGGCGGCGACACAATGTTCGCGAGCCAGTACGCCGCGTGGGACGTTCTCTCGCCTGGCCTGCGGAAGACCCTGGAAAGTCTCCGTGCCATCCACTCCGCCGCGGAGGAGTATGGTACGGGCGGTGCGTCCTCGAAGAAGCGCGCGTCGATGGATTCGGAAGTCGTCGGCGATGAGGTACCAGAGTACGAGCACCCCGTGGTGCGGACTCACCCGGAGACAGGCCGCAAGGGTCTCTACATCAACCCCGCCTTCACGCTCCGCTTCGCTGGTTGGACCAAGAAGGAGTCACGCCCGCTCCTCGAATACCTGTTCGAAGTGTGCCGGCGAGAGCCCTTCACCTGCCGCTTCCGCTGGCGGCCTGGCTCACTCGCGATGTGGGACAATCGCTGCGTGTGGCACTTCGCGCTGAACGACTATCACGGCCAGCGCAGGCACATGCGGCGGGTTACCGTGAATGGCGACAAGGTGCGGTAGCTACCACCCCAGTTCCGGCATCGCCCACTTGGCTCTGACGCCATCCGTATCCAGCACGGTCTGCGCTGACGCCAGGAACGCATCGCCCTGCCCCATCGCATCGCCGTGGATCCCGCCGCCGATAAACAGGGCGTCGTACCCCTGCCTGTTGGCGCCGAGTACGTCCGTGATCGGGCCGTCGCCGATTGCCAGAACACGCCCAGGCGGGATGGAGCGGCCTACAATTGCCTCGGCCTTATCGATCGCCAGCCGGTAGATCGGATCATCGGGCTTGCCGGGGCGGATCACCTTGCCGCCCTCCTGCTCGTAGATCGCCGCCAACGAGCCGGCTGACCAGATCAGACGGTCACCCTGTCGGAACTGGACATCAGGATTGGCGCACAGCATCGGTAGCCCGTGCGCCGCCAACCGCATCAGCTCGCCGCGGTAGGGCTCAGGCGTGCCGTTCGGATAGTCGCGAAGGCTGGTGCAGCAGATTACCTTCGCGACCGCGGGGTCATCGGAGAATTCCAGCGGCAGACCGGCATAGACCCCAAAATCCTGATCCAGCCCGATGCGATAGACTGGCCCCGGAGCGAAACCCTTCAGCTCGTTACGAGTTGCGTCGCCCGACGCGACCACATCATCGAAGCAATCCATCGGCACGCCGAATTGCGGGAAGAGCCGCGTCACGCGATCCTTCGGCACCGGGGCATTTGTGACGAGAATTACGGGCCCCTGCTCCGCCCGGAATTTCTGCAGGGCCTCGCAAGCGTTGACGAACGCGCTTCGACCATTGTGGATCACGCCCCACACATCGCAGAACACCGCGTCATACTGGGAAGCAACGGCAGAAAGCCCCGACAGCAGCAAAACGCTCACGTCCTACATCGCCTGCGGAGCGACACGACGCATGAAGTCCGGCGGTGGTGCTGTCTCGTCCTGCAGCGAGCCTTTGATCGGCCGCGGCGCCCCGAACACGTGGCCCTGACCATAGGGGATTTCGAATTCCAGGATCTCGATCACGGACTTCTCGATCTCGACCTTCTCCGCGATGAGATCGATGCCATAACGCACGAACAGCGCCGGCACATCCTCAGCTGCGATGTCGCGCGAGATCGCCGAGATCGGGCGCTCGCCGCCCGGGGTCAGCTCCTCAAGCAGCCGCTCGCCGTTGATCTTCACAAACTTGACGCCAGCGGCTTGAAGCTCCGGCAGATCGAGATTCAGGCCCATCCCCTTGTCGAGCGAGAAACGGAAGCCGAGCTCCTTCAACCGGCCCATGTTCCGAGCCGCGATGTCCGAACGCTGCTGGAACGAACGGACGCTGATCTCGAAGATCATGGCATGCGCCAGGTCGCGATTCTCACGCATGAATTCGATGAAGCTGGAGAAGAACTGGTCGTCCTCGAGCGATGCCATCGAGACGTTGCAGAACACGCCAATCCGGCGGTCGCGCTCCGACAGGCGACGCACGATCTGAACGCAGCGGAATAGCAGCATATTGTCGATCACGCCTAACAGGTTGGCCTTCTCCGCCGCTGCCAGGAACTCGGTCGGCATGATCACCTTGCCGTCGGCGCGCCGAAGTCGGGTGAAGCCCTCGTAAAAGCAAGTCCTGCGCTGAGGCAGATTCACAATCGGCTGCAGGTGAAGATCCACGCGGTTCTCACGTAGCGCCTCTTTCACCGCATCGAGTACCGATGCGCCGTCCAGTGGCACGTCATGGGTGTGCGCGCGAACTGTGTTTAGCCGGGTCTCGAACTTCTTCGAGAGGTTCTGGATCATCCCTTCGAGCCCGCGCATCTCCTGCACGATAGACTCGCGTCGGGCGGCGACTTCCTGCTCGAAAGCCTTTTTGAGGTCCGTGGACTGCTGTTCCGCGTGCGCGATGCGGCCCGTCAGCTTCCTGATCTCCTGCCGCAGTTCAAAGATTTCGGCTTCCGCACCGCCGCCCATGCGGGAGACAGCCATGTGAATCTGTATCATCGCCAGCGCGCTGGTCGCGCCGATGATTGCCGCCGTGACTGGCGGGACGATGCCATTAACGCTCAGCGTCACTGCGCCGAGAGCCGACGCAGTGACGTACACGAGCGCCAGCATGATGTGCGCGACAACAGGCATTTTAACCGGAGCAGCCCCTCAGGTTGCGGACGTGCGCATCCACGACTCGTTTGTGTTGGCATCCGGAGCGAATGACAAGCCATGAACGTCGCCATGCAGGCGGATGGCTGCACTTTGGAACAATCTGTCCCTGCCGCGCCGGTTCGTGTTTGCCAGTCTTTGCTTGTCGAAACGCCATTCCACTTCCTTGCGCAACTATCTCGAACTCGAAAATGCTCTTGTGGACTTTGCGTCACACATTTCAGGTCTTGGCGTTAACCTGTCTTTCGGAAGTAGACATCTGGCTGGGTCCTGCCGCTATATCGCCATAATCGAACGCGCCAACCCTCGGGGGCTTCCGAGGAAGCAAAGGGCTGGCGCCGGGGGCGAACGGGGAGCGCGGGGGTTTTGACTCGGGTCAGAACCCCCGCCTGCTGTTCTGGGTCGCGCAATCCTCTGTTTTTGCTCATTTTTGACGCAACTCCCGAACGATCGCTTTGTCTCCCGACATGTCGATCACGGTGCCATGCAGGCCGATCCGGGGTGCCGAGGGCGCGCTGGCTGACAGCAGCTCCCGCCAGGCTGCCGCTGCGAGCGGATGAGTGACCGGCGGATCCGCGGGAAGCAGAACACTGGCTGAAACCTTTGCCTGCGAAAGAGCCAGCGCCACGGTTGGCAAGTCTATGCACGACGATAGCGATCCGAGCAGTCGTTCCGATCCCGCCAAAACCACAGCTCCAGCATCTTTGACCTCCCGGGCGGCGGTAATGATGTCTGCGGGCAGCGCTAAACATCCCGACAGGATGAGCGAGCGCCCTTCAAAATCGATGCGGTAGACGCGCCCCATGCCCCGCTCGAGGCCGCCAAATCCACGAACAGTTACCACGCCGGAATCAAAGACCAGCCTGCCGTACGCGCCCTGATCCTCTCCCTCTACGCCAGCTGCCAGACGCGCCTGCGGAGGCGCCGAAACGATCAGGTTTGTGCCATCGACCACCGGCAGCATCCCCGCGGGCCCATACACTTTCAGTGGCTCCCGCCGCCCTGCCCGCGCCCCTGCCCCCGCCACCGCCGGCAGTCCCTCGACCGTCTTCAATGCGAGGTCGGGCAAAAGCAATGCGTCGATATTGGCATGCATAAGACCCAGCTGTTCGATTCCCTCAGCGGCCCCTTGGCCGGCGCCGAAAATGAACATTAGGCCTCCGGCCTCCACAACCACACACGGGCCTGCAGCACATACCGTCGCACGAAACGCATCTGCGGGCGGCAGGCGCGGAGCAGAAGCAGCCTGCTGGGCTCGATGTTCGCGCCGGAACGCGTCGACTGCCGCGCCGGGACGGTTGGATGAAAACCACCATCCGCCGGCTGCCGCAGAGATTGCAACGGCGCTGAACAGGAATATGTCTCGCCTCAACTTCACGCGCCGGTCGCCCTAGCCGATCCGCGTCTGTGCGGTTTCCTGGGTGATGACCGCCTCAATCGCACCCAGGCGTTCGACCTCCACACGCACCCGGTCGCCCACCTTGACGAATTTAGGCGGCGTGAATGCTGCGCCCACGCCCGCAGGCGTGCCCGTGAAGATCAGGTCGCCAGGCTCCAGGGCGAACGCCTTTGTGAGGTGTTCGATCTGCGCTGGCACATCGAAAATCATCTCTCCGGTGTTACCAGCCTGGCGCAGCTCGTCATTGACCCAGCATTTCAGGCTCATGTTCGACACATCGCCCGCCTCGTCCGGCGTCGTGATCCACGGGCCCACAGGCGCGTGCGTATCGAACCCCTTGCCCATAATCATGGTCGGCGTCGCGCGCTGCCAATCGCGGACGGAATAGTCGCAACCAGTCATGTAGCCTGCGATTATCTCGTGCGCGCGCTCGCGCGGAACATGTCGGCCGTACTTTCCGATCACGACAACGAGTTCGACCTCGTAGTCGAGCGCCGTCGACACCGCGGGCATCAGTACGGGATCAAACGGGCCGTGCAGTGCGCTGGACTGCTTGTTAAACCACATCTGCGTCGTGGGGGGGTCGCGGCCGGTTTCCTTTGCGTGATCACGATAGTTGAGGCCAATGCCTAGAATTTTGCCCGGACGACGCAGCGGCGCCGTTAGCCGCGCTGATTTCAGCGGGATACGCGACGACGAGCGCGCCGCATTTTCGATTGCTTCGATCCCGCCGGGGCCCGCCGCCAGAATATCCACAGGCAAGCACGACCTGCCTGCCACCGCACTGATATCGGCAATCTCGTCGCCGATGACCAAACCTGGCCGTCGACCGTCAGTCGCTTCGAAAACACACAGTCGCATGAGTCATCCTGTTCTAACCCGCACGGGAGATTGGACCCAACCGGCTTGTATTGATAGGTAGGCGAAGTTCAGTTCGGGAAGCGTACCTCATGTCGATCGCCGCTGAAGTTCAGCGCATCCGCGATGTCTTCGGTCCCGGAACGGATATCAGGGTTCCGCCCTTCCAGCGGGCCTATGCCTGGGAAGATCCCGAGGTGGAGGTCCTGATCCAGGATCTTCTTGAGGCGTTTCGCACGCGTACCGTCTATTTCCTCGGCGCCATCGTCGTGATCCGCCCGCGCAATCGGGGGCCGTCCGATGTGGTGGACGGGCAGCAGCGCCTGACCACACTCACCATCATGCTTGCCGTGATGCGTGACCTTGCCAAGACCAAGGAAGAGGAAGGTCTGATCCATTCGATGATCGGCCATGAAGCCCTCAATGTTTTCGGCGCATCCCATCGATGGCGCGTTACGCTCAATCCGACTGATACGCCGTTCTACCGCCGCTTCGTGCAGGAACGCGGCGCGACGCGCGAGGACGAAGGCGTTCGTGAGGCAGCTTGCGACCCCGGCTCGGAGAGCCAGCTGCGCCTCAGCGCCGCGATCAGCCAGATGCGTGACTACCTCTCCGACATGGCGGACGAGGAGCGCTCGCGTTTCGTGATGTGGCTGCTCGACCAGGTAACTGTTGTTCGCGTTCGCGTGGCGGAATTTGCGGTGGCTCAGAAGGTGTTCTCTTCGCTCAACCATCGCGGCAAACCGTTATCGGATCACGACATACTCAAGAGCGCTCTCTTTGGTCGCGCCGAACTCTCTCCTGCCGAAGCCGTCGCGCAGGGACGCAAGTGGGATGCCTTCACAGCGCGCCTCGGCGATCGTGGCTTCGGCGATTTGTGGAAACAGATACGCGCGCTCTACGATCGCGAAGGCGTCGGCGAGCTAGTCTCAGGCGTCATCGCAGGCATCCTGCAGAAGACACCCTCTATCCGGGACTTCCTCGACAACCGCCTACAACGCTTTGTCGATGCCTATGACGCCATTATCAACGAGAAGACTGACAACCTCAATCTCGGCAAGGAATCGCTGCGTCGGATAGTGTTCCTGCGTTCGATACACCACGAGAGCTGGCGCGCACCCGCAATCCGCTTCCTCGCAGAACATCCCTACGACCGAGACACGGCCGACCGCTTTTTCTGGGCGCTCGACCGCCTCGCCTACGCGATGCAGTATTCGGTCAAGGATCGCGACTATCGCCACCAGCGCTATCGGCGCCTGCTGGATGCCATGGACGCAAATGTTGCCCTTTTTGATGAAGGCTCGCCGCTGCAACTGACCAGGCGTGAGAGCGAGGACTTCATCGAGCGCTTGCGCGGACGCTTTCCCAATTTCAAACAGCGAAAGGCCCTGCTGATGCGCGTCTCAGCGGCGGTCGATGGCGGCGAGGCGCTGGCGCCAGATACGGATTGCACCGTCGAGCACATCCTGCCGCGAGCGCCCAGTAAGGGCTCGGAATGGTATGAGGAATGGTCTCGCGTGAGGGACCGGGATGAGCTGACCGAATGCATCGGCAACTTCACCCTCCTCACCCATCATGAAAATCAGCAAGCTGACCGCAAGCCCTTCCTCGAAAAGCTCGACATCTACTTCCGCACCGGTCGGGCGTCCTATGCCCTCAGCAGCGACCTGCAGGGCCGCACCCGCTGGACACCGGATGATGTCCGCACGCGCCGTGACGCCCTGATCCAGAACCTTGCAAAGGACTGGGGGCTCTGAAGCGTCATCGCCCCGTGCGTTGACGTTCGATCCTCAACGTTGGAAACCTGTTGGCAGCAAACAGAGGCCGAATCCGCCCAAAGAAGCGAACCGACGGGAGAGACACACATGATCCGCAGAGGCTTCACCCTGCTGACCGCGACCGCGCTCGTGGGCGCGATAGCAGCTTCGTCCTGCTCGAATGTGCAGCTGGCATTCGCCCCGCCCTCGCACCATTCCATGGAGGCGCGCGCCCTCGGCATGCCGAGCGCCAGTCCGGAGGCCGTCGGCTTCTCCACGGCCGGACTCGATGCGTTGCAAGCCGAGTTCCGTGCGCTCGTCGATCAGAAGAAACTGGCCGGCGTCACGACGCTCGTCGCGCGCCACGGCAAGGTCGTGCACATGGATACCTATGGCGCGGCCAACGCGATGACCGGGGCCGCTCTGAAGCCTGACAGCATTTTTCGCATCGCCTCGATGACCAAGCCTATCACCGGCGTCGCGATGATGCAGCTGTGGGAACAAGGCAAGTGGAAGCTCTCCGACCCGGTCTCGAGATTTATCCCTGAGTTCGCCAACCTGAAGGTCAAGAGCGCCAATGGCGCGCTCGTTCCACAGAACGCTCCGATGACGATGGCGCAACTGATGAGCCATACGGCGGGCTTTGGCGCCAGCGCCGTCTACAACAACGCCGGTCTTGGTGAGACCGACCTGCAGGGCATGGTCGATAAGCTGGCGAAGCTGCCGCTTGAAACCCAGCCCGGCACAGCGTGGGACTACGGCCCAAGCGTCAACATCCAAGGCTACATCGTCGAAAAGCTCTCGGGCCAGTCGCTCGACGTCTATTTCGGCGAGCACATCTTCAAGCCGCTCGGCATGGTCGATACCGGCTTCTGGATGCCCGAAGAAAAAGCGGCGCGCGTCGTCGCGACACACTCCTATGAAGACGGCTTGATCAAAGGACCGGTCGAGAACCGCGTCGCGACCACGAAGCCATCCTTCCTCGCCGGCTCGGGCGGTCTCATGTCCACCGCCGAGGACTATTGGCGCTTTGCCCAGGCAGTCGGAAATGGCGGACAGCTGGATGGCAAGCGCATTCTGAAGGCTGATACAGTCGACCTCATGCGCACCAGCGTGTTGCCTGCGAATACAAATGTCGACCTCTATGGTCCGAGCCAGGAAGGCATCGGCTTCGGCATGGATTTCGCCATTGTGATGGACCCCCAGAAGGCCGGGACGCCGCAAGGCCTCAACACCTTCTACTGGGGCGGCGCCTTTGGAACCTGGTTCTGGATTGATCCCACCAACGATCTCGTCTTTGTTGGCATGATCCAGAACGTCAACGGATCGACGCCGACTGGGGGCACCCCGCCCGTGCGAGCAATCTCGCCACGACTGACCTATGGCGCACTGACGGACGTGTCGAAATAGAATGGCGAACCAGCTCCCCGCCCTCGATCCCGACCACGCCGCAAGGCTGGCGTGGATCAAGCAGGTGCGCGGACTTCATCGCACGAAGCGCATGCTGGGCTTCGCAGGGATTATCCTCGGCGCTGCACTCCTGGTGTGGTGGAAACTCGATGCGACAGCGCCGGCGTGGGCGCTCTGGGCCGGCGCCGTCATTCTCGTGGTGAGCTGGGGTCTGTTCGTCTACGTGATCATTACTCGCTATCTTTGGGTCAAGAAGCATCCCTACGGCTTGGCCCAATCGTAAATCGGCGGCTCTAAAGTGGGCGGCCGATCCACCAACAGTCTAGGCTTTAGACTTCAAGTCGCGCGGCGGCCGCGGACCATGCCCACAATCGCCAGCAGCACGCTCGCCCCGATAGTCGAGACGACAAGCCTCCCCCAAAACCCGGCAAAGCCAAAGCTCAGCAGGTTCGCGATAAATGCGCCGAGGAAGGCCCCAACGACGCCGACGACCAGATTGGTGATCAGGCCATGCTTATGGCCCATGACCTGTTCGGCAGTCCATTCGGCAAGGATGCCGATGACGACCGCGCAGTATCCAATACATCAGCCCGCCATTGGCCCCGGCGATCGCGAGCACGAGTAGGTCGTCAGCACTCATGATCCACCCTTCCAGTACGGTCCCGACCAAGCCCGCAAAGTTCAAACACCGGACCTCGTCGCGAACCCCTCCAAGGCAGAACCTGCACGCGGCCGCTCGCCGCGCCTGGGCATCAGCGTTATCCGCGACCGCCGGCCTTTAAGTTTTCCTGCAACGCATTCAGCCCGCCGCTCAACCAAGTCTGCTGACTGTCGGCAGGCAGGAAGACAGGGGCCTCTCCTCGCGCAACGACCCTACCATTGCTGGCATCGATCAGCGTGACCGAGATAGGCCGGCTTTGTCCGGCCATCGCCCGCCAAGCAGCCTGGTCGCCGACCCGCTGGACAGGATAAGAACCGGGCAGCATGGCTTCGAAATCAATCGCGAAGACCTGGTTCCTCATCGGCGCGCTCTTGCTATCAATGCCAGCATGGACGGTGATGGATTGCGTGCCTTGCGTCACGGAAAGCTTGAGCTTCTTAATGATCTTACCGCCAGACCGCAATTCCGGCCATCCGATCCGGAAGCCGGAATAGTCGAGCCGTACACTACCCAGCATAAGCCATTACTTCTGGGGCTGGTAGATGCTCAGATAGGTCCACATGGTCAGGTCAGGCGCTTTCGTCGTGTAGGTGCCGCTTACGCTTAGCCCCTTTGTTGTCATCGCGACGCGGGCGGGCCCCATCTCCACATAAAGCCAGTCGAGAGCCGCGTCGGTCCAGTCTGCAGAGGCGAAAGCGCCGAGCGGGCTACCGGCGCGGCGCTGCCTGCCCCGCTCGAAACGACGATGCCCGCTGCGACGCAAAACGTCGCAGGCATCTGTCTGACGATGATGAAGCGCCCCGGGAAACTGACGCCGGACCATAGCGCCCGGCGAGCCGGATAGTGCAGCAGACACGCCCCGTGCTGTGGAACGCAAAACACGGCCCTGCTTCCCTTCCGCGATTCTGGCGCTAGAAACGCTGCATCATTGCGCCAGAACGATGGGGCAGCCGCCCCGGCGGCCGAGAAGGCCAGACAAGAGGAAACTTCCCCATGGCAAACGCCGCCGGTATGCTCTTTGACCTCAAGGGTAAAACCGCCCTCATCACCGGTTCCACCAAGGGCATCGGCAAAGCCATTGCCGAACAGTTCGCCAGCCATGGCGCCAGAGTGACCATCTCCTCGCGCAAGCCCGGTCCATGCGAGGAAGTCGCCGCGGCCATCAACGCCAGCCACGGCGGCGGCACTGCCATCTCATGCCCGGCCAACATTTCCTCGAAAGAAGATCTCCAGCGGCTGGTCAACGAGACCAACGCCGCCTTCGGCAAGATTGACATCGTCGTCTGCAACGCTGCCTCGAACCCGTATTACGGCCCGATGGCTGGAATCCAGGACGACGCCTTCGCAAAGATCCTGTCGAACAACATCATCTCGAACAACTGGCTGATCCAGATGGTCGCCCCGCAGATGATCGAACGGAAGGACGGCGCCGTGATCATCGTCTCTTCGATCGGCGGCCTGCGCGCCTCGACCGTAATCGGCGCCTACTGCATCTCGAAGGCGGCCGACGTGCAGCTCGCTCGCAACCTCGCGGCGGAACTTGGCCCGCACAACATTCGCGTCAACTGCATCTCCCCCGGCCTCGTGAAGACCGACTTCGCAAAGGCACTCTGGGCGGACGACGATACCCGCGAGCAGCGTGAGGAGGAAACCCCGCTCCGCCGGCTCGGCGAGCCCAACGATATTGCCGGCGCTGCTGTATTCCTCGCCTCAAAGGCTGGTAGCTGGACGACCGGACAGAACATCGTTGTCGATGGCGGCGTGACCGCTGTCTGAGGCCGCTCGCGTAACCATATGGGGGTGAGGCCGTGCATCGACTTTACCCCAGCTCAGGAGACGCCAATGGCCGACACCCAAACTTACCCCGTCGTCCGCACCGATGAGGAATGGCGCCAGCGGCTCACACGCGAACAGTACGCCGTCATGCGCCAGCACGGCACGGAGCGCCCCGGCTCATGTGCCCTGCTCTACGAGAAGCGCCCCGGCGTCTTCATCTGCGCGGGATGCGAAACGCCGCTGTTCAACAACATGGTAAAATTCGAGAGCGGTACCGGCTGGCCCAGCTTCACCACACCCATCGCGGGGGCGCTCGGCGAAACAGTCGACCGCAGTCATGGCATGGTACGGACAGAGGTTCACTGCAACACGTGCGGAAGCCATATGGGCCACGTCTTTCCGGATGGCCCGCCGCCAACCGGCCTTCGCTATTGCATCAACGGCGTCGCGCTGGATTTCAAGCCCAGCGGCGACTGAGCCTCATCGCTCCTAGGCATTGAGCACCTCGCCCGGCGCAGCTCTCATGGCGGCGTCTCGAGACGCAACGGCCGTGTCATAGTCCGCCAGCGCCATGCACTTCGCGCTAACGGCGAGAGCGCTGAGTTCCATGTCTTCAAGTTCGGACTTGAAGGCTCTGGCTTTGGCTTTGGCTTCAGCCTGATCGGGGCCCGCCGAGTAAAACCCCGAATAGTAGGTGATTTTGTCTCGGGCTCCTCCGACAGTCGCCTGGCACCACATGAACGCTCCGTCCTGCGCCTGCACCGGTGTTGCGGCGAAAGCGACGACGAGCATGGCTACGCCAACAGACAGAAAACCGCGCACGAATCCCCTTGGCTGAACCAGCTCCAGCCGCATCATGCTTTTGCCTGCGACCAGCATTCGCTTGTGACGTAGCGTCGAAATCAGCTAGCGACCAGTGCCTTCTACAAGTGGATCTGATCATGAGCTTCAACGGCTTCCCCGCCCTGCCTGTGCACGTTAATGAGCGAATGAAGGTGTTCATGTCAGGCAACCTGCCGCCAGCCCACATCAATATGGGTGTGCGGCCGGACCTATGGTGCAAGGAGGCGGAGGTCGGCCGGGTGCTGTTCCGCTGGCCGAATGATGGCTCGCGCGACATCGGCGACGGCCGTGTCTTCGGGGGGTGGATCGCGGCGCTGTCGGACAATGTCGTTTCGATGTGCATGGCGACGGCGCTGGAGGAGGGCGAAGGCTTCACCACGCAGGACCTGCAGGTGAAGATCTTCCGCCCTGTCTCAGGCCCCGAAATCGAGATCGAGGCGAAGCTCGTGAACCGCTCGCGAACGACGGGCTATGTCGAAGCAGAGTGGCGCCTGCCTAACGGGAAGATGGCGGCGAAGGTGCTGTCCTGGAAGGCGATCCGGCCGGCGGAGAGTTTTCTGCAGCGTGACTAGCGGGCTTCGGCACAGGCTTTCCGGCCAACCTAATCAAGCAGATTCCACCGAAAATACTTCGACTGGCCAAGAAGTCCTGACAGCTGCGCCCCAACATCCGCGATGTTGGGAAGACCAAGTTCGACAACACGAACACGGCCCGGTTGGGCGTCCACGGCGAAGGGAGCGCTCTTTGTGTAATCGAAGCGCACCGCGATCACACGTTGTCCCGGCGCCACGCGAAACACGAGCGACTTTCCGTTCCCGACCTCGCCCACCTTGTCTCCATCGACCAGGATCGCCACGTTACGCGCCGACCCTGTCAGGCGGTTCCCGCGCCCAATCTCGATCATGGCACCGCTCCGGGCGATGGCCGGTGGAAGATTCTGCACCTGAGGCGGAGCAACATCAACGAGCCCTGCGTCGCCAAACATGGCGATCCTAGGCGCCAGCGCGAACGCTCCATGCGCATGCCATTCTACCCATTGCGGCATGCTGAGATAGCAGGTGAGCCCGTCAGAAGGTTCGACCGCTTCGAACCGGATAGGAATGATGCGCTTCCCCAGCCCGTCGGCGAGGCCAACTTCGCGCGCAACATGCTATGAGGCGTTGGACGATCGGCAGACGAGCACGGCCAGCGTCTCGCGAGGGCGCAGTCCTGCGACGACGGCCTCGTTGCAGGCTTCGTCCGGCTTGATCGAATCCGGTGCGATCCACACACCGACGCCCGCTGCCCGCTGCCCGCTGCCCGCAAGGCGTCCGCAACCTGCCGCGCAATGGCCGCATCCTCGGTGGAATGCGAAACGAAAACCTGCGGCATGCGCCCTGTCCGGCTCAGATGTGTAATGGCCGACCATAGGCGGCGAGCACGCTCTCGTGCATCATTTCAGACAGCGTCGGATGCGGGAAGACAGTTTCCATGAGCTCAGCTTCGGTGAGCTCGCCCTGCCGCGCGATGCAATAGCCCTGGATCAGTTCGGTAACGCCTTCACCCGCCATGTGCGCGCCGAGCAATTCACCGGTTTGTTCATCAAAGATTGTCTTTACGAGACCTTCCGGTTCACCAAGAGCGATCGCCTTGCCATTGCCGATGAAGGGAAACCTGCCAATCTTCAGCCGTCGGCCCGTCTTCTTCGCTGCTTCCTCCGTCATGCCGACGCTCGCCACCTGCGGATGCGAGTAGGTGCAGCCCGGCACATTCCACGGGTCGAACTTGTGTGGCGGCGCCCCAGCGCCGTTCGGGCCCTGCATGCCCTCGACAACGATCACGCCCTCATGCATCGCCTTGTGCGCTAGCCATGGCGGGCCGGTGACATCGCCGATCGCGTAGAGACCCGGCACGTTCGTCTTGCCGAGGTCGTCGACCACAATGTGTGTTTTCTCGACCTTTACACCCAGCTGCTCGAGCCCGAGATTTTCAACGTTACCCACGATGCCGATGGCGAGTATCACCTTGTCCGCCTTAAGCGTCTGCACACCATCCTTGGCCGCGACCTCGGCCGTCGCAATACCCTTTTCGACCCTCAGCGATTTTACCTGCGCTGACGTGAGAAACTTGATCCCCTGCTTGCCGAGCTGCTTCAGCATGAAGGTGGAAATCTCAGCGTCCTCAACCGGAAGGATGCGATCGAGCGCCTCGACCACCGTCACCTCTGCGCCAAGCGTCCGATAGAAGCTCGCGAACTCGATGCCGATCGCGCCGGAACCGATCACGAGCAGGTTCTTCGGCATCTCCGTTGGCACCATCGCTTCGCGATAGGCCCACACCGTCTTGCCATCCACCTTCAGTCCGATGTCCGGAATCTCCCGCGCCCGAGCGCCCGTCGCCAGCATCACATTCCTTGCGACGTACGTGCCTTCGCCCTTGCCCTTTTCGACAATCACCTTCGGCGCAGCTGTGCCGCTCTCAAGCCGCGCCGCGCCCACCAGCACATCGATCTTGTGCTTCTTCATCAGGAACGTGACGCCGTTCGACAGCTGCTGCGCCACGCCACACGAGCGCTTCACCACTGCATCCATCATAACCTTCGGGTTCTCGACCGAGAGCCCATAATCCTTCGCATGCGTGATGAGATGAAACACCTCGCTCGACCGCAGCAAGGCCTTGGTCGGGATACACCCCCAGTTGAGACAGATGCCGCCGATCTCCGCCCGCTCGACGATCGCTGTCTTCATGCCCAGCTGCGACGCACGGATCGCGGCGACGTAGCCGCCCGGCCCCGAGCCGACGACGATGAGATCGTAGGAAGCCTTGGCGTCAGCCATGTTGCGTGCTCACGATTTGCGGTTCTTGAGGGCATCCCACGCCTTCTGCGCTGCCGCCGCGTTCTTTTCCGTCGTCTCGTAGAGATCGGCCGTGCAGATGTATTCGTTCGGGGTATCGCGCTCCGCCGCCGCGATGCGCTCGACTTCCGCAGTAGCTTCAGCGATCAACGCGTCAGGCGCCCCTGCAGCCTTTTGGTCCGCAAGGAAAGCCGTCCTGACCGCCATGGTCGGCTCGCGGCATTTCGTCCCAAGGAGTTCGCGATAGGTGAGCGGCGTCACGATCGCCGAAGGCGCGCCCATTGACAGCTTCGCAGCTGGCCCCGGCGCCGCAGTGCAACACGCCAGCAGCGCACAGAGCGATGCGGTAAAGCCTGATCCAACGTGAGCCAACGAGACCTCCCGATCAGTCCTTCGCGCCCCTGCTGCGCACGTCTCTCAGCGTCCTGCGCACAGCGGGGCCGGACCAGACAAACCAGACCACACCGATGACGAGCAAGGCTGCCGCCACAACAATCCTGCCCGACCCCGGCGTCAGCCCCAGCACGCCGACGAAGAAGAAATCCCCAAAGGTCGCAAACAGCGACAGGCCAACAGCGATCGCGGCTATAAGAAGTTTCACGCGAAGCGGCATCAGAGCAGCATCGCTTCAGGTGTTTCGACGAACTGCTTGAACGTCGCTAGCCACCGGGCACCGGTCGCCCCGTCGACCACGCGATGGTCGCAGGTCAGCGTGACGGTCATCATCGTGGCGATTGCCACCTTGTCCTCCTTCACCACCGCGCGCTTCTCCCCCGCGCCGACAGACAGGATCATCCCCTCCGGCGGATTGAGGATCGAGGCGAACTGACGGATGCCCATCATGCCAAGGTTCGAAATCGAGAATGTGCCGCCCATGTATTCCTGCGGCTTCAGCTTCTTCTCGCGCGCCCGCGCCGCCAGGTCCTTCATTTCCGCCGTGATCTGGGCAAGCCCCTTGGTCTGTGCATCGCGCACGACCGGCGTAATGAGTCCGCCCGGTATGGCGACCGCCACCGAAACATGCGCTGACTTGTGCTGGGCGACGCCCTTGTCAGTATAGCTGGCGTTCGCGTCCGGATGCGTCATCAACGCCATCGCGCAGGCCTTGATCAACATGTCGTTGACGGTCACCTTCGTGCCGGATGCAGCAGCCGCCTCGTTAATCCGCACGCGCGCAGAAAGCAGATGGTCGATCTCGAGATCGATGGTCAATGGGAAGTGCGGCACCTGCATGAAGGATTGCGTCAGCCGCCGCGCCGTGACCTTGCGCACGCCATCAAGCGAGATCAGTTCGTAGCTGTCGGGCGCGTAGACGCGACCGTCGAGCAACGCGGACTCGATCAGGCTCGTGATGCCGCCGCCAGCCGCCGGCGCATGCTTCGCATCACCCTTTGGCGCTTTCAGCACATCGGCCTTGATGATGCGGCCGTGCGGGCCCGAGCCCTTGAGCGCCAGCAGGTCAACACCATCGGCCTTCGCGAGACGCTTGGCGAGAGGTGAAGCCTTGATCCTGAGGCCTGAGGTTGCTGTTGCCCGTTCTCCGCCCCATTGTGGGGAGGGGTTAGGGTCGGGGGGCGGCGTAACGATCTCGGGCTTCGATGGTCCCTTCGCAGGCGCTTCACCCGCCTTCGGCAAGCGAGAACGATCCGGAGCCTTCGCCCCGCCGCCCTCGCCATCAAGCTCCGCAATCACGGCGTTGACCTTCACGCCCTGCGCGCCTTCCTCAACCAGCAGCTTCGTCACCGTCCCTTCATCGACGGCTTCGACCTCCATCGTCGCCTTGTCGGTTTCAATCTCGGCGATGATGTCTCCGGGTTTCACCTTGTCTCCGACCTTCACATGCCACTTGGCAAGGTTCCCCTCCTCCATCGTGGGCGACAGCGCAGGCATGGTAATGGGAGTGGTCATCTATTCGACCTCCCGGTAGCAAACCTTCTTCGCCGCTGCGACGATATCCTGCGCGTTTGGCAGGGAAAGCTTCTCAAGGTTCGCAGCATACGGCAGTGGCACATCCTTCTGCGCGACGCGCATCGGCGGCGCGTCGAGATAGTCGAAGGCGTGTTCGGTGACGGCGGCAGCGATCTCGGCCCCGACGCCGAAGAAGCGCCAGCCTTCCTCGCAGCAGACGATCCGGTTGGTCTTCTTCACGCTCTCGATGACGGTCGCCGTGTCCAACGGGCGCAGCGAGCGTAGGTCGATCACCTCCGCCTCGATGCCGTGCCCGGCCAGTTCCTCAGCCGCTTCGAGCGCGAACTTCACCATTCTTGAATGCGCGACAAGCGTGACGTCCGTGCCTTCGCGGCGGATGCGCGCCTTGCCGATCGGCAGAACGAAATCCTCGACCTCCGGAACATCGAACTCGATGCCGTACATCAGTTCGTGCTCAAGAAAGACGACTGGGTTGGGGTCACGGATCGCGGCCTTCAACAGGCCTTTGGCATCGGCGGCGTCATAGGGCGCGAGGACTTTGAGGCCGGGGATGTGGCCGTACCAGGCGGAGTAATCCTGGCTGTGCTGCGCGCCGACGCGTGAAGCCGCGCCATTGGGTCCGCGGAACACGATCGGGCAGCCCATCTGGCCGCCGGACATATACAGAGTCTTGGCTGCCGAGTTGATGATGTGGTCGATGGCCTGCATTGCAAAGTTGAACGTCATGAACTCCACGATCGGCTTCAGCCCCCCGAACGCGGCGCCGACGCCGAGACCAGCAAATCCGTACTCGGTGATCGGCGTGTCAATAATCCGCCGGTCGCCGAACTCTTCCAGCAGGCCGCGTGAGACCTTGTAGGCGCCCTGATACTGACCGACTTCCTCGCCCATCAGGAAAACGGTCTCGTCGCGCCGCATTTCCTCTGCGATAGCGTCGCGCAGCGCATCGCGAACAGCGGTCCTCCTGTAGGTAACACCTTCCGGTAGCGTGGGATCATGCAGCCCCTCGGCTCCGGCAGCCTTCTGCTCTGGCGCGCGAAGGCGATGGCCGTCATTCCGAGCTGCCTGTTCCGTGCCGCCGCCGACGAGATTGCCACCGTCTGCAACGAACTTTGCGTCGGGGGTTTTCTTAGCTTCGGCGTTCTTCCCGGACGACATGCCCTTGCCACGCGCCTTGGACGCCGGCGCTGCGTCGCCACTTGAAATCTGGGCGATCACGGCGTTGACCTTCACGCCCTCCGTACCGGCCTCGATCATCAGCTTCGAGATCACGCCTTCATCGACGGCTTCGACTTCCATCGTCGCCTTGTCGGTCTCGATCTCGGCGATTACGTCGCCGGGCTTTACGTTATCGCCCTCCTTCACCAGCCACTTGGCGAGCTTGCCCTCCTCCATGGTGGGCGAGAGCGCAGGCATCAGGATATCGGTCATGATCTAGCGGCTCTCCACCAGGACGTCGGTCCACAGCTCATCCGGATGCGGCTCGGGGCTGTCCTGTGCGAACTGTGCCGAGTCATTCACGATCTCGCGGATCTCTGCTTCGATCTTCTTGAGGTCGTCCTCGGTGACGTGTCTTGCTTCGAGTAGCTTCTTCTTCAGCATCTCGATAGGATCGTGATGCTCACGCATCTCCTGCACTTCCTCGCGCGTGCGGTACTTGGCAGGGTCGGACATCGAGTGGCCGCGATAGCGGTAAGTTTTCATCTCGAGGATATAGGGCCCATCGCCATCACGGGCACCCTGTACCGCTTTGGCAGCAGCCTTCCGGACGGCGAGGACATCCATGCCGTCGACTTCCTCGCCCGGGATCTCGAAAGAGATGCCGCGCTTTGAGAGTTCTGTCTCGGCTGAGGCGCGGGCGATCGAGGTGCCCATTGCGTATTGATTGTTCTCGATCACGTAGACCACGGGCAGTTTCCACAGGGAGGCCATGTTGAAGGCCTCGTAGACCTGTCCCTGGTTAGACGCGCCGTCCCCGAAATAGGCGACGCACACATTGTCCTGCCCCTTGTATCGATTGGCGAAAGCGAGACCTGTGCCGAGCGGCACCTGCGCGCCAACAATGCCGTGGCCGCCGAAGAAGTTTTTCTCGCGGCTGAACATGTGCATCGAGCCACCCTTGCCGCGGGCGTACCCGCCTTCGCGGCCGGTGAGTTCCGCCATCACGCCGCGCGAGCTCATCCCGCAGGCCAGCATGTGGCCGTGGTCCCGATAGCCGGTAATGACCTGATCGTCCGGATCGAGAACAGACTGAACGCCAACCACCACGGCTTCCTGGCCGATGTAGAGGTGACAAAAGCCGGCGATGAGGCCCATGCCATATAGCTGGCCAGCCTTCTCCTCGAAGCGCCTGATGAGAAGCATATCCCGATAAAAATGAACTAATTCCGCTTTTTGAGGCTCTGACACGGGTTTCCGTGCCTTAGCCCCGCTCTTTTTCGCCGCCATCGCGTGGAATCCCTGCTGTGCGAGGAGAGAGTAAAGGGCAATCCGGCCCCGTTTCTAGCTTGTCACGGGAATGGATCTCGAGTTTCACACTGATTTCGCGAATATTTCAGCGGATCGCGACCAGGATCTCGTCGGGACGCACATAGGACAGCCGGGTACGGGCAATTTCCTCGAGATAATCGAGGTCCAGCGTGCGATCGCGAAGGCGTTCGAGCGAAATCTCGAGTGTGGCGCGCTCGGCCTTGAGCATGTCGATCTGTGAAAGGAGCTTTTCTTCCTGCTGCTGCAGGGCTCCCCAAGCTGCAAGCCCCTGTTCGCCGGCGATGGCATGATAGGAAAAGTAAAGAATAAGCGCGACAATGGCACCGGGCAAAAGGACGGCCTTGCCAGTCTTAAGAGCCCCTTCAATCACAGCCACCCACACTCCCATCCGCCCACCCGCAACGCGACATCACCGCGAGACGGTTAACCCGTTATGAAGGACGCAGAAACCAAGCAAACGTTCCGTCGTCTGCTCGGTCCCGGCCTTTAAATCTCGCTTCAAAGCGAAGTGTGAGGTCCATCCTGGCCTCGCCAGGTGAATCGCTTGTGACCGGTCTGGCGACCCCATCCGTGATGCGCCACAACCTGCCCCAACACTCCGCCGCGGGCGAGGCGGTAATGCATACGCCCGCTCGCCAACCTAGCGATCTGGTCGACGTCATTTATTGCGAACCGAATACAAATGCTTCCACATGCGGGAGCCACGCGAAAGCAAGCGAGCCGCGGTGATGGGTCCGGGATAGCCCTTGTGCGGCTTCCTGCACGACAATCATGTCGACCTTCTGCGAACCTAGCAGCCTGTCGGACTTAGCGCCTGTGTGATTTGCGCGGTAGAATCAGTTTGCTGATTCTCTGATGATGGGCGCTGGTCGATGAGCAATTTCCGGAACTTTGACCGCGACACGGGATTTTTGCT